>VTLG01010693.1_pt1 | contig 14495 bp, 20 predicted proteins | sample 4694571 | NCBI WGS metagenome assembly VTLG01 (sample SAMN12604809, study PRJNA352737) | marine metagenome | biome: ENVO:00000447; feature: ENVO:00000209|ENVO:00000569|ENVO:01000036; material: ENVO:00002151; isolation source: viral sequences binned using virsorter ...
TTGCCCGTGCCATTTTCGAGGATGTAGCTATTCGATCCGTCGTGGTATATCTGGAGATCATTGCCGGCCCCGAATAGAGCCTTGTCGCTGTCCCCGAAACTGAAATCAGCAGAGGTGCTCCCACCATCCATTGTGACTGTGCCGGTTACATCAACTCCGGCAGAAGTGGTAGCGATCCGAGCAGTGTTATCGTGATATAGCGTAGCGGCCCCATTATCAACGAACGTAGCCATCGTCTCAGCGCCATCCGTTCCGCCGAGAATATCAACCTGACTCGCCGCTAGTTTCAGGTTCCCAGTCGCTGTGTCGTTTATGTATGAATTTGAGCCGTCATGGTATATAGATAGGTCGCCGCCTGTCCCAAATGTGGCTTTGGCGTTATCCCCGAATTCCAAGGCGTTGTCGCTTTTGTCCCAGACGACGTTGTAGCTCGCGCCCGTGAATGTAACGTCTCCGTCGTGTACTGCGCCGTCGTCTGTGACAACACCATTAACAATAAGGGAAGAAAGCTGAAGATTCGCAAGAGCATCCACCACGGCAGCGCCGGAACCAGCCCCATCACAATAAACAAGCGTACTTTTTCCATTTGCAATAGTGACATTGGCACCAGAACCTTGACTCAATATCACTGAGTACGGACCACTAGACCCAGAATCCGTAGTCGCGTTTATAAATATAAAGTACGCCTTAGATGTATTCGGCCCTATCGTAACTGTGTTATTTGCCCCCAAAGCCCCCGTAAATTTAATAACACGGTACATACCATCTTGTACATTAGAAGAGCCAGAAGTAGGGGAGGCAGCTCTAACAGTTAGGGTATGGGTAGTCCCAGAAAGAGCCACTGAAGTGTATGAAGCAACTCTATCTAGAATATCGAAATTATAATTTGTAGTAGTGCCCCATGCGCCTGACTGATCGCCAGTCGCCATCTCTTCAATGCCAAAGTTAGTCGTATAAGAGGAGGCCATTACGATTACCTATATATTATGCAGCAAGATCTACCCAATCCGGGGTCTGAGAGTCGTCTACAGCAGCCCATGATACAGATTGAGAGTCATTTATGGCAGTCCAGTTCGGAATTTGGGAATCATTTATAGAAACCCAAGTTACAGAATGAGAATCGTCTACAACAATCCAATTAGGTGTCTGAGAATCATCTACCGCGCCCCAAACTAGAGGGGCGCCCGCAACACCATTAGCTTCTACACCAGTAGGAACAACATTGGCGGCGGCAACAGTTGTAACAGAACCTAACGCAGAGGTAGCAGCTACGCCAGTAACAGAAACATTGGCGACAGCGGTGGTTGTAACGGAACCTAACGCAGAGGTAGCGGCTACGCCAGTAACAGCTACAAGCGTCGGACTGCCCCAGGTACTAGACCCCCAGGTACCTCTACCCCAACCGGTTACCGCCGCCATTATTACGCAATCCGTATGATTGCGTTACTAGCATCCGCAGCGGGAAAAGAAACAGTAAAATCACCGGCTGTAGAAGTCTTATCCCCGCCAAAATCCAATACGGCAACAGACGGATCCCCACTAGCGGAATCGTTAAAAATTAAAGCCCCCCTAGCCGTAATAGTTGCAGAGGACCATGTGGTATCAGCGAAATCTGTAAGCGCGGTTGTGCTGCTAGTAGTTGGGTCTACCCGAGTCAGGGTATTGCCTTTAGCTGTGTAGTTAGTGCCGGATACTTCATTAGAAGTAGTGTAGGCGGTAGTAGCAGCGCCCAAAGACGCGCTACTTGTATAGAGGGCGATCTGGAAAGTACTCCCGCCGCTGTTTTTAAAATTATGTACCGCCTCTAGCAGTTCTTTCTTAAAAGAAGTACACATTGCCTGGGAAATAGCCATGCTAAAGTCTCCTAGCTAAATCAGAGTAGCCTTCTTGCTCTAAAAAAATTCGCAGCGTGCCGCGTTCACTTTCGGCAACTTTTTCAAAGTAACCCACTAATAATGCCCGTATGATACTTTTATAAGTCAAGGCTTGCTCACGAATTAGAGGGGAGGAATTAATAGAGACCCCCACAATTTTATTCACAGCAAGATCAGCCCATTCTTCAGCATTCATACCTCTATTTTGGGTAGTCACTACTAGTGGAGAGCCTACTTCCATAGAAACACCTACACTAGACAAGTGCTATCCTTTGCGCACCGGCTCGGTACGTATCATTCCTGTTTTTAAACTCAGCTAATTCCCTAAGCATAACTAATGCGTCGTCATACCTTTTCTGGTATTGCGCTAATATATCCGCCTCGCCCTTCATAAATATGTACGCTTCAAGCAAGCTCCCGTATAACAGAACGGAACTAAAATTATCCCCAATCCAAGTAGTACCACCAGATACGGTGGTTATTGATTCTGGGTAGTAATAATAGTGAAGCTCCATAGAATACGAAGAGTTAGGTGTTGGCCCTAAAATAAGCGTCGTATCATCAAACAAAGCGTAGTACTGAGGCTGCGAAGTTGTAGTAGGGTCGGGAAAAGCTTCGCGAATGAAATTAACGTCTTTATTCAGCAGAAAACTATAGGCACCAGAAGAATCTATAACTGCTAAGGAAAAAGTATCTAGCCAATCTGTAGGGAGCGTAAGATATTTATTCCCTGAAGTGAGTGAACCGGTAACATTTTTACGTAAATAAGCGATTTGAACGCTGTTATATATACGTTCTTCCGCTTGCGTAATAAATGTATTTATATCCGCTGTAGTAAAGTCATTCTCTACATATGACTTAATCTCAGCGACAAGGCTCGTATAATTCATCAGAGTTAATCAGAATTCTTACTAAATCCCGTGCCTTTTGTAGCTGCGCCAGCGCCCTTCATACGTTTTGTTTGAGTATTCGAAATATTATTCGGATACCCACTCGTAGTAGGGACGGGGACAGCTTTAGGCTTCTTCAACACTTTCACATTCTTAGCCATAGAAACATCCTCACTAGTTTACACTAACAGTAACAACCCCAACTTGCCCGGTAGCTTTAAGGTTATTTGGTGATAAACCTTCATTATCATTAAAACCAACAGGACGCCACCCCCACTGAAATACCCTACTTCCTACACTACCCGGCGTTGCCGAATAAGAATTGTCAGGTCGAGGATTCTCCACTGCCTGCGGGTCTTCAACCGGATACATCCCTTGAAAATTCTGAGGATGGTCCGGCTCCCAACAAGTAGGGCAAACTAAAATATTGGTTTTATGCGCCCGCTCGTAAATCTCCTTGAGCCGTTTTAATGAGTACTGAAACCCGCAGCGGTCACACTCCGCAATAGAGTATTTTGCAGAAGCAAATTTAGCAGCCATAGCAATTACAAATACACCGGCCGAGGAGTAATAAACATAGAAGCCTTCTCCCTATCTTCATCCGCTGCTAGAGTCCAGGCTTCCTCATACATAGCTCTAAGAGAACCGACACGATTCTCTGCTCCTGGCACTTTTAACGCGAGGTAGTAAGCCAACCCAGCCACCAAAGCAGGCAGGAACCTGAACGGTATATCTTGCGTATTAACCCCTGTACCAGCGTCAAGCATCCTAGATAGTCGCCAATAAACTAGGGTATACGTAGAAACAGAATCCGGTACGGGCCAAAGAGTAACTGTAGGATATTGAACCCCCCCAGATTCTGTAGCCCCACTCTTCCGGTCAATATAAATTTGTAAAGGCTTCCCCGTACTATTCTTATTAGGGATGGTCGCAAACGTAGAAACGCTCATGCGAGAAAGAGGCACATCAGTCTGCGTAGTACCTGAACCGGTGCGAATCACATGCTCAATCAAATCTACGGTATCTACAGGTAAATTATACGTAGCAGTCCCTGATGTCAGCACTTGCGTACTTGAATCAATCGTCCATAAATTAATCCCTCTGTTCGCCCAATCAGCAAACAAGAGATTAAGGGACCGTCTAGCAGTACGAAGATCGTAGCCAGAACGTAACTCTGAGCCCGCCCGTTCAAAAGCTTCTTCCACAATCTCATTTAAATCGAGATTAAAAGAAGCTGTTGTGGAAGTAGCCACTATCTACCTCCTTATAAACTACGCATGAAACGCCGTCATGTTACTAAACGTACCCGCTGTGTACTGAATATATCCGCCACTAGCGAACACAATACCCTCATCGGGAATCGTCACATCTCTGGAAGACGTAGCAGACGCAACTGTACCTAGCTTAAGGGCGGAAGCCCCTGCTGGAGACGAGGTAGTAAAACTGACCGTTCCCGCCGTTCCAGAATGGACCGTAAAAACACCTTTCAGCCTCATACGACCAGCAAAAATAGCATCGCCAGCAGAAGCATTAATCCCAGCAGAAACGTTGCCAGCACTAGCACCAGAGGCAGCTATTTGGGTTACCGTCTTAAAGTACTTAGCGCCTGTAGCAGTTCCAGCATTCGCCCCAGTTATTGCTTCTGTTTGGGCATCGCCATTCACGTCAGTCCCAGTTACTGTGAAAGTGTCCCCACTATCATCACCAGCGGATAAAATAGTAACAACGCGGCCCGCATTGAACGTGCAGGAACCGCCAGAAGCCAATGCGCCATTAATAGTGAGATTGCCCGACCCGCTAAGAGTTGCAGCCGTAGAAATGCCGTCTGCATCTAAAGCTTGTGAATCAGCAGTAATAAATACGGCTTGTACATCAGATGATGCCATAACGCGCTCCTAATAAACCCGCTTAGCCCGAGTCAGGCCCCGTGTAGCTTTCCCATCACAGCCCGACTTATAGCCTTCAGACTTAGGCTTAGGCTTAGGCTTAGACTTTTTTCCTTTGGAGGAGACAGAGCCGCCTTCTTTCATGGCAGCACGAGCCGCACGCATACCAGCTTCAGTATATGGATAAGACTTGCCAGCTACATAAGGCATAGAACTACTCCCTTAAAAAGGGGCGGAAAACCGCCCCCTCTAAAATTAAGCGTCAGCAAACGGAGTAGCGAGAGTCCCACTACCCAGAATAATCCCACTAACAACATACTTAGCAGATGCTGCGGCCCAACACTGAACAACCGAGCCAACCAGCCCACCCGTAGTGGTGCCGTTCATAGTAATAACGTCATTAGACGCGCCACTAATAAACGTTTTGCCAGTAGCGTTATTAACACCAGTGTAAAGACCGCCAACAAACTTGTCGGTCCCGTCCGTCAGAATATCCATATCCGTTGCAGCCGTAATCACCAAAAAGGTGAAAGTCGCGCCCAGATTATTAGTTTGGTTAGGATCACCCGCAAGAGTGGGTTCCGTTGCAACAATCGAAGGGAGAGTAAATTTACCATCTGCATCATTGCAGAGGAGGAGCTTACCTGCATGGGCAGCTACTGTGAGCGTTGTATCAGCGGTAAGACTTACAACGCTGCTATTGCCAGCAGAAATAAAGCCAGCAAGAGACCAAACCGGTCCAGAAAAAGTGGACTTCGCCATCAAAAATCTCCTTACGAGAGATAAGCACTACAGTCTTCGTAAGCGTCCGCTGGGCCGGTCTGTAGCGCTAATGTACCCAGAATAGAAAAAGGGGGGCTAGGCCCCCCTCTATACTACGAAGTGCCCGGACTTCCGAAGATCCCAAGAGGATCCGAAACCCCGAATGAGTACCGCTCGCGAGCCTTGTAACGAGCATTCCCAGTATCGAAATCACCATCCATGCTTGTCGCCATTGGCGCACGAACAAAGTGCTTCAATCCATTGGGGATATCCGTCGTAAGGAACCAAGCGTTGGTATCAGTCAAGAAATGATTAACTGAATACCCACCCGGAATTGCGCCGTCCGACTTAATAGCGTTGATGTCGTTATCCGACGTTGCCACGCGATTCTCAGACTTGAGCAAACGAGTTGCCACAAACGTCAAATCAGCGGGGATAATCAACTTCTTAGGTCGAGCTGCAACAAGAAGCCCGCGCTCATCCGTCCAATTCGAAATCTGAATGATCGCATTCTCAAGAGAAGTTTCATTCAAATCCGACGCAGTAGAAGGACGATTGGAATTAGTACCGCCCGACACTAACGGATGAGAAGTACTACACAGGGTGACCCCATCACCATACGTGTAACTGGCGTTAAATGCCCGATTAAGGACATCCGCACCCTTTACCTGTTTGGTGTAAGCCATTGCCCTAGCCAAAGCTTTGGTATATCGAGCAGAAAGAGAATCGTAAAGGTTATCCTCTACAGCCTCTTCCGTAATCGAAAAACCCATCGCAATGGTTTCGTGGTTATAACGAGCTGTCCACGCTTCTTGAGCGTTATCGTAAGAAATAGCCTCACCTTCAGCTTTCACCGGAGCGGCGGAAAACCCAGAAAGTTTAACTTCTTCCTCAAACGCACGTTCAGAAGTTTCTTGCTCGTAGACTTCTTTATGCTCTTCACCGTAACGCGAATACTCCATACCGAATAGAGCATTGAGTCCCGGCAAAAGCTCTTTAAGCAGTTGTGCTCTGCTAATAGCCATGTCTCAAACCCCTATACGCCAGTAGTATTGCCGTACTGATGCCCAGCATTCCACTTACAAATAGCTTCGGTGTAACCACCAGAACTATTCACAGTTTCATCAACTAGGTCAATAACTCGTACGGGATACGTGTTAGTGGTAGCACTCGTATCGTCAACACCAACTTTGGAACGACCGTTAACTGTAGACCCAGCATTCTGGATAACAGTCAAATTCGCGCCAACATCAGTACGCGCAAGGCTACTGATCGTGGTGCCAGAAGACAGCACTGCTACTTTGAAAAGAACTTCAGGGTCGTCTACTACGTACCCAACAGCATCAGAAGCTGCTTGGCTCGCAGGCCAATAGTTCTGATATCGCGGACCCATAGTACTGTCGGTGAAGAAACAACCAAGGAAAATACCAACAGGCGTACAAGCGCTTGTGCCGGTATCTTTCTCAATAGTCCCACCCGTCACCAATTTCACGATATCGCCATTAAACATGGCCGTACCGTAAGCACTGGCAATAGGGATTTGCCGGATGGCTCCAACAAAATCACGTCCACCGACCAACCCAATCGGCACTAGCCCATAAGGGGCACTTACAGATGGATAAGCCATAATAAACCTCTACAGGTTATACAACAGCGCTGCTAGTTCCCACCACCTTGCCCAAACGAAACCTTAGTAGATTTGTTCTTGAACAACGGCATACGTGGGTCATTTTCACGCATATAATTACTATCAACTGATTGCATTGCTTGCTCAGTACGTTGAGCAACATAATCGTCCCGTTGGTTGGCAAGATCTTCGTCTGTTTTGCAGAGAAGCAGCCCACCTACTTCTATAGAATCAGGAAACTGGCTATTTGGTTCAGCCATCGAGAAAGCTTCAGGGTGATCAGAAGCTTTAACAGGTTCCCAACCTTCTCGGAATTTAGAAGAAACATTCATCGGGTCAGATTGTCCCATACTACTCGTCCGAATATACCGATAAGAATAACCGGCTTCTTTGTCAATATTCGGGAGGAGTTCGGGAGGAGTCCACTTCTTAGGGCGAGATGATTTCGCACGAGAGTCCGAATCACGAGATGCGCGAGTTGGACGGCCCGGTCCACGTTCATTATCCATAGAACTAAACTCCTTAAAGTTAGACAGTTTGAGCTAACTTATATTTTTCTTTGGCGTATGCTTTAGGATCTAGCCCTAAACGCGCCGCCACTCTAGCCTCAGACTCAGTTAACACCAATTGCTTTGGTTTATTGGTGCGTGTCGCAGGAGAGACCACTGTAGTTTGAGACTTTCTGGCCCGGTTTGGTGAACCTGACCCCGCTGCCCCATCCCCAAATTCCTCGGGGAATCTTTTCTGCATCTCTTTGTCGATGCTTGCGTAGTATCGCTCCCAGTTTTGCACGGGATCCACTCCTTTACGGACAAGATCCTCATGTATGCCAAAAGCCATACTTGTCATAATACGGTTATTCCCCCACCAAGGATTGCGTTCTTGCCAAGCTAGGGCGTGTCTATCAGGACCAGGGTTTTGTTGTTCAGTGCCTGTAACCGTATTACTAGACCCAATATTTACAGCATTAGCTGCGGTTTGTAAAGCTTCCTCACTATATTGCGGGATATATTGCTCAGCACTATCAAGCCGCAACTTCGCGGAAACAAGCGCTTCTTGTGCTTCAGCAACAGCATCCGTATCACCAGAATCATAAGCCTCTTTAAAAGCTTTCTTAGCTAGAAGTACAGCGCCTTCAGCAGAAGACTTAGCACTGTTTATAAGTGCCTCTTCACCATGCCCTAACTGTAATTTTAAGGCCCTATTCTCTTCAAGAACCTTTTGAGCGTATTTAATCGCTGTTTCACGCTCTCTAGTAGCCGCCTCTTTAGCTCGACGCTCATCATGCCAAACTTTCCTAAGCTGTTTGCCACGCTCTTTGGAATATTCTTCCAATTCATCAGCTTCAAGGTCCTGCACAATCTCGTCAGGCATTGGGGCACGGCCGCGATCTTCTTCAGGAGTATCATCTTCTATAGATACCTCTATTTCATCACGGAAAGAATCTAACTCACCAGCTTCAGCAGCAGCATTAAGCTCTTCAGTTTCTTCCAATGCGGTTTGGGGCATGGGGGGTATCCTTCTAACTATTTACGAGAAATTCCACGAGGGTCGGAAACAACGGCTTCTACGGAATCATCATTAATAATCCGAAACGATTTTCCGTGAATGTCGAGGCGAGTGCCAGTATGGGGGCGGACAAGAACAAAGTCCCCCTCTTTGCAGTAAGGGCCGCTAGGGAACTTATCTGGGTCAGCGTAGCAATCAGGCCCTTGCTTGACGATGAAGAGAACCATCGCCATGACTTCTTCAGTGGTTTTAGTAGCTTCCGCTTTCAACAAGCCACTTTCATAGCTATCTTCTATATCAGGAACAGCGCAGAGCATGTGCCAACCTGAAGGCTCTGGAAGCTGAGTAGCGGGTTTCGCTTCAGGGTCCTTAGTAGCAACATCATCCATATAAACCACTTCACTCTTCATAGTCATTATCGAGCCTCTGTTTTAGTTCCTCTATATATTCTTGCATAGAAGTAATGCCTGCAACAATACCGCAGACATATCTATATTCCGCATAATCTTTTATAGAGCCGCTCCCTAGCTTATTAAGGAGCATATGGCGCTTAGCTGTTATCTCCTGGAGAAGGACGTCTAAAATATCCATCAAAACGGCCCAGCATCTTTATTTTGCGAAGCTTGGAACCCAAGTTTAGCGCCCTCGATAATCTGTTTAACATTGAGCGCCTCATCTTCTGCCGCCGCCTTAGCCAAAATCTCAGCTAATTTCTGCTTCTCCTGAGACCTTATGCGCTCAGCGTCCAGCTCCAGCTCCTGCTGCTTAAGCACACCATCTTGTTGGTCTTTAACTTCCTTACGCTCCTGCTCTCGTGCTTTAAGCTGCAATTCTTGTTGTTGCATTTGAACTACAGGATCTTGCATAGCCTGCTGTGCTACCTCCTGCTGTGCTATAGCCTGATTCTGTTGCAAAAGCTTCTTGGATGCCTCTGCCGTAAGACGGGAAAGTTGCGTCTCGATTTCTTCGGGTAACTCCTCGTCTGGAGGAGGTAACGGAACCCCAAGCTGCTCTTCCAATTTCGCTCGGTACAAAAAAGACAAATGTTGAGCCACATGAGCCTGTAAAGTTGCAGCAAAAAAATTGGCCCCTTGAGGGTTTTGCGCCAAAACCTGCGCAATCATCGGGTCCTGCATCGCATTAAGGTGCACTTCCATATGTGCCTGATGATCTTGGTATATAAATGCTTTGGTTGGTTTCCCCGTCAAAAAAGCCATGTTTTCTGATACGGGATCCACTGGTTTCTGGTCATCTTCTATTGGGACCAGCTTATCAGCGTTAGCAACCCCGATGGTCTCCAACATCTGCCTATGCAATTTGGGTAAATCGTAGAGTTGCGGGGCACTTTGAGCTAGCTGTAGCGCAGTCTGATACTGCACCACCTTTTGCGCCATAGTAGAAGAGTTCGGATTAGACACGGGTATGACATCAACCATGTCATAGTCGGACTGCTTTACTTCTGGGCGTCCTTCCAATGGCTGGTACGAGTAATCTTCCGGGGTGTCATCCCTAATAATAGTAGCTAGAAGCTTAAATTCCTTCTTCATAGAAGCGTGCACGCGTGCCTGCACGGAGGACATGACCTTCAAGGTCCGTTCCAAAATAGCCAACGTAGTCCCCACAGGGGCCTGCGTAGACATGTCGCTAGCCTTCATGTCAGAAATAGAAGCGAACCGCCGCCCCTCCTCAACTATATTATTGAGTAACGTATAAAGAACTTGGCTTGGCTCTTTATAGGGAAGAGGCATGATGTTATCGCGCAAAGACCCGCTCGCAATATCTACGTCCCTAAATTCTGCTGGAGAAATAGGCGTATCGTCGCCCTTTACGCGCATCCCTTTAGTTTTAAACCCGCCAGGGAGATTGCTAAGAGTCCCGGCGTCCACCAACTGACGAATAAGCGCAGTACCGGATTTAGCGAAGGACCCTAGGAGGTGAACAAGCCCAAAAGCATAAAACCCAAACCCAGGGATATAGGGGTAATGGATAAAATGCTGGCGCTTTTTCTTAGTGGGGTCGTCTTCGTACCAATTACGCCGAATGGCGAGGACTTCCTGCGAAGACTTCTCAATAGTAACGATATAAGGCAATGCTATGCCTGTGGACTCCCCATCCTCATCTGTATCCTCGTACCCCTCCAAATCCAAATCAACATGGAACTCAAGGATGCGGTAGCGGCCATCTGAAGTTGCTGTAAACCCCATATTCTCAGCAATCTTCTGCTCAATCTCATCTAGAGTAGCACCCTCTTCCGGTGCCGGAAGCTCCACATCCCGATAAAACCCAACAGCCTGAAGCTTCGTAACTTCGTTTTCCGTTTTACGCATCAAATGCGTAACACGTTCCGCCGAGTCAATACTGCTTGCGCCATAAGGCACAACAATGTCTTCAGCAGCTACATAAATAGAAGCAGGACGCTCAGTAGTAGGATCATAATAAACTTTTTTGAACGCATTTCCTGACAGCCCCAGCCCCCACAACATCCGCTCATGCTCGGCACGGTATTCAGGCATCTTCTCCTGAATCCAATAATTCATATCCGCCGCCACGTTTACGGAGGCACGCCGTGCTTCTGGAGTCTCTTTCCCGATAATTTTAGTCTTTACCGGCCCCCCCGCAGGCATAGTCTCCATAATAGTCTCGGACTGGAACTTAACCAACGCCTCAGCTAGAAGCGGGTGGTACACCCCACAAGCCCCAGGCCACGGCTCCGAGCGGTCTTCAATCTTCAACCCCAAAAGCTCAAGGCCATCTACATAAGTCTGGAGCCACTCTTTACGAGAGCCCAAGTCCTCATCAAACTCGCCTATCAAATCAGAAGCTAGAGAATCGAGAACTTGGGAGTCGTCATCACTACCAAGCTCATCCGCTAAATTAACGTAAAAATCACTTACGGCAACGGATACTTCAAACGATTCTTCTACTACCCCATCAGGAGAAACATCGAACTCCAAAGCAGCCTGCATCCCAATGACTTCTTCACCTTCCTCTAAGTCCAACTCATCAATAGAGCGCCCATCAGGAAGGACAACATCAATATCAACGTCATCAGGGGGGGAAGGGGGTAGCGTAACGTCAGAATTAAGAAACGGATTGTTAACCGCCATGACTAGCCCTCTTGATGCTGCTCAGTAGCATTACGCTGCTCCCTATCTCCACTATCCTACGCTCCTAATAATATGCGGAAGAACGCTGGGTGTAAGCCCTATATTGCTTGTATTCCCGCGTACTATAAAAATCATCTGGCTCATCCATATGAGTTTGGATGTAACCTCCCTTACGAAAGCGTAAGAGTGCCATAGAAACAGAGTCAACGTAATCATCATATTCCCCCGAAGGGAAACTAGCTACTTCTTCAATAACTTCTTCCGCCCATCGAGTAGAAGGTGCCCATACACGACCAGACGCAAAAATATCAGAGACCGCGTTAAGTCTAGTAATCTTGTCATTACCTCGGGTAGGAGTAAACTCCTGCACCGGAACACCCATGGAGCGCAGTTCATAAATAAGAGGCGCACCGCTGGCCTTCTTCTCTATAATAATACTGTCCGGTTCCCACGTTCTATATTCCTGAAGAACTCTACGCTTTAATTCCGGGAACTCCAACCTATCTCTATAAGCATTCAACAATATTATATTGGCCTGGGGGAGCCCATAGTCACGCATCTTTTTATGGGGGTCTTCTTCTGTGTCTTCTGGGGAACTACCTAACGGACGATGGAAAACCCCCCACACAGTACAAGCAGAATAATCCGCACGGGTGTTCTTCTCGAATGCCGTATCCCAAGACATAAGAATAAAATCACAAGTGGGAGGGTCTGTCTTCTCCCATCCCATCCACCATTCACGTTTAACAATAGCGCTAACTTCTGAAGTGGGGTCTTGTTGGTATTGCGCCATCCACTTAGCATGGGGAAGCTCATTACGTAGGGTCTCTAATTCCCCAAGAGACCAAAACTCGGGCCACAGCGCATTACCTGACGGCATTATTGCCGGAAACTCTATGACCTCCCACTCCTCACCGTCACGTTGAATACTAGACTTTATAACCTGCCCTGTCAGGTCACGTTTGCTCCATCGCGTCATAACCACCACGATAGCGCCACCCGGTTGAAGCCGCTGCCTCGGCCCAGAGGTATACCATTCGTAGGTTTTATCGTAAATATCAGGGGAAGTCTCAGCTAATGTTGCTTCTTGTTCACTATGAGGGTCATCGATAATGAGCAAGTCCGCGCCTTTACCGGTAACTGCACCCCCAACACCGATAGCAAAATAGTCCCCACCTAAGCTTGTATTCCACCTTCCGGCAGCTTTTGAGTCCGATTGAAGCGCAGTTTGCGGAAAAACCTCCTTATACTCCGATTTATTAACTAAATTCCGCACTTTTCGGCCAAAACCTACCGCCAACTCGGCTGTATGGGATGTCTGAATAACTTTTTTATGCGGGAACCTCCCTAAAAACCACGCGGGAAGCAGATATGAAGCAAACTCAGACTTAGTATGTCTAGGGGGCATGTTCACGATAAGCCGTTTACACTTCCCTTCCGCCACCCGTTCAAACGCATCAGCCATAATCTTGTGGTGACGCCCCATAATAAAGTCGGGCCACATAGCTTCCACAAAATCCAAAAATTTAGTCTGCGTTCTTTCCTTAGTTAACAACTCTTCATACTTTGTTAACTCATCTAATATCACTTCTTGTTGTTCTTGCGGCATACTAGGTAGTAAAGACATTAGCTTATCTAAGTCTTCTACCGTCAACTCAGAAACAGTTATCTCTGTCTTGCGGTGCGGCTTACGCTTTTTCGTAGGCTGGGGTGTCTTAGCTGCTACCACTTGACTTTATCCGCCCAATAGGCAGCAGACATAGGCCCTTTCTTTATATTCTTAGCGTGCCGCGCTTTGAAAGATTTCCTACGGGCTTTTTCCGCCGGTGTTTTTGGATCTTTCCCCGCTCCTGAGACACCCTGTTGCCCAAAGCGAATCAATCTAACCTGATCCCCCTTTTTTGCCAAAACAGCGTGGGATTTCTTAGCTTTCGGAGTACGTTTAGGCTTGTTGTAACCTGAAAACCGCTCCCCCCTATACTCTATCGCCATCAACCGGCTCCTTAGCTTCAGTCACCATCTTAAATTCGGCGTCTTCTGCGCTGTTAACCTGCTGCCCTAGCATGGTAGTTAACCTATTTACTTTATCCTTGATAGCGTGCTGCAAAGATTCGGTAGTATGCGTGACCTTAATCTCCGTCTTTTCTGCAAAAAGACCGACATCCGATATCTTCCCTAGCAACTCCAACGCACGTATTTCACTCTTGGTATCCCCACATTTTGACAATTCTATGAGCCGATTAGTTACGTAAGTCCGCATTTGCACCGTGCTATCGACTACCTTCTTGTCATATTCCCCCAAAATACTAGCGAGCTTCATAGCAGTATAAGTATTGAACAACTGGGTGGGGGCAATGGGTGTTGCAGGGTCTTTAGGCCCTTTCCTGCGAGGTTTAGGCTTGCCATCCTCGTCCTCCAACGCACCATATTCTTCCCCATACGCGCGTTTAAAGAGGGCTACGGCGTCCTCTTCATCAACTTCAACCTGTTCGGAGGGCTCTTCTGGATCAACATCCAAGTCAATCTTACCCATGCCCAGATCTTTAAGCGCATTTGCGGTATTAGCAGCGACCCTTACCCCTTCTTGGAGTGTGGGTATATCACGGAGAGAATCATCTTTGCGGGGATAGGACGGGGCAACAGGCACGTCTAGGGAGGGGATTACTTTTACAGGCTCTCCAGAAGCGAAAACAGCTTCAGGGGGTTCTTCTTCATATAGTTGTCCCCACTTCTCAAGCAACTCTTCGATAGGAACAGATTTCTTATTCGAGCGGCGTTTTGGCATGGTTTGAATCCGTAACGCGTAGCAATACTAGCGGAATTGTAGGTGGATTGTAGCA
>VTLG01013508.1_pt1 | contig 14494 bp, 28 predicted proteins | sample 4694571 | NCBI WGS metagenome assembly VTLG01 (sample SAMN12604809, study PRJNA352737) | marine metagenome | biome: ENVO:00000447; feature: ENVO:00000209|ENVO:00000569|ENVO:01000036; material: ENVO:00002151; isolation source: viral sequences binned using virsorter ...
TATCTTTTACCCAATAAATTGTAGAACCTTCTACTGTAGCAGTACCACTTGTAGGGCAAGTGCCTGTACATGATGTTCCAAACATATTATCAACTAACTGTTTTGATAAGTTAGCATAAATTCTACTCTCTACATTTTTTATAAACTTAGCAATAGTAGTGTTGTTTTCTGCTCTGAGGGCAGCTGCAGCCGCTGATTTAGCGTCATCTTTTGCTTCGTTTTTTCTATTGTGTTGTAATTGTTCAATAGATAGAACATGACTAGAATATCCAGTTCCGCTGAAAGAAGGACTGCTAAATTGATAGACTATTTCGCTTGCTGTAAGAGTGTTAGGACCCACCAATAACACATAAAAAAACGATACTAACACTACTTTTTGTAGTGTTTTCATGCTTATATTTATAATAGGATGTAATCTAAAACTGCCGCTGAGACAAACATAACAGTAAATATTATGCCTATAATTAGACCGCTATTTTTTAGGTGTCTTAGATATTCTCTTTGATTCTTTTGACTTGTCATTCCTTTGTTCATTTTCTTGTATCTCCAATACTGTATTCAATTTTGACCTCAACCTGATGAGGTCATTATCAAGCATTCTTATTCTATCAATGAGACCTATAAGTACACCATTTGCCTCACTTAACTTTACTTTAATTTCAGTTGTAATAAAGGTGTAAATGAAATATATAAAATATCCCATAGCAACTGCTGCTAATGTAGCAAAACCATACTTGTCTAGTATCTCAACAATGTCCATTAGTCCTTTCTAGCGTCAACCTTACCATCTGCCCTAGAAATTCTATCTTCATCTGGTCGAAGTTTTAAGGCATGAGATATCAGCAAATCTAACTTTATCATATCATTATTCATTGTCTTAATTCTATTATCTAATCCCATAATAATGCCGTGCATACCTTTGACTTGACCGATTACCGATCCTAATATGTATTTGAGAATGATGTAAATAAAAAGTCCCATGACAGCAGACGCTGCTACAGGCAAACCAAATTCAATGAGTAATGTAAAAAATAAATCCATGCTACTATTTATGCCAAAAAAAGGGGTCTTTACGACCCCTAGTTTAATAGAAATATTATTATCTTAACTATTTTTTCCAAATAGCCCATAGAATTCCTAGGGTAATAAGTCCAATAAGACCTTGTGATCCTAGGTCAGCCACGATACCGGAGATATTATTGATAACTCCTAATGAAAGAAATGGTACGGCAGAACCGAATACTACTTCTAGCGCAACTGATAACCCTATTAGTGAGATTGCAACTGATGTTACATTACTAATAGCGTCCGTTATTGATTTCCACATAAAAACTCCTTATGTTTTAATTTTGATATCTCAAACTTCATCATAATATAATAGTGTAATATTTATATTAAAGAGGGGTTAGAAACTCAATTTCTAACCCCAATATAGAGAAAACAGGTGGAGAGATTACTCGTCCTCTTCCGCTAGTTTACTGAAATAAGATAGTGTTTCATCACTATCCTCATCTTCAACCTTTGGACTAGGAGTATCTACTGTTTCTACTACATCTGGACTAGGTGTAGGTGTTGACGGTGGGATTGCAACATCTTCAGCCGTGCCAGTACTTCTAACGCCTGTTAAAACTTTGTCAAGTTTTGCTTTAAGCTCATCATATGATTTAAAGTTTTCAGGTGCCAGAAATGGTTTTAATGGATACTGTTTGTTCCATATTTCTTCTATAGCCTCATCATTATCTTTTACAGCAGATGGACTATCAAATTCTGATTTATCATAATTCCAGTAACCATCAACTTTTCTGATTTTCAGTTTAAAGTTTGCACCTTCCCAGAAATCAAATGGGTTGATAGGTTTCTCATCTTCAAATTCAGGTTTCATCGCTTCAGTAATCTTATCAAAGATTTTCTTGCCAAACTTAAATAGTTTTACTTGACCTTCGTTTTCAGGATGTTTAGAATCATTAATGATTAATACATTTGCAATATAAGATAACTTACGCTTTCTCTTTCTTGCAATTTCTTTGTCTGCTTCAACACCAGAATTCCATAGTAAACTGTTTGCTTCACTAATCGGACATTTCTTGTTAAGTGTTGTTAAACTGTTTTCAATAAACCACCCTCCTGGTCCTTGAAACGCATGGGACCATAATCTTGCCCATGGTAAATCTTCATCTTTAACTGCTGGTAAAAATCTAAAAACAGCATAACCATTACCTGATTTATCTAGTTCTGGTTTCCAGAATCTATCATCTTGATATGATTGTTTTTGTTTTTGAGGTTCAGCGACTTTAGATAGTTCGCCTATAAGTGTGTCTAGGTTTGATTTAGAGCGTTTTAACGCTGCGATACTTGTATTCATATTTGTATATCCTTTGTATAATTGTATTTGTATGTTGTCTGTATTAACGACATTATTATTTATATGCGAAATAGGTGGGACTATGGAATTACCCACAAGCAACAGACCGGATTCCATTTCCTATTCTGCCACAACCTACTCTCACCTGTCGGCGATTTGACACCCCTTGTTTTCCAAGTTATGCCTGGGTACAACCCCTGAGCAGTCAAGTTCGAGCCTCTGGTAAAACCCTCTTCCTTGCACTATAAAAAGAAGTTTATAATTCTTCTTTTGCATATGTCTTATTATAACATATTTGAGGTACCTTGTCAAGCCCCCTAATATGATTCATTATTCGGTTCTTCATCATCAGAATCTAGTAAGGATTTGTCACCAAATTTGTTGTATTTTTCAGACGCCACACTATGTAGTGGTTCACCATCAATTGTGATATTATGTCTTTGGGATGCCTTCAATCTCACTATTTCTGCTTGTAATTTTTTAATCTTATCATCCTTGATTTCTAATAGATGTTTCAATTCTCGTATCTCAATACCTGCTTCCATTACACTATGCTCAGCTGTAAATCTACCTGCCTCGTCCATAATTACTCCGAATGGTCTAGTGTCAATATTCTGTTTCTTAATCTTGTTGCTCTATCGCCTACTTGATTTGCCCACCTAGAATCCATCATTTCTATTGCTGCTGTAGGCCAATCGCCTTTATTCACACCTGCAATAAATTTTTTGAATTGTGATAACCGTGGTGCTCCCATATTAAAGCACATATTCACTATCACTTGTTGAGCAGTTTCTGGTAAATCATCAAGGTTAGGAAACACTTTCTTTGATTCACTAATATATTTTTGCACATCTTCTTCAAAGATTGCATTTACTCTTTCTTCACTTACTGCTGTGCCTACAGGTTTGCCGTGTTCTTCATCGCCTTCAACGATTAAGTGTCCTATACCAAATGTTGCATAACCTAAATGGTCATTATAGATTTCATATTTGACACCTTCGTCTATTTTAAGTTGGTCTCTTAATTCTTCTATGTTCATGTTTTCTCCTTTATTTTGCTTTTACCATTACTTTAGGTAATATATCACAATTATATGATAATGTTCTTCTTACTTGGTCTGTATCGTAGAATGGATAAACACCATGTACCAATGTATATGGAAATATAAAGAAATCACCAACTTTAGGACTTAATCTAATTTGCGACATTGATAGTGAGTGTTGAGCACCACCTATAAATTCTAAATGACCGTTTGCAGGACTATCGTGATTTACTATTTCTTTACCATAACTATCAGGTGTTTTTAAAAATAAAACAGATGAAAGACCTACTAAACTATTTTTACTTGCATGAAAATGACAAGGATTATATTCGTTAGCATACATATCATTTATCCAAGCGTTATCTAAAACTAGTTGATGTGTTTTTGATAATACTGAGCCTGACCTTTGTAAATATTCTTGAAAGCACATTTGAAAAGTACCTTTTATCTGGTCACTTAATAAATGATTTACTAATTTTTCTTTTTTAATTTTACCTGCAAGTTGGGTACTCCAGTCTACCGTTGTATCAACTTTTTCATCAAATACATTATTGATATCATCAATAAATTGTTTAGGCATTTCAAACTTAACAATGATTTCACCAAGTGTTAATACCTGTATCTTTACATCACTATTTTGTTTTGTTTCTTCTACTTTTCCTGTTTCAATATCTACAACTTTTATTTCATCGCTCATTGTTTACTCCTTTGCATTTTGTCTATTATAGTTGCTTTGGTTTCTGGAACGCCAAGATGATGAAACCAACCTGTAATAATATATTTTTCATGTTGCGAAATTATACCTCTATGAGTGTGTGTAAAATCAGTAGGCCATAATAAACTTAAACCTTTTTTTGCTTTTATTTTTAACTCTGGATAATATGCAAATTCTGTTCCTCCGCCATCAGGCACATCATTTAAATATGTCATAAAAACTAATGCCCTTTGATTTATTTGATACTCGCCTCTTTCATTATGCCATTTTTTATATCCTTGACCAGGACCATAATGTTGTATATTAAAGCCCTCTTGAATACATAACTCAGGATTAAAGTATTCATACTTTTGACTATATGCTTTTAACCCATTTGTAAGGTAGTTTATGTAAGTTTTAACAAGTTCATTGGTAGAAGAATTGTATATAGTAACATCGGTTGATGATTTAGATTCTTCGCTGTGTGTAGTTTCTTCACTTTTATATTTGTACTCGTTATTGTTCTTATGATAGTCAATAAGACCATCTAATAACTTATCATTATCTATTTGAAAAGCTAGTATAAAGTTTTCTTCACTCATTATATCTCCTTCAGTTTATCTCTTAAACTTTTTTTGTATTTTGTAACATTATATTTAAGAAATGGTCTGTATCTTGTCATTCTATCATATAGTTTAGGCCACAATACCTTTTCGTTTATCTTCTTATTTAGTTGTTTTGTAAATGATAATATATCATCTAATATTATAAAAGTTTCAAAGTTTATTCTTTTAGATAAAAACATCTTTAATATAGGTGGGTGTTGTCCGTCTTTAACAATAAATAAATCATCAAACTTATGCTTTCTTTCTAATATATAATCAATATCTTGTTCATAATAATAATGTAATGCCTCTATTTTTTTAGACCATTGTTTATAAGTGTCGTCACCAGACTTGCCAATGATGTCGCCAACCCATAAATTAGTATTAGAAACAAAATTGCTAAGGAAGTAGTCAACAATAGTGCTATTGTTATAAGATTTACTAAGCTTATGAAAGAAATACCTATCCCTTCTTTTAGTAAAGGTTTCCAATCTTGCAGTTGTTCTACCGAGGTGCTTATGAAAGTCGTAAGATTGTTTTTTACTTGTAAAGTGGAGTTTGATTGCCAAATAGATTTTATATACCTCAAAACCATTCATTTCTTCCTTATTGTATTCCTGCTGCTTGTAACAATATACCGCCTGTGATTGTAACGGCATATGCAATAATAATTATTTCTATCATGTCTTCCTTTCTATATTGGTAACTTTGCTGTTTTCTCTTTCAACATATTCAGACTTTGTGCCTCGTATGCTATCTTTTCTTTTAATGTTTTATTAATCAACGCCTTTGTATTACTAGGGTCAATACCATTTTCTTCACAATATAGAATAATAGCATCCATATAACTCATGCGTTTAGTCTTAACCTTTTCTTCGATTAATAATGCAAATTTATTTGGTGTTATTATCATTGTTCTATTATACTACATTTTAAACTTTTCGTCAAGCTCTGAGAGTGTCATATACTCTAAATTTTTACACTCTTCCCATTCTTCTACTCTAACATTAATTATATTATCATTAGGATTAACTTTATAAAACTTTATATCTTTAAATTTATCAAATGTATTTTTGTGTTGTTTAATCCAGTTAAATGTTTCATTAGGATTATCAGGTCTTGCTAAATCGGCATCCTTTTTAGCATAACAATCTGTGCCTGCATATACATTATTTATCTTATTATCTTTAGAATATAAATCATGACCGATAATATATATTTCTTTTGCACCGACTTCACATGAAAGGTGAATAGACCTTGAACCTGTTGCATAAGCAAAACCATCTACATCTGGTTCTATATTATGTACATAATCTTTTTTAGTACCTGTAACATAAGTTATACCAGGATTCTTACCAAGACCTTGTATAAATGTAAAGACACCATCAGCGCCATGATATACTGCTTCTGAACATCCTTTAAACTCTACATCTACTCGTCCTCTTTGTTCTCTTACCATACCTTCAGCAATAACACTTGGTATTGGTGTCCAGTATCCTAGATAACATATATTTTCAAATGCATATCCTGAACGATAGACTTCGTGATTCATTCTTGAATCTAAAGCAACCAGTATATCAGGTGTAAAATCTCTATAAATCGCATTACACCCGACTACTGTACCATATTTTTTGTATTTGTCAACATCTAATCCTTTTCTTGAATTACCATTACCAAAACAAAAATGTATATTGTGAAATAAAGTCATTACTTTAAATCATCTTTTCTAACTATGGGATTATAAATTTCTTTTGCGGCGTCTGAACCAGACATATAACCGATTGCATAGACACACATTATTATTATGCCTATGGGTAAAAATATTTCAATTGCTTCTATCATAATATACTCTCCTTTGTTGTGAGGGCGGACGGAGATATAGGTCCGTCCTTCCTATACTTTACCCTCTATGGTACGGTCTGAAGGATTTGAACCTTCAATGTCTTTGCGGACAATACTAAATTCGTAGTCTAGTATCGTGTCTACCAATTCCACCAAGACCGCTCTTACTCCTCATTTAAGAGGAAACTGGTACCTGTTTCTGTTGCAAGGTACAGGTAAACCCCTAACGACCTAAGCCGCTAATGCATACTGATTAAAGTTTGCGTTTATTTTTAGTTTAAAGTCTTTGGACTATCCTCTCCAGCACGATTTCTAACAATGGTCGATCCTATTTCGCCCCCTTATAGGTCTATCTAGGATTGGTGGAGGCGCTGGGTATTGCACCCAGGTCCCTACTGTTTACTCTCATTACCTTCATCAAGAATCTCTTTTAATACAGGAAAAAACTCCCAATTCATACCGTACCCTAATATACAAGTTTCTCCTGTATCAGGTAAAGTTATCATAAATGTTCCTTTATTATTATCTTTATTGTATGTAAATGTTAATAATCCTATAACTGGTGTTTCTGGATTGCCTTTTGCTCTTATTTCAGCACCTGCGATTGGTTGTTCACCAAATGTTTCAAATGCTGTTTGAAATATAAATCCTGTATATCCACAATATAGTGGTACTTGTCTTATTTTTAATTGGTCTGTATTGTATAATGGTAAATCTTTTTTATCTTCTGCTTGTAATGCGTTAAGAGAGGCATATACTATCCCTAAGAATAAAGTTATTGCTGCTATTCCTAAAACATTTTTAATTAATTGTTTCATTTTCTTTGTAAAATTCCTCTATTGCTGGTTTCAGCAAAGGTAAATAATCTTTCTTATCTTTTATAAAAGTTTGAACCGCACCATCTTCGGTCACTATGAGGATTACAACTTGATTAATTTCTTGGTTAAATCTTTCTTCGTACATTTCACAATAAGCAGAACCTTGAATGAAATAGTTTTCTACCCATGCTTCTTTTTTTTCTTTTGTGGATGTTTTAAAATCTATTACTGATAATTTGCCTTGATATTCTGCAATACAATCAACTCTTCCTGCGATACCCCATTTATCACTATAAAGTCCACCTTCTTGTATTACTATATTATTTATATTATCTAGTTCAGGTTTTAATAAAGTAAATAGTGCTAAAGGTAATACATCTTGTTTAGATAGTTCGGTGTTATTTAAATAATCTTCAACTAGTTGATGAACAGCAGTTCCTCTTTTAGCCGCACTTCTCATTATTTGATTTGCAACATCATTACCTACTGATTCTCGCCATCTAACGATACCTTCTTTATTTCGGCCTGATAAGACCGTTGTAATTGATGGATATTTTTTACCTTCTGGCGTAACATAAAATCTTTTGCCATTAATAGTTTCGGTAAGTATTTCGGGAAGTGTTTTGGTAGAAGGAGTATGATTAAAAGACTTCATATCGTACTTCTCCTGCATAAAAGTATTTAATTTGTTCATAGTGTCTATTATAACACCTTATTTAGATTTTGTCAAGCGTCCTTTATCTTATATCGGTCATTGGTAATTGATATGATTTTAATTGATTCATATTTGCCTGGTACTTTTTCTGTTAATTTACCGTCTTTATCTTTAAATGCTATGACCATGTCTTTTTTGATTTCATCCCAGTTTGAATCCGCATAAACATCGGCCACCACTTTTACTTGGTATAATTCCATTGACTATCCTCTTGTTATTGCTACTATTTTTTTAAGTTGTGCTTCTATTACTTCTGCTCTGTTTGGCCAATGTATGTATGCTTCTGGTGACTTTGCCAACTTAACGAGCAAAGGTATGATTAATTTTTCTAAATCAGAAAACTTTTTCTTCATATCTTTTCCTAGATTATCTTTTCGTAAGTCGTATTCATCATCCATTTGTTTTTTTGCAATCTCTAATTCTGTTTCATTCTTGGCCGTTATTGTTTCTTTTGCTTCATTTGTAGCACGAAGTATTTTATCTAGTTTAGTTTCTAACCTAGTAATAATTTCACCTGAAACTGCCTTACCGACACTTTCAGATGTCTGTTTAACTACCTGTTCTGTTGCTTTTGAATCTGATACTGCTTTGTCTGATGGTTTTTCAGAAACACCTGTAAAACCCCAATCGCCGCCTGTATCGAAACCGTCTAAAAAATCGAAATCTGCCATACTACTATTTATCTTCCTCCGCCTTTTAATGCTCTAGTTCTATGTTTTTTTCTTACATTTTCAATCTGAGTATCTTTTACTGATTTACCAGAACCATACTGTTTTGCAAGTGGACTATTAGGATGTGCTTCAGATATTTTAGATAGTGTATCTTTCCAACCACTATCAGTTTTACTATCTAATGAACCTGTGCTTGATATAATATTCATTTGTGTAGGTGGTAATAGTTCAATATGCTTTTGTCTTTTGTGTTTTTCCATTTCGGAAATAGACATTAAGTCCTCATATTCTTCACCAGTTTTTGTATTTAAAAATCTATATGTTGGCATTTATCCCCTCACTATACCATTCAGGTATACTTGTTTTCCATGTAGCAAAACCATTCTTATATTTGATATAATAGTTTCTATAAGCAGTAATACTATCTTCATCTTTAACATCATCAGGCATGGCCTGTGTTGGTTGATGAAAAGGAATATTTAGGGGTATATTTTTAGGTGGGTTTCTTAATAGTTCTTTTAATAGCATATATGATTTATGACTTTTGTAATATCTTATTTTAAATTCTTCGTGTAAATGAGACCACATTATATACAACCATTGATAGTTATAAGCATTACTTCTCACCCACACAGCACTAGGGTGATGTATGTGGCACGCTTTGTAAATAATATCATCATAATCTTTTAGTTTATATCTGGTAACTTTTCTACCTGTTTTTGATAAACCGGTATATTTTATACCGTCAAGCACTCTATGTGCTGTTGACATTAACTGAGCATACTCGATAAGCATTTTTGTACAATGTTTATCTAAATGCATTTCAGCACAAATCTTTGGGTCTTTATGTAAGTAAAATATATTCATATGTCTATTATATCAGATAAATGATACCTTGTCAACCTGTTTCATCATTTCTTGTAATTTATCTTCCCACATTCTTTTAAAATCTGGATGTTCAGCAGTTTGCCATGCTCGATAAAGATTCTTTACTCGTCTCCAATATAGTTCTTCACTACAAATCATATACACCTCTTATGTTATAAGTTATTAATTCTGCCACTAGTTCAGTATAATTTTCTCTACTGGCATATTTTGTTAATGTAGGAGCCAAATCTAGTCCGTTGGGTATTTCACCATACTCTAATATTTTTGCTCTCACTTCTCTAAACTCAGCATAAGCATACACTTCATTTATCATATCAATATAATAAGCAACACTATCGCATTTTGTTTTGAAAACTTTTACACCCCAACCTGGCCATTTTGTCCAAGGTATCGGCAACATATATTCTTCTTCTTTATTCCAAGTTCTAATACCAAATAGATTGTTTGCTTCATTAGCAAATCTACTTTTACCCCAACCGGTTTCAATCGCCGCTTGAGCAATAATTAACTCTCTTGGTATTTGTTTTTCTATTGGCACATCTTGATATAAATGTGTAATACATTTATTTAATGAATAAACAAATTCATCTTTACCGCTTGTGTCAACAACTGGCACTATATATTTTTCATATTCTAAAGAACCTCGTATATCTTCGGTTGGTTCTGGTATAACAATATTGTCATCACCTTCTTTATAAAAATCTGGACAACCATCATCTGAACATGGTGGTGGTTGACAACCTAAAAGGATAAAATATAATCCTAATATACATAATATTGGTGGTAGATATCTCATAGTAGTTTCCTCAATTCTCTTTTTGTGGCATATTCCTTATGCAACTTACAAGTGAACCACCTATATTTCGGTTCAGGTAGAGCAGGACCTTCAAATTCCATTTCGTTTGTTGTTTCTGCATAAATCAATTTCTTCAAAAATAAAGAAAGAGCAGCGTCATATTCCTTACAAGGTTTATATTCACTTCTCTTTCGCCTTGGTGTTTCATATATGCCTTTACGGCTTTCACATATTGCTTTGATTATTTTTTTTTCGTATCTATTTAATTTCATAACTATATTTATTCTCCATAATTATAAGGCACAGGTGCACCATTATGATTGTTTGTATATACAGTAACACCTGGTTTATTTTCACTTTTTGTTAGTCTAGTTCTCGTTTTCATATGTTTGACATAACTAGAATTAACATCAAAATGCCAAGATAATTGTTCTTCTTGCATTGGAAATACATTGTCATTATCTCTTAATTCAGGTTTCAACATCATATAATATTCACGAGCAAGTTCTTCGGTTGCAAACCAAACAACGCCTTGTATTTCTAAAATTTGTGGATGATTACCATGTGATTTGCCATCTTTGTCAGCAAATGAAACCATACAGTACATATTATCAGCAGGATTATTCATTTATATAGTCCTCCACATAATCAAACACTGGTTCAAATTTACTATCAAGGTCAACAGTATCAATTTCAGCGTCATTATTTTCGTTGTATTCTTCAATCAACTTTTCCATTTCTTTTTGGGTTTTAACAAGTAATTTTGTAATATCAGAATGTAGTTGTTCGTAGTCCATAATATTTCCTTTCTTATCTGTGATATATTGCGAATGTATCGGCACCATGCATATGACAAAATGATTGAGGTCTGCCATACGAAGGTTTTGAATTACCTCTATATCTAATTCTGTATTGTAGTTTATAATTTTTGATTAATTTTTTGACAATATCTAAATGTTTGATGTCAATTTTTTTCATAAGTGAAACTTCACTATACATGGGATAGTGAAATGCAATCTGATTGTTAAACATAAAGTCATATAGTGTTCTATTTTTCATAATTATTCGTCCTCAGTAATAATTGGGTCTAAAATATTAATCGCATTAATCACCCCAGATTGTATTGAGTTGTGACCTTGACTTATACTGGTCACTTGGTCGTGTATTTCTAAGGCATTTGGCCCTATTAAATCTAAATTACTCAAAATGTTTAGATGTATTTCTATTTGATTATTCAAATTTCTGATATTATCTAAAGTTTGATTTATCATTTGGTCGTTAGTTATCATAATATAATCTTTCTTTTTTGTTATTATTCTTATACACTATACTAAAATGAACTAAAAGTCAAGCATTATTTTAACTAAAAAACCCTTGTTTTCTGCGATTTTTTGAATTATTTTAAATAAAAAAACCCTTATAAATCAACACTTTACAGTCGTCTTAAAGTATTGAAAAATAAGGGTTTTATAGAGTAAAATATTAGTTTTTCTTCATAAAATCATCATTCCAATCAAATGCTTCTCTCACTAGATTGGCAGTAAATCCTTTATATACATTATTTACTTTTTTGTTTACAACTGTCACCAAGAATGCTGCTTCTTCAGCACACAATCCTTCTAACATTTGAATAAAAAGTGTTTCTCTTTTTGTACTTGATAAACTATTGTCGCCACCTTTTGTAAAAAGATATAATCTTTTTGCTTCTTGGGATAGTAATGTGTGGTCTGTCCCTACTGGCGCCTCGTTTGCTGTATATGGTACATCACCTGTTGGTAATAACCATTCTATCTTTGGGTCAAATGCACCTTTTAAAACTTGTCTTAAAGGTACTGTATCATTATCTTTTAATACTTTTAATTTTCTTGGTTTGTCTTTAGCATTATTTACTTTGGTTGCAATCTCACTCATCAATGGAGGAACTGCTCTACCTGCTTCTGATAGTGCTGCCATACCTCGTCTTGTTGCTAATGCTGGGTGTGATTGTGTTTGTGGTTCTACTCCGTCTTGGCTTGCAATTGTGCCATCTGGATTTCTTCTTATGATTACCATATTATCTCCTTAACAGTTCTTTCAAAGTTAAAATTCATCTATAACTTCGATTAAAGTTTTAAGTTTCTTTGTTATAAAGTAGTTCAGTATTTTATCTCTACTTGCTACTTTAACATCAATAAACTCATTAATAATCTTTTCCTCTAGTTCTGGAGGAATACAACTCAAATCAATCAACTTACGATTTCTGTTGTAATTCTTTTGTTCTTCTTCGGTAAATGTCATAAAAACTTCATTTACCCAAGATTCAATTTTCTTTTTACTTAAAGGTCTTTGTCGTCTACCTTCAATAAAAACATTATCATCTGACAATACATTAGGTATTCCATCACTTCGGTCACCTTTTAATATATGTTCTTTAATATATATAGTCGGATCTTCACCTTTACCAACAAATTTATTTAAAACAGGATTGTATTGTTTAACATTAGGGCCGTGTAATTGTATAAAGTCTTTGTCACCTGATAGTATTAATATTTTCTTTTTGTGATTAGGACCAACTTCATTTTGTGTTCTTTTAACTAGTGTAGCGATTATATCATCTGCTTCTGCTGTTTCTAGTTCAATAACTTTGTAAGGTAAAAAACTTCTTATCTCATCTTTGATAGTGTGCAACATAGAAAAAATAGTATCCCAATCATGCTCTGATTTTTCTCTGGTTGCTTTTCTACCTGCTTTATAGTTAGGAAATACTTCTCGTCTCCACACATTCTTACTATCACAGGCAATAACCATTTCGCCATATTCTTTACGAAACTTTTTATTATGACCTCGTAGTGAATTGAGAACCATATGTCTAACAAGGTCCTCGCTTAATTCAACTGCATTTCTACCATTGATTTGAACCATCAGGTTAGAAATCATAATCTGGTTTATGTCAACTATTATCATATATCTTATTATATCACACTTTCAAATGAAAGTAAAGCACTTATTCTAGTTCAAAATCAAAGTCAATTTCTACTGTTTTTTCTTCTTTTGGTTGTGGTTTTGGTTTTGTATGGGTGTATTTTACTATTTTGCCGTAATTAATATCACTAACCTTTTTGCCATCTGGTAATGTAATAATTCTTATAAGTGTATCAGTAATCGGTTGCATGGGGTGTGGTTTACCAAAGTCCCTTCTCAATAAACTTTTAATTGATTCAATAGTAATACCTAAATCTTTTAAAAACAAATCACTTTTTACATCTATAACATTTTCTTGAAGAACAGATAATATATCCATACTTAATTGCTCTGTCAACTGTTCAATAAATTGTTCTTCTTTTAAATGTTGTTTTTGTTCATCAGTAATTTCTATTTCTGGTACTGGTCTTTTAACCCTATCTACTGGAAATTGTAATAATTTACCCATTTTTATCTTCTTCTTTTTTTTGCTATTTCTCGCTTGATCCATGATACTGCCTGATATGATGTTGGTTTTCTGTTAACCATTCTTCGTATTGCTTTGTGAACAGAAGGGTTAACATCTTCTGCTACTTTGTTATTATCAACAATAACAAAATTACTTGCACCAAATATTCTTTGTAATAAACCTATATTCTTTTGCACTTGTTTATGATTTGTTATTACAATGGCGTCTGGTAATTTTCTTGCTCTCATTTGATTTCTTTTAAGAGCAACTTCTAAACTTGTATTGACAAATACCATAAAAGTATCATAACCAATATGTTTCATTGTATTTGCTTCTGATTGTATTCTTGAAACATCTCTTGCCGTGCTATCTAATATAAGACCTAATCGACCTTCTAATGCCATTTTTAATTGAACACCAGTTCTTGCTTTTGCTTTTGCTCTAATCTCATCACGGCGTTCAATCTCTTTAGGATTATATTGTGAAAAGTCTAATGACATTCTTTCTTTTCTCAAAGCATTTGCAAACATATTATCACTATTAATAACTTTTAATCCCATGCCACTCAACGCTCTTTCAGAAACCCACGATTTACCTGAACCAGGACCGCCTGCAAGAAAAAATGCCTTGAAGATATTAGGGTCATAAACAC
>VTLG01014232.1_pt1 | contig 14494 bp, 17 predicted proteins | sample 4694571 | NCBI WGS metagenome assembly VTLG01 (sample SAMN12604809, study PRJNA352737) | marine metagenome | biome: ENVO:00000447; feature: ENVO:00000209|ENVO:00000569|ENVO:01000036; material: ENVO:00002151; isolation source: viral sequences binned using virsorter ...
AGTCAATTGGCGGATAGATGTAATTTAGCCATTGAGATAATCCACCATACTCGGAAGTTAAATGGCAGGGAAAGCAATGTTGAAGATGCCAGAGGTGGTTCATCTCTTGTGGCTGCAGTTAGAAGTGCCAAGAGTTTATCTCCAATGGATAAAGAAACTGGCTTAAAATTAGACTTAGATCATACAAATTATTTTAGCGTGAATGATGGGAAAGCCAATTTAAGACCCCTTGAAAAGCAAACTTGGTTTGAAAAGCTACCAGTTGAGTTAGCGAATGGTGATAGTGTTGCTATTTGTCAGCCGTGGGAATGGCCAGATGTCTTTGATGGTGTAACTAAAGAGCAAGCTAAGATTTGCCAATCTAAGATAGAAAATTCCGATCCTAAATTACGTTTTCATTCACTTTCAAACCAATGGGCAGGCATTGTTGTTGGGAATGTATTAGAATTAGATATTTCTAAAAAATCTGACAAAAACAAAGTCATCAACATTATTAAAAAATGGGTAGAAACAGATGTTCTAAGAATTGATGAAGAGTTTGACAACAGACAAAGTAGAAATGTCAAAATTGTTGTAGCTGGTGACAATAGGTTAACAACATGAGCAGTGTTGCCACAGGTACAAAAGTTTTACTATTTGCTCTGCTTGAATTTAATAGTTTTGAAGATTGCAATAAAGCTAAAGAAATTCTTACTCCACTAGGGCATCATAATTTAATTTATGAATGTCAATGGCACAATCATTCTGATGTCTTTTATTTTACACATTCTGAAAAACATAGATTTTTTTCTAAACCACCACTACCAAAACCATACATCATTGATTTTCCAACAAATGCTCGTTGAAAGAATGTTGAAATTCTAAAATGAATAATTTTCCAGATAAAAAATATAACACAATTGTTTTAGACCCCCCTTGGAATATTTCTATGTCTGGTAAAAACATTAGAAGAAAAAACCAAGCAAAAAAACTAGATTATAAAACTATGTCTTTAGATGAAATAAAAGAGATACCTATAAATAAAATAGCTAATTTAGGTTGTCATGTTTATTGTTGGACAACTAATAAATTTCTAAGAGAAACTTTTAATGTTTTAGAAAGTTGGGGTGTAAATTATCACTTAACTCTTGTTTGGACAAAGCATAATGGCATGACACCTAATTTTGCTTATAAATTCGCTACAGAATTTTGTTTATTAGGTTTTTTTCAAAAACCAATGCAAAAGTTTTTAAAATGTGGAAAGTTAAATTGGGTTCATACAAATGCACCTAGTAAACATTCTACAAAGCCACAATGCTTTTATGATGTAGTTGATGAAATGTCACCATCCCCAAAACTAGAAATGTTTGCAAGAGATAGGAAACTAGGTTGGGATGCTTGGGGTGATGAGGTGTAATGATGAAAGAATGTTGAAATTTTAAAATGAAAAAAAATAATATATAATTATTGCATAACATACTTTTTCTCCAATATCCCCCCTCTATGTTATCCTCCCTTTCTTTAAAGTAAAAAAAGGGGGGGGATTTTATCTCATCATTCTAATTAAATTGTCAATATTTGCTCTGGTAGTTTGACCAAGTTTAGATTGAGGTTCATCAGTTACAGTTTCTAAAATACCAGCTTTACCTACTCTATCAAATGCACCACTAAACAAGTTTTCAATTAGTTCTGGTCTTGAAACTAATCTACTATATAGTTCTTGAGCATTGCCTACGTTTCTACTTGTTAAAATTTCAGCTAATCTAGTTGCGTCAGCCTCACTATAACCTTCTTGTCTTAGAAAATTTAAAAGCTTTCTACTTAAATTAAAAGCACCTGCAACTGGACCACCTTGTGAAATACTTTGGGTTAATGATAAACCATCATCAACTGTATCTGTATTTTTATTTGCCATTTTATTTGGCATAGTATCACTTCCTCTAGCTACAATGCGTTTGGATGTAAGAGCATTTTTTGCATTTTCAAATTTTCCAATTAAAGTTTCAATTGATTTATTTGGATAAAGTTTTTGAAATATTCTACTTACAGAACTATCTGACTTATTAAAGTTATCAATGAGAGAATTTAATCCTTTTACAGATGTCATGCTATCTCTTATTTCTCTAGCCAAAGCAATTCTATATTGCTCTTTAAGAAAATCCTTATCAACTTTATTCGTAATTTTTGCTAAATTTTTATCATAATTTTTAAGAAATTCATCTGTTTTTGCACCAGACCCACTAAACATATTCCTAGCCTCTTTTTCTACTTTTAAAGCAAGTTGTTTAGCAGTGTTTGATGATCTTGCGTCTACTATAGATGGAATTTCTTTATTTATTAGATTTGTTACAGGTTCTTGCTGTTTTTCTCTTATGTTACGACCAACTTGAGAGCTTTTCAATTTATAAGACAAATCTTTAACTTCTTGAGCAACGGACTCAATAATATCCATAGTTAGTTTTTTGTTAGTAAGGTTTTCTAATTTTCCAGTTGTTTTATTAATCTTTAATGGGTTTTTAATTAAGTTAAATTTAGTTTTTAATAGTTGATTTGCTCTTTTTAAAAATTGAGGATTAACTTCAATCATATTATTAAATGCTTTAATTAACTCATTACTTGGAACACCACTTATTCCTTGAGAACTTGGGGATAAAGCACTTCTATATTTATCTTCTGTACTCTTAGCTTGCTTTTCAAGACTATCTTCAAATATATCTAAAAAATTATCATAACCATCAATTTGATCTCGAAGAACATTGCCAGATGGTACTAAATTTTTAAAGCTTTCATTTTTTATACTTGTTGATTGCATATCAAGGTTTGCATCTGCACCTTCTCTTATAATTTTACCACCAGACCTTTCCCAATTAGTAGCTATTTTTTTACCCAAATTAGCAAATACTGGGTGAACATCCATAAGTGGAACTTTATTTGTAATTATATTTTTTAGAGCATCATTTAATGTCATTCCACCTGCCCTTGCATAAGATTTTAATGCGTTTATGACAGCTCTAGCTTCTTGACCCCCCATATTTTTATCTAACCATTTACCAAACGGTGAAATAATATTGCCTGCTAATGATCCAGCTAATCCACCCAACGGAACAAATATAGCTCCTAATAAAGCACCATTTAAAACATCATCACCACTATTCCCCTTATCTCTTGATTGACCATAAGCTTGTAGTGCAGACAATGTTGCACCCTCGAGAGTTAAAGCTCCACCTCTTACTAATGCATTCATTCCTTTTGTCACACGACCAGTCCATCCTAACGGAGCAAACATAGACGCAGTAGCACCACCAATTTCACCACCTAACATTGATTTAGGATGCGTTCTTTTATAACTATCTATTTGCCCATGTATTCTATCTAGTTCTTTTTGGTAAGAGCTATCTGGCTTGACCATACTAAAAAACCTTGCCTCAAGTTCATCACCAAAATCAAAAGTTACACCTTGATAAGCACCCCTACCAACAGCTCCCACAGTTGTATTAGTCTTATCTCTTTCTCCACTTGCTAAGTCTTTTAAGTAATCATCTTGTGACATTTATTCCCCCTAATCTAAATTTAAATAATCATGTCTATAAGTTGGATATTTTTCTTGCAAATATCTCTTTATTTTTATCTTATCTTGTTTTGAAAAATGACCTGCTTTCCACATATTTCTAAAGTCATTACCATTAAACTCTCTATTATATTCATCTCTTAATTTAATAAATATAGAATTATTAATTAAACCTTCCCTTTCCATGTCTAACCAAACATCACTAAGAGATGCACCTCTAGGTAACATTTCCTCAATTTTTGGTGGGGTAGTTAATCTTTCATCAATAGATAAACTACTAATGTAATCTTCACCTTTTTGATATTGGTCTGCATCAATCCCAAGTGGCTCAATAATATTTCTAACATCCATGTTACCATATCTATCAATTCTTTCTTTTGTTTGTTGAGCAACACCTTCGTAGTTTCTTTTAGCTTGATTGAATATATCTCTTGAAGTTTGAAGTATAAAATTTCTTTGAACATCTGTTAATGCACCAGCACCAACAACTTGATTGTAAAAAGCTCCAGCCCATGCAGGAATACCACCTAATTGTTGAACAGATGCTTGTTCTGATTGTCTAACAGTACTTCTTGGGTCTAAAAGTTTCATAAATCTAAATATAATAGCTAAGTCATCAGAGGGTGAACCACTAGTAACTTGCGATACTAAATCTTCATAATGAGGAATTAAACTTCTATAATTTGATACATATTCATGGTTATAAAATTCTTTTCTAAAAGCACCCTCTTGATCCATAATATCACCTCTATTTTGTATCATGGATTTAAATATATCTTTTGGGTCAACATTTGATTGCACCATAGCCATATATTTATCTTTCATGGGGCCAGCTGGCATTGCATTAATATATTGTTGAACTCTATTTCTACCTTGAGCTAATTTATTTGCCTCTTTTTGATTTTCCATACGCAAGGAAATTGCTTGATTTAGAGTGGGGTCTGGAGTTAATCTCATTGAGTTTAATCCCATAGCTAGACCACCCCAATTTATGCCATCATTACCACCACCTAGTAAACCACCTAACCCACCAGTTAGCTGACTAATTAAACTTGCTTTTTTATTTGGATTGGGGGGAAGGTTGTTATTGTTGCCACCAAAAAAGTTTGCTCCTAAGTCGTTAATCATTTTAGCTTTATCCCTTCGCATTTTTAATGAATTTAAATATGTATTATAAGCGCTTCTATGGTCTGGATTAGTTGGGTCATACCCACTCGCTTTACTTGGGTCTGCTCGATAATAAGCTTTTTCAAGAGCCTCCGTGATCCCACCAATATCTCCAAAAGTACCTTGCTGGTACATTTTCAAAACATCTTGGTAATTTTGAAAAGATGTTGGGTCTTTGTATTCACTATCTTTTAACTCTTCCAACATAAACCGAACTTGCCCACTTAAATCATCTACAGGCAATCCATACATTTCTTGAAAACTTCTTAGTTTATCTTGTCTAGCACCTCTCCATTGATTTAGACCTAATGCAAATCTACCCTCATCATCTGGCGGACTTTCAATATGACCTTGAAACCCTCTAGTCGGATTGTACATATTTTCAACCATCATGTTTCCAATAAATCCAGACGCAATATCAAATGGCATTCCACTTGATAACAATTGTGTCATAATTGAAAATACAGAGGGGTGTAAATTTGTCATGTAATTAACCCATTCTAGTCATTGCTAATAATGTTAAATAATCAAACAAACCTTGATTTTTGGTTACTGTTTGCGTTCCTTGATTTGGAACAATTCCTAACGCACTTAAAACTGCACTTAATCCTTGTTGCCCAGCACCAGTAAATCCACCATATTGTTGTTGTGCTTGATTTACTAATTGTTGTTGCAACATTCTTTGAGTTTCACTTCTATTATAAGCTTTATCATCTAATTGATTAGCCATACCAAATCCTAGATTAGCTAATCCACTTAATGCCCCTGCCCCTGCCATTTGATTTGTCGCAACATTCAATCCCATTTGATTTTGATTGTTAAATTGGTTCATGGCTTGATTGTAGTTTTGCATATTTAAATTAGTAGCCATTTGATCTGCTTGTTTTGCAAAAGCTTGGTTGGTTAAACTATCAGCTACTCCATGCCTGCTTCCACCGTATGCCCCTGCATTCATTGCATTGGTTTGACCTTGCCCAATTGCCTTTTGTCTAGCTGTTTCTAAGTTGGCTAATGATTGATCAATCACTTGATCAGTATATGGGTTCATATATTGATTTAAGTTTTCTTGATTAAAAGCCATTGGTTGATAATTCATGGCATTTGTCATGCCAGTTTTGGCTTGCCCCAAAGTATCCACCACCTGATTGTAAACATTGTTTCCAGCTGTTGCCATTATTGTTCTCCTTAATTATAGGGTAGGCTCGTTAAAATCGTTGTGGTAAGTATCATCATCTGGGTAATCGTACCCACCACTTATCCAATCAGTAAAATCTTGGATTGGGTTGTAGTTTGTATCAATTCCCCACGATCCACCTAGAGTATAATCATTATTATTTGTTGTTGTTGGGGGGAAATAGTTGTCATCACCATCATTATGCCTTGAAGTGTCTACACCCATATTTGTTTGAGTTGGGGTTATTGGATAGCCTGTCACGGGATTGACTTGACCAATTGTACTAGCTTGTGGTGAAGATTCGGCTGTCTGAGCCTCTATTCTTCTATAAATATCTGGGTAATTCTCTTTTAAGTTAGCTAATTGATCTTGGTATAAATCATAAGACCTATAACCAGTTATCCCACCTTGAGTAGTTGTTGGGGGTAATGTGTTACCGACATTTTGCATTCCAAAAGAACTTAATGCACTATTAACATTTGCATTTATGTTTGGGTCTTGAGCAACAACATCAACACCCATATACGGGGCATAAGGAACATTTAAACCTTTAGCTTGATCAACTGCTTCTCTTACCAAATCTTCTTGCCACTTTGGAATAGCTGTTGTTGTCGTTTGACTACCACTTTTTGACATTTCATATCTCCTTATAAATCGTTGTTTGAGCTTCTTTCCAGCCATGACTTTTTAATGCTTTTACCCAACCTTTTCTGCCACTAATGGTTAGTTCTGTGCAATTTAATTTCTTTGCCCAAAAGATCACACTTTCATGCATATCTTTTAATTGGTTCATTTCCCCTGCCCCCAAAAATACATGACAAACTTTTTTCTTAGGAAATTGTAAAATTTCTGTGACCAAGCAACCTTTTTCGGCTGGCCAGAATTGGTATTTTCGTTCTGCAATACCTTGAAATATATCCACCAAATCATGTGTGCCTCCGCTGTATTTAAGAGCTTCTTCAAGCCAATAAGTATATTTTTTATCCACCAAAATCGTAGACCCCTTCACCGTAATTTCCTTCGCCATAATTTATATTTGTACCCCCAACACTTGCACTTACATTCATTGTCAAACTAGCACTCATAGTAAGAGAAGTATCATTAGTATTTGAAAGTGGTGCGACTTGAAAAGCACCAGCATTTGTTACTCGAATGTAGTATCTAGTTCCATCTGGACTTGATAAGATTAATCTTTCATTTCCACTTAATTCTAAATCTCTTAACCTCTTTCTATTTAAACTATTTTCAAATTCAATATTTCTATTTCTTTCAATTTCATAATCTTGGCTATAAGATTGTGGGGGTTGTTGTAAATTCATTTATCTTTTCCCTGAAGCCACAGCATTAAGTCTAAAAGCTCCAACTCTCCAATCGTTAGTATTATTTGTTAATTTCATTTTTACTTCTCTTCCTTGAAACCTTACAGAAGTAGGATTTGTAAGCGTTACATTTCCATGATCTGTTTCTGTTGAAGTCGGGTAAAATTTTGTTTTAAAATTAGCAGTTACACTACCTAGAGTAAGTTCATCTGGTATTACTTGCGTCACAGACATAACTTGATCTCCATTTCCAAGTTGAATAGCACCACTTTCAATAAATGGCTCTAAACTTAAGGAATAATTTGATCCTGTTTCATGTTCTTGCAGAAAATGACCTTGACTTTGCAAAGTTCCAATTGTTGTTCCATTTGCATTGTTAACAGATGCGTTATTAGTAAATGTTCCATTTGTGATCTCAACAGATAATTTAGTTTTAGCTCCACTAATGTCGATTGCCAAAACTTTTGCTGTTGCTCCACTACCATTATTTATAATGTCATTTATTTGAACTGTAGGATTAATAGTTCCAGTAAATTGAAAACTATACTCATTAGCTACGTAAACAGGTAAAGCAAAAGTTCCAACATCAATGCCAGATGATCTACCAATATTTCCTACTGACCAAGTGTTTGATTGGTAATTCCAACTAACATAACTGTCATTCTCAATGTTATCACCACTAGGATAGAAAAATAAAACTTCATTAAAAGAGGCATTTGACACAGCACAACATTTTGATTTTTGTGAAGTATTTAAATTTTTAAAAACAAAGTCACTTACTTCACATGGGATTTCTTGAACTTGTCCACCAGCAAACCGAAAGAAACCAAGATCAGACATCCAAATTACACCAATATCAATGCTCACAGATGCCATTGAGGAAATAATGCCACAACTTAAACCCACCCTTTGAATAGAGTGAATGTATGGTTGCCCAATATATTGAGTAGAATGAGCATCATCTGTTGTTAAGATTAAAATTCCACCTCGTATTTTTTCTGCACAAACAATTCTTCCTGTGGTTTGAAGTGTTATATTTCCTGCTTGATTTGTAGCAGTTGATGCCCAAACATTGTTATTTTCTTGATCAGACCAATAAACTTCTCTAGATTGAAATGCCCATAAAAATCTTTGATCATCAACACAAATAGCTCTTACTTGTGTTGGGGCATTAGATAAAACAGTGGCAGAAGAAGATGTATTTAATGTCCATTGATAAACTTTTCCGTCATCTAGTGAGTTTGCTATTAAATGTTCTCCCCAAGTTGACAGTGTCCATGCAGTTGATGGTTGTAAAACAATATTATTTGTATTTTGCTGATTAAGTGACCGAGCTGTTCCATATGTACTACTTCCGTATAAACCTGACCCATAACCTACTAAAGCGTTACTATTAAGTTGCCCTGTACCAAATCCAGATGGAGTAATATCAAAAATATCACCATTTGGTTGCCACACATATAATTTTTCGTATGTGCCACCTACAATATACCGTGAGCCATTATTTGACTTCCATCCTATCAATCCTCGAATTGGATATGGAGTTGGGTTATCACTTCGATTTCTCCATCCCTTGTGAGGCTGAATTGTACCTTCATGGAAACGTACTAAATGAGCATTACTCCATCTGCCACTTGCTTGAAGTTCAGTACCATTTTTGTAAATGCCAGGGGGGATATTTAGAGGTAAATATGGCATATTAGATCTTCACACACTTCACACGCCACTGCCAACTACTGCTTGTTATTAATGCTGGCTGACCATTTAACTTTTGTACTATTCGCACCCGCTGATAGTAGGGTTGTACAACTTTTATCTGGGTAGTATTGTCATGAAATATACCAAACACATATGATGCGTCTTGTAATCCATCTTTAGTATTAACTATATCTCCAACTGCATAGCCCAAATTGGCTGTGGTACATTTAAATTGCATCATCACCATATCTGGCTCACCCCCAAGACTATGAGAAAAGGTGCTAACGCTACTAGTGTTTGCAGTTCCAAAGTTTTGCCAACCGCTTGTAAATACTTTAGGTGCTGATGCAGTAGTTTGATAGGCACTTAAGTTAGGTGGTGTATAAGTAAAAGTTCCAGTGTTGTTATAGATTACTGCACCGTTATCATAACCACTTGAAGGTGTAACAAGATTAGTAACACTTAAATCTGTGTATGTAATTCCACCACTACCAGAGGCATCAGTTCCCCATTCAAGAGCAGTCCCACCAGAATTCATTTTTAAAATTTGGTTTGCACTTCCCAATGATGATGGTGTATCACTTAAATTAGTAATAGACGCAGTTGTAAATTCTAAAGCATTTCCACCACTATTTACTTTCACAAAAGTACCGGCTGAAAACGCATTTGGTGTATCAGTTATACTAGTTGCTATTATAGAAGTTGGTATAGCATCTGAAACCGTTTTAGTTTGGCTATCAATTGCTACAATTGTATTATTTAAATCCGTTCCCCAACTGTCCTGTGAGCCTCCGACTGTTGGGTAAGCCCAATTATAATTTGAAGTATTTGGCATAAGTCCTCCTGTTTTATGAAGCTAATTTAAATGGCATATCTTCTGTCCATGTTTCTGTTGGTTTATTTATATTTGTCCAAGTTTCATTTGGGTTTGCTACATTGCTCCAACTATTGTTTGGAAGAGTTACAACATTCCAATTTTTTGTTGGTTTAGAAATAGCTGACCAAGTTTCTGATATTTGTCCAATTTCTTCCCAAAAATACCTTACATTTGCATTTAGACTTGATTGTAAAGATGCTTGTGATGTTGTTTTCTGGGTTCTTGTAAGTGTAGCATTTAGGCTAGATGTAGATGCAAGTGTGCTTGTGCCTGCAAATTGTCCATTTGCATTTGCCACTACATTTGATTGAGCCACTAAACTTGTAGATACGTTTCTAGCTCTTAAAGTATTAATTGTTGATGCACTTTGTGATGTTAGTGATACATTTGTGGGTCTTATTCTTTCAACATCAATTTGTAACGTAGTAGCATCTGCTAATGATGAATTAATGCTTGCTACGATATTTGAAGTAATTTGTGCAACACTTTGAGCTACAATTGGAACAGTAATTCCTCTAGTTCTAAAAGCATTAATTGATGATGAAAGTGAACCTTGTGCTGACCCTGCAACTGTTCTTGCTCTTATACCATTAACTTGTGCTTGCGTTGAACTTGTAGCTGATGCTGTTACTTGTTGAACAAAACCAGATAAGACAGACATTGATGAAGATGCATTTATACTAATTGTAGTATTGGCAATTAAAATTGCATTTGCACCTAAGACAGACGCATCAAAAAGATTTGCATTTAATAATCTTCTTCGACCACCAACAATTGAAAGTGATGATGTTGAAGTTGCAGGAATAGAGCTAGTTCTAAATCTTTGGGATGACACAGATGCAGAAGATTGAGCAACCATTGCAACTGTTGCTGAAACAATCGTTGCTGGCGTAATACTTACACTAAAGGCTCTTTCTGAAAATGTATGATGCGAAAACATTAATTATATATCCGTATGAACAAAATAAATATCTAAATTCGGGGTTGTAGATGAATTGTAGTAGTTTGATTGGAGTGCGTATTGAAATCTAAAACTAGTTCTTGCATCCTTATCCCATCCTCCCATTTTGAGAAGCCTTGTTCTCATCATCATTGAAATTGGGTGTGATCCGCTTGTTTCTGAATAAACATAATAAGAGTTAGTTCCAGAAGTGTTCCCTAGAACATTATGAGTTAAGCCTGTTCCACCTGATCCTGTACCAGAGTTATCAATGTTCCATTGACCATTACCAGTCCCAATGCTTAAATTAGTCCAAGAACTGACATTATTATAAGACATTAAGTCATCACAAAAATTATATTGATTTCCATTTCCAGAATAGGTTGTGGTTTGCAATCCATTAGCTAGTAAAGGAGAAGTGCCATAATTGTATATAGTTCCCCAAGTATTTGTTGCAAATGTAGTTTCTGTTCCCGAATTATCATAGGTACAGTTAATAACTTGGAAGTTGTTAAATTGAAAATCCCATTGATACCAATTTACATTATATAAATGGAATAAAAAACGACCCGTACCGACCATGTTGTGAAATTCAACTGTTCGCCACACATTATAGGCAGAAGATGAGTAGCTAGTGTAATTATCCCCTTTTTCACCTGTTAAAGTTCCTAAGTATTGAAAACGATTTTCTGGATGAATATTTGGGTAACCTGCGTAGCCACTAAACAGACCCATTTTCGCAAAATTGTACATACTTTGCATGGAGTGTAATGAATGGGTTAAATTGTTTACTTCTGGATTTCTTTGGAAATGCCTTGCACGATATTTGGTAGCATTACTATCCGAGTTTACAGTGTCTTTAAAAGGCTCATGGTGCAATCTAAATGGCTCGGTATTTCTAAAATTTTGATAATCACCCATTTTCAACAACCTTAATCTCTATAGCATTTTCTTTACTTGCAGTTCCTACGAGAAAACAATTTTCTTCTAAATGCAGAATTTCGTTCTCTTGAATTAATTCTAATTTTTCACTTGCAGTTACTACATTATCAAAAAGAATATTTACAAATGAGCCTACTTTATATCCCACAGACACAGTTACATTTTCAGAGCTAGTATTTTCAATAGTAAGTGATTTAACAGCTTTAAACTCAATATCTTTGCAATCTAAAATTTCTGTTTCTGTTGTTTTAAGCATCATCCATGATCTCGTAACTAATAATTATATCGCACACATTTGATGTGCTACATTGCGCACTTATTTTGTCACCATTACTATTTGCATTACCCTGATTAGCCAAATAAATTGGGTTATCTTTTCCAATAATTGTTGTCGTTGATCTGGGTGGTATCGCTAAATAGTAGCAAATCCACCAATAAGTCGATCCACCAATATATAACGCCACAGAGGAGTAGTAGGTCTGAGAAGATTGATCATTATTAATCATCATTGTGTTTATTTTTATTAATTTGCCTACGTTACAATTTACAAGCGAATTTAAAGAGGTTTGAAGAGTATAGGCAAAAGACCTGCCATATATTGAGGTTACATTTACTAGATTTGGTTCAGCCATAATTTACTCCTTAACCGAAAATAATTGCCATTGCGATTGCCTTCCCCATGCTAATACCACCAGACCCACCCGCATTTGCATCTACATAATTTTTTATACTTGTGGCTGTCGCAAGTTTTGCAGAACTTGGAGCAGAAAAAGTATCATCATCTTGAATTGCTGTGCCACTAACTGAATTATTTAGAACTGCATCAATTAATTCCACATCTTCTCTTTTTGCTAAATTTCTAGTTTTATTTGTCATTCTGGCTCACTCGGTATTGTTATATTTGGAAAATCTGAATGTTGTGGCAAATCTCTTAATGCTTGTCGCCACGATTTGTATTTGTCTTTTGTTGTTTGAGGAACATCATCAAGCTGTGTCCAATCCGATTGCTGTAATAAAGCATTTCTTTCTGATCTTAAAAAACGTGCTAAATCTTGGTCTTTTTCTCCAGATGGTGCATTAATCTCATTCCATTGTTTAGCTATAGCTTCCTTTTCTGCACGAGTCGTTTCAGACCCATCAGGTTTTGCAATGTCACCAACATCTTTCCATGTATAATCGGTCTTATGAGCCATCACATAGGACTCCTTAACTGCCTAATCGTGCCAAACATATTCCCTGCGTTCATCCTAAATTTTATTCTAACTATTTCGTCTGTGGTAATGTTTCTGTGCATAAAAAATCCTCTACGCCCATCATCCACAGCATTACCACAATTCATATAATCAAACCAACCAGTGCCTTGTCTTTGAAGTGTATAAGCATAGCCACTGTCTGATCGTTGATTGGTTTGATGCCAATTATAAATACCAGTTAAAGGAACTCCCATATTACTATTAGTCGTGTCTGCATTTCTAAGAACACCATAATAAGTAAGATATGGATTATTATTTGATCCATTCGTATTATGTGAACTAGTAATACCACCAGAAGAAGGGAAAATATAACCTGTGTAATAGGTACTAAAGGTTGTGTAATCTGGTGATCCATTTACTAATTTTGCATATTCACATTTAAATCCTTCTAAATTAGTTGATGCTTGAACACTAATTAAAAATTGGTACATATAATCATTTTCAACTGTAAAAACCATGCTTGAAACTGCATTACCAGCAGTTGCATCTATAGTTGCTACTTCTTCCCAAGCACTTGTTGATGTGAGAGCAATTGTTCCAGACGCATCTGGAAATGTAAAAGTACGATCAGCCGAAATTGATCCATTTGATTGAATGATCGATTGGTAAGTGTCAGCATTACCTATTTCTATATTTTTGGGAAAGCTAACTTTTCCACTATCATTATTTGCACCAAATACTGTTTTGTAATAACTTGGTGTCATTCCATGTGCATATTTAACATTAATTTCAAGATTAGCACTTGTGTTACTTTCTCTTGTTGTTCTCAAGAATGAATAAGCACTGGCAGTAGAAGTATCTGTTCCACAATGAAGTGCCAAAGCCACACTTGATCCTGTTGTTGTGGAGTTATTGTTAAGCCACAAATTCATATCTTCTAGCAAATTGCTTGTTCCACCAGTATTTGATGTGACAATGGTTGTGCCTGTTGTTGTAACTAATTTAATTTTACCAGAACCATTCGGTTTTACGTCAATATCTCGATTTGAAGATGACACAATATCTCGTGTCAAAACATCTAAATTACCACCTAGTTCTGAAATTGCTTGTTCCACCAGTATTTGATGTGACAATGGTTGTGCCTGTTGTTGTAACTAATTTAATTTTACCAGAACCATTTGGTTTTACGTCAATATCTCGATTTGAAGATGACACAATATCTCGTGTCAAAACATCTAAATTACCACCTAGTTCTGGTGAACTGTCATTGACCAAATCACTGCCACCACCCCCTGATGGTGTATCCCAAGATAGATTTCCAGACCCATCAGTTTTTAAATATTCACCACTTGAACCATCTTCTGGTAAAATATAATCTGTATTTCCACTTAGAGTAGCTGGGGCATTTATAGAAATATGATCTGAAACATTTGGTGCTTGAAGTTCAATTCTGCCTGTATCTGAACCACCTTCGCAAAGAATTTTCTTTGCTGTAATTTTATCTGTTAATGTTAAATCACCATTGGCAAAAAAAGTAGCAACTTGTGTACCTGTACTATTTATTATTCCAAAAACAGGATGTGCTGTATTACCTCGATAACTACGCATATACAAAGCAGATGCGTTTTCATAAAGTT
>VTLG01002979.1_pt1 | contig 14493 bp, 14 predicted proteins | sample 4694571 | NCBI WGS metagenome assembly VTLG01 (sample SAMN12604809, study PRJNA352737) | marine metagenome | biome: ENVO:00000447; feature: ENVO:00000209|ENVO:00000569|ENVO:01000036; material: ENVO:00002151; isolation source: viral sequences binned using virsorter ...
GTGCTGATGCTGCAAAACTTGTTAAGATTGCTACAGCAAGTGTCATAATTAAATTTCTCATAATTTTTGTTTTAGTTAATACTTGTTTTAATTGAAAACAGGAGCAGCTGACTACTACTCTTGTGCTTTGATGTACTTTTAGTACCGTATGTTATTTTAGTCTCTCATGAGATTTTATATATTATTGTAACCTTTATTGTCCGCGATACATATAAAAAGAGTTTGGAATAACCAAACTCTCTTTACATTTTTTACAGAAAATATTACATTTTTTCTGGTTTATCCCTAGGAACATCTATTGGTTTATCCGTATCAAAAGTACTCTTTGGAATACCTGCTAGTTTTTGCATTCTATCTACTGCGGGATTTGCTTTTTTATTAGCTAATCCTTTAAGTTTATCTGCGCTTTTTCGTAATACATCTTTAGCTTTTGGATCCATTTTAATATTTTTAATAGATGACTTATCAACACGTTGTTCTTCTAGTGATGATCCAATACATCCTGTCATCATTAGTAATTCATAAATCACTACTATTTTTTGCATTAATAGATTTGCTTGTAATACACCAACTGAAAGATCAGATACTGGAGGGGTTATATTACCATTTATATCAAACCCAACTTGACCAGTAGTAACTCCTGCAAATAATGTGTTAAGGAAATTATTCATTTGGGTATTTAAGAAATTACATGGGTTTGGATGATTTAAAATCATATTAACAAAATTGTTTGTCCAATTTCCTGCGTCCCAACCTTGTGGGTAATTAAATCCTGCACCACCTGTTGCAATTCCAAATGTACCTTGTCCGGGACAACCTTGAACACCTGTTTGGGGGAAATCCATTGTACCATAAGGTGCATTAGTTGATGGACTAACTGAATTGATTAAGTAAGTTGTGTTATTAGCTACTATTGCTGTATTTACATAGCTTTGGTCTGGTATTTGTCCATCTATTGTTACACATGGTTGCATCATGCTCATAGCTGGATTATTACAATCTTCTGCTTCTATTTCTGCACAAGCAGGAGCTGCAGATCCGGTTGTTCCTAATGAATTATTTAAAGCAGTACAAGCTGGTGATGAATCTGATTCAAAATCAACTATAACTAAATCTTGATTACCATTATTCCACATACCAGAACATGGTTCTACTGATGTAATTCTTACTGCATCGCCAACACTGTAACTAGCATTAGGACCCCCAGTACCAGCTATAGCCTTTACTATATCTCCTACTTGAGGGGTTTGCCCATCAACAGTAACACATGCAAAAGAAGGATAAGATTGAGTAAAAGGTCCAAAATTTGGGTTACAGGGCTGTACAGATGTTCTTTTAGCTGTACCTGAGGGCACGTAAGTTAAAGTAACTGCATCGTAATCAAATGGTCCTGTTCCTTGTTCATTCATCAATTCTTTGATTGACTCTTTAATTATATTTTTTAATTTTGATAGTTTCATGGTTTTTTAACATTTACAAATTCCGGTATTATCACAGATTATATCGCGAATTATATTATTTACATTAGTATATTTATATTCAGGTATACGTATTTTACCTTCATTAAGACCTGTTGGGGTCATAAAAGCACCGTGTGTTGAAGGTGTAGAAACAAAATCAAAACAAAGCAATTCAAAATCATCTTGTACTTCAACTGTTCCTTCAGACATATTTTCTTTTACAGAACCCATTCCACGAGAAGAAATACCAACAGTAATTCCACTTCTAAATAATTCTTTAAGTATATTACCTGCTGGGGTAGATAAAATCTCAACCTTTCCATAAACATCATTCCCTTTCATTTTTACCTCTACAATGTTATGGGATACGTTTTGTAAATTAATTACTGAAGATTCTGGATGATCTAATTCACCTGTTGCTCTTCTTTCTTTTACTGGACCTTCAGCATATTTTTTAATTTCTCTTTCTAAAATACCTCTAGGATAAATTCTACCGTTTTGGTTTTTAGCCTCTGCTCTTTGAATGATACCAGATACCATTAGTGGTTTATTCTCTTTAATAGAACGTTCTACTAATAATTTATCTACTTTAAATTGTCTATATTCTTGTAGTAACATATTTTAAATTGTTTCGTCTTCTATATCTAATTTAGGTTCAGTATCAGATGGATCTGGTGTATCTTTAACACTTTTGCTTAATATAGCCTGTATTCTATTTAAAGTAGTTGTAAAATTACCTTCCGTAGAACCCTGCAGCATAAAATCTATTAAATCGTCTATTACATTAATTTCTTGGGCCTGTAGTCCTTTATAATCTTTTCCTCCTCTTATTTTTTTAGAAATATTAAGAAATTTATCTGCTAATCCAGTTATTGTTTTAGTTTCTTCAGGGGCTTCTTGTTCAGCTATTAATTTAGCTATATAATGTTTAGCTTCTTGTAGTTTATTATTTTTCATCTTATTCTAGAGTATTTTTTACTTTTTCATAATCTGTTTTTTCTATTTTATCCATATCAATAGAAAATGTTTTAACTTTAGTTCCTTTAGGCAAAATATCTTTATCTTTTCTATTAATAAACATCCACCCATCTTTATTAGCATCCTTATAGAATTTAGTATTATAAAATTCCTTGGGAAACTCAGGAGTATCTTTAGGAGATATAAATATTTTATCATTTTTTCCTATAGATAAAGGTATTGGTTGACTTATATCATCAGGTACTCCTGCTGGTTGTGGATCAGGTGTAGGTGTTGATGTTCTATCGTCCATAAATACATATATTCCTTTATCTCTTCCGACCGATGTAGCTTTAAATCCTGATTTAGTTAATTGGGATTTTATATTAGAAGGTAATTTTTCTGCATCTACTATTCCTATTTGTTTATTATCCTTAGAGGCATACATACTACCTAAATATGCTAAAATTTGTCCCGCATTTTTATTTATATTAGAACTATCTAAAAATTGATCAATTGCTGATTGCTCATTAAGCATTTCATAAAAAAGATGTAATGACTCTTTTATAGGTTTAAAATCTACAGCTTGTTGTCCTACACCAGCACTACCTGGAGCTAATTGTTGGGCTTTTGCTCTTTGAGATAATTCTACTCCTAATATATTTGCTATTTTTGAAGTAAATGAATCTGGTTTTTTCCTAGCATTTATGATGGCTTTAGCTAAAGCTCTTGCTTCAGGAGGAGCTACATATTTAAATTTTGGATCTCTTTTTTCAGGATCTAATAAATTAAAGTCTGATTGTCTATAACCCCCTAAAACTTCATTAGATTCTTTCCCATGTCTTACCTGATTTAGATAAGGAAATAATGAAAGATCTGGTTTAATTAGGGCCATAATTACAGCTAATTGGGCTTCTCTAATTAAAGTACCAAATTCGGAAACTGATGGTGCTACAAATGGTGCACCACTTGTAGTACCTGGATCTGCTACAGGATCAAAATCAACTAGAACTACGTTTGTTGGTGGTTCTGTGGTTTCTACTTCTCCTACTCTAATAGCTGATTGAGTAGCAGTAGTGTCTGTTTTTTCTATTTGAGTTAATGATTCAGGATTTTGACCTGCTTCTACATTTTGAGTATACGTTGTACCATCTGCTAATGTAATGGTTTTTCCTGAAACAGTATATTCAGCATTTGCATCATCTAGTCCTTTTTGAATATCATCAAATACATAATCAGCTAAACTATTTGCTCTATTTATATCTAATTTATCACTTTCATTTGTACTATTATCAAAATTTGAATTAGGGCCAGTATTACTTGATTGTCCAACTATTGTTTCAGAATAATCTTGACCATTTAGTAAATAATCTATAATTTTATCATCTTCAGTATCTGCTTCGTTTTCTCCTTCTGATGTTAATTTACTAGATCCATAATCAAATAAACTAAAATTAGCTGTTTGGTCTCCTTGAATATTAACTCTTAGTCCTTGATCAGCTGCTTGGTTTATATTATCAGTTTCTGAAGATAATTCACCTGGATCTTCTATATCATCGGGGACTTCTACTTCTACATTTCCATCTGCATCTACAAATATTTTAACATCTCCACCAAAATTATATATATCTCCTAGTTTTATATCTCCTATACCTGCTATTATGTCTTTTATTTGTGCATCATCAAATCCTGCTGCTGCTAATTTATTAGATACTCCTGCTAAATTTATATCACTTACTCCAGCTTGAGTTTGAACTGTTTGGAGTGAATCAGGTGATAATGCTTTTACTGTATCTACTATTGAAGCAGCGTTCATTTGAAATAACATGAAAAACACAAAAACTGTTTTTATAGCTTTTCCTGCAAAAGTATCAAACCAAAAGTTTTTTAATTCTTCAGTATCTTTATCTCCCTGAGGTAATTCAGAATCTAATTTATTGCTATACGCTTCATTCTGTTCATTAACTTTTGTTTTTTTACCTTCAAGTTTATCTTTTAATGCTTGTAATTCAGCTTCATTTTTAGGTAAAATACCTAATGCATTTAGTCGAAGTGCAAAAGTTATTGCTTTAGAAGAATTTTTAAAATCAGAAGCTAATCCTACAAGAGAAGCAAAAGCTTTAGTATTTTTTATTTTATCTTTAAGACCTTTTAAAAATTTAGACTCATTTAATAAAGTATTTTGGGAAATAAGACCTTCAAATAGTTGATCTAATATTTGATTAGATAATCTATTATTATAACTTTCAAGAAGTTGTTTTTGTCTCCATTTATGTATATCAAACTGTCCCATTTATACTTCTTTATAGCCCATATAACCCTTTTTCTTTTTTCTTTTATTATCACCAAAAGCTCTTGGTGTAGCATATGCCATACTAGGACCAGGCGTAAATGAAGCTCCTGTACCTGTCATACTTGCCTCTTGAACTTTTTTATATTCTTCTGGGTAATTTTTTCTTACGTGAGTTCTAAATTTATTATATATTTCTTTTAATTCTTCAGAAATATTAAATAATACTATATCTTCAGGTTTATCTTTTACTAATTTTTCAAAATCTTGAATTTCTGCTTCTATATCTTTAACCATATTAGATATAGAAGGTTTACGAACTACCTTAGAAGTAATTCTACCTGTTTCAGGATCGGGCTCCCCACTAACTAATTCAAAATCTTTTTCTCTATCTTTTGCTTTATTTCCTCTAGAGGGATCCCTATCTGATTTAATTTCATTAAAAACAGATTCATTTAAATTATATATGTCAATAAGACTAATCATGGATCGTTTTTAACTCGTTTACTAATTCATAATAGTTAAGCAAGTTAATAACGTTATCATCATTAACAGATGATTTTTTACATAATGGTTTAATCATGTTTTTGGTTTCAGTTAGTTTTACAGCTACTGCTTTATCTTCCACTTTTTTAGAGTATCCAGTAATTGTTTTTTTAACCATCTTGATTTCCTTGTTGATAAAAGATTTAAGAGCAGGACTATTAGTAACGCTGTTAACATATTCTTTTAATAAGCTTTTCTGATTTTCTCCTAAACCACTATATTTGTTATTAAATTTTTCAAGTAAAACTTTGTAAGTAAGTAATCTAGTATCTTTATCATACTTAGCATAATCTTCCATTACAACATCTTTTTTAGGTTTGCTATCTAATGTTTTACCTGTAATATGTTCAAGTAATGTTACTTTTGAATTAACTATTGATAATGGAGAAGCATTTTTATTTTCAAGTAAATTAAAAATAGATGCCATTATCTTATAGTTTGAAATTTTAGCTTTAAAGAAATCATTTACATCATATGTGTCTTTAATTTCTTTAATTAGATTATATTTTTCTCTTCTTAACTGACCTTTATTTAACTTTCCATGTGCCTCTATTAATGTATCTATTAGCATTGTAGCGTTTGATTCTTCTTTAAACTTTTTTCCTACAAATGTATGATAAATTTTATACTCTTTTAATAGAGTTGAATCACCACTAAAATATTTTTTAATTATTGATAAGGCCTTAGGATTATTACCAGCTATTGTATCAGCTGTTAATTGCCTCGTAAGGAGTTCAAATAAAATTCCAGTATTCTTGTACTTAGAATGTTTTACTTTCATTGTTTGTGTATAAATTGCAATTTATCTATATATAAATATAGACTTATTCTTGAGGCTTAATGTTTTTTTCAGATAAAAGACCATTTTCTTCTTCTTCTTTTAAAATTTGTTTTTTATTATGAAATTTTTGAAGAGATTTTTTTATATTAGCAATTTCAAATGTAGAAACTCTATTACCTTCTGAAGGTTTTTCTGGACCCTGTAATGGTAATCCTTTTTTCCCTAAGGGATCTCTACTTAAATTACTTTTATCTGAACCATAATTTTGTGGACGTTCTACGGGTCTACCTGGGTCTTTTTCATCATACCCCGTTGGAACCTGAGCTGGTCCTACTGCTTTGTCTCTTTTATTACCATATAATGAAGCTAAATCATGGGGTGTACCATATGAAATTCCTGATTCTACTGGATCATTTCCTTCATTTTCAATTTGTGATAATCTGAACTTTTGCATTGCCTCATCAAGCATAGCTTCTTTTTGATCAGCATATTCATCAGGTGATAAACCATATATATTTTCATAAACCCAATCTTTACTAAAGATTTTATTATCAATCATTGATTGGGCTACTGTAGTTTTAGAAGTAAATAATTCTACTTTTTCTTGTTCATATATAATGGATGGTGTAGTTAATTCTAAAGAAAAATCAACTAGTTGTTCATCTGTAAATCCTTGTGAATATAAGTGTACTAATGCAATTTTTGTTAATTCTGATTCTATAATTCTTTGAACACGTTCTACAGTACGAGCAAAACGAATATCCATACCTGCTAGTGTTGATTTTCCTTCTACTCCTTCTTCATATCCTAAAAATGGTTTAGGGATCTTAAGAGCAGCCATCATTTTAGCTTTTAAATATTCAATATCTGTTGTACCATCGTAATCTAATCCTTTAGTAGTGTCAATACGAGTTGTAGCATCATTACTTCTAACAGGAATGAAAAAATCTTCAGTCATGTTTTGAACATTAAACTTTAAATTATAATCACCTGTTTGTTGATCTATATAAGGAGTTTTTTTCATTTTATTAGCTGTATCAGCCATAAATTGTTCTATTTTATCAGCATCTGTTTGACCTACATTAATATAAAATACTCTTTTTTCTGGGGCTCTCATTATACGGTGAATTAACATTGCATCTTCCATCAACATTAATTGTTTAAATACTTTTCTAGATGGTTCAAGATATGATCTACCATAAGGGAGATAATTAGAATCTGTAAGTAGTCTAAAATGTGCTACTTCATAATTTTCTAAAGTAAATTGGTCTCTTCTAATTGTATTAGTTGCACCTGAAGCTAAACCATTAGGATCAAGTGTAAATCTAGTATAAGATGGATTATCAGGATCAGTTCCTTCTTCTCTTACTACTTCATAGGTAGATAAAGGTATAACATTAAATACACCAAATTTTTCAGATACTTCTAATTTAAGATAAAAATCACCATACTTACACATGTTTCTAACCCATGTAGGTAAATTAAATTCTACATTTAAAACATCATAAAATAAATTATGTAATACTTTTCTTATATTTTCATCTGATGAGTTAATATTCAATACCTGTCCATATTCATTTCTTACAGTAGTTTCATCAGAAATAATATCAAGTGCTGCTGCGATGATTGGATCATGATCCATAGCTTCATAATCACTATAAAGCTGTAGTCGCATTGACTGATAATTAAGTGTTGGGTTATATTGTAATGAAGATCCTACAGGTTTATGTAAACGTGTAAATCTATCATAAAGTGAATTAGTAGCTAGGTTTCCATATTTTTGGATTCTAGCTGTATCCATTACTTTGAGTCTTTTTCCTCCTACGTTTCGTATGATTACATCACTTGAAAATAAACGTTGTAATCTTGAAAATAAACTAGTATCTGCCATTCTTTAGTTGTTTGTTATAAATATATTAAAGGAGCCAAGTCAAATCTTGTTGTCCATGTTCTCCCATATCTTGAGACCAACCTATTTGTTTTTTATTTGGTTTACTACTATATATAGCAGGTGGGCCTTTTTTCCAATTATTTAATGTTGCATTTGTTAAATCTATTCCTTGTTGAGCAAATTTAAGTGCTGTGTCTCTTACGTAACACCCAGTTGCTAAAGACATAATTAAATCATCATTATATCCTATTTGGGCCTCTGCTCTCCCGTTTTTCCAAATAAAAGTTCTTAATTCTTCTAATGTTCTTTTTCCTTGAATTATTACTGATTTTTCTCTCATATAGGCATCTAATTTACCTATTACAAGTGGTCTAGATTTCATAGACATTGTAAAACCAGGAACCATTTTTGATGTATCTATTATATCATGCCATTTAGCTAAAAATGCATCTGCATTAGTTGCTGCGTCTCCCTTAGGTGAATAATATAGATTTTTGTATCCTTTATCTATTACTACTTGAATTGTATTCCAACCTATGTTTGCATTTTCAATAACTAATAAGGCATTATTATACTCAGTTGCTATTGCAACTAACATATGACCATATTCTTTTGTACCTATTTGGCTTTTAAATTCACCAATTTGTTTAGCTTCTTCAATGTCAATAATATGAAAAGCAGAATAATCTTTAGAATCACCCCTAGCTACGTCAGCTACAATTATATAATTTCTATTATAATCTGGATATTCCCAAATATGTAAATCACCATTTATACCTCTTTTTTCTACAGGATCACACGCATATGTTTTTTCATAATAAGATAAAAGATCAACATCAAATACAGTATTACCAGAAGTTGTAAAGTCACAATCACATTCTTGTGCTGCCATTCTATTTCCTAATTCTGCATCTTGTTGGTCTCTCCAAGCTTGATTTCTTTCAGGATGTACTGTCCAGGGTAACCTAATGGGTATAAATCCATTTTGATTTTCTTGAGCTTTAACCCACATTCTGTGAAAAAAGTTACCTGTACCATTTGGTGTAGATAATACAATTGCTCTACCACCTGTTGAAAGTGTTTGTTGCGATGAACCCCAAATATCTTCGATTCTATTTTCCTCAATAAAGGCAGCCTCATCAATAATTAGTAGGGAAATTGCTTCTGATCTACCAGCATCACTTGCTGCTGATACTGCTTTAATTTGAGAACCATTTTTTAGTCGTAGTGCTAATTTATTTTTTTCAACAAAACCAATTTGTAACCAAGAAGGTAAATTGTCGTACATAAATTTAACTTTTGTTACTAGGTTTTTTGCTGTATCCTGCTTAGTTGCAACCACTAATATTGATTTATCTTTTTGAAAAATCATCATCCATAAAGAAATACCTGCGGATAGTGTTGAAATACCTAATTGTCTAGATTTTAAAATAATATTTCTATCATTTTTATTTAATAAAGTAAGTACTTTTTCTTGAAATGGATAAAGATTAAACTGTATTCTACCTCTAGTTGGGTGTTGAATATAACAGTATTTTTTCATAAAATATACAGGATCCTTAGCACATTTAACATACTCCTGTTTTATGATTTGTTTTATATTAGTATTAGCCATATAGTTATACGTATTGAACTACAGCGTTTTTAACTTGTTCTATACGTTCTTCAGTTGTACCTTTAATAGTAATAGCATTACCCCTAAACATTTGTACTATTGATTTTATTTCTCTATCAATATTTATTCTATATTTGGCATCTGTTTCTCTAACACCATTATCCTCTATTTCTACCCCTTCAGGACTAACATAAAATAAAATATCGTATTCTTTTATTAAATAATATAAAGTAGAAGTTAAATAATGTTTTTCATGTGCTTCCATAGATTTAGATAAATTAGCAAATGCCATAACATCAACTACTGTTCTATCAGTAATAATATTTTCTTGCATTAATTCACTTGCTCTTTCAGCTGCAAATATTAGTTGACCTTTTAATGTTGAATCTGTATTTAATGGGATACCCATTTCCATAAGATATTTTGAACGTTCTGTTCTAAAAGTATAATCTTTAAATTCAGGTAACTCCTTTAATGCTTTTACTAGTGTAGTTTTTCCTACACTCATTGTTCCACAAAAACCTATTTTCATATTAAAATCTTACTGTTCCTTTAAATGCTGGATTTTTATACCAAGGTAATCCTTCTTTACCTTTTTGTATTTCATTCCATGTATCAAAATCATATTGAATACCATTTAAATAATATTCTTTTCTTTTTTGTTCTCTATTAATTAAAGCAGGACCTTCATCACTGTGAAATACTGCTCTATCACCAAAATCTAAAACATGTGCTGTTGTTTTAGAGCCATCTTCTTCTATTCTAGATACTCTTCTTACTTTAGTTTTTGGATTAACTGATCTTTGAACTTTATCTAATTGTTCTTTTCTTGCTTGTTCAGCGTTTATTTGGTGTTTATTCATAACTTATACTATACTATGTTCGTGAAAATCAGGAAATTCTTGTTTTATTTTCAATAATGCTTCAGCAACGTATGTACCTTGAGCTCCTGATACTGTAATACCTCTTGCTGACAATGCATCACCTACAAAATGTACATTAGGAAACCTAGTAAGACTTAAATCTTCGTAATTAACTAATGGTTCTGGTGATAAATATTTTACTTCAGGCATATAAATACCCCAATCTTTACCTAATGTTGGGAATACTTTTTCCATATCTTCAATAAATTCATGGATGTATGAAGCATAATCACCAATAGCTTCCCATAATGGATCCATACTATTTACAACGTGTGTTTTTACGTAATCACCTTCTGATGTTTTAGATGGAACTCTTTGTGATGGTGAGTAAAATAAACCTACACCTTCATGTTGTAATTTTTCTACTGCTGCTCTTGACCAGTCAAATGGTTTATCTATACCTCTAATTTCCATTAAAATACCAAAGTTAGTCATATCATTTCTGTATGATTTATCTTTTTTAGCATGCCCATTATAACTTATATCTCCATAAGTATGTTCAGCAGCTACATAAGCAGCATTATTATTAGTACAAAAGGATCTTAATGATACACCTTTATCATCATACTTTCTGTATAATTTAAAATCATAAGACACATCAATTAATTTTTGAAAGTGTTTTTGTGGTGCTTCAAAACGTACTCCAATTTGTACTGATTTAGGTTCTGTAGGTAATTCATATCTTTCTGCTAATTGTTTTCCAAAATCAATACCTGATTTACCTACACCAAAAATAAGTGTATCATAATTAAAATAACCATAGGGTTGACCTTCTGGCTCAATAAATGCTTGTTGTGTTTCAAAATTAATATCTACTACTTTAGTTTCCCAAACAAACTCTACACCATTATCAACTAAATAATCATACCAATTCTTTCCAATTTCATGTAGATAATCTGTACCAACGTGCCATACAGGGAATAATCTTAAACCAAAATAAGGTTTAATAAAATCCGGTTCTGCTACGGGATTAGAACATTGTACTTCTTCGGGTTTAGGGTGAAATCTTTTAAAATTATTAATAACTTGATCCATTAATTCCATTGCCTTTTCGTCTCCACAGTATTTGGATAACTGACCACCTATTGAAGTGTGGTAAGTTAATTTACCATCAGACCAACCACCAGCACCTAACATACCTGTCATTACTTCTTCAGGTAATCTATCATATGGATTTTTACCCATATCAATAATAGTGATTTTGCCTTCAAAATCATTGTCTACTAATTTTGTTGCAGCATTAATACCTGCAACTCCTGCTCCTACAATTACTACTTTAGTCATACTAGATTATTTTTAGTTAATATACAAAAAAAAGTGACCCAATCCAAGGGATTGGGCCACAGCTCCATAATTATTTTTTAAATCGTCCGGCTATGAATCGGACTAAATGTTTTTAGCAGCATTTAGGGCTGCACCATCCGAAACATACTTTATTAAAAGTTAGTTTACAAACGGCTCTACAAATTAAATCTTTCATGTTATTAATTTATTTATTTTTTTTATCAACTGTGTCTTCAACTCCTTTACATTTATTATCACATTCGTGAGCAGGACATAAAGTACCTCCGGCAGTTTTACAAACACCATTTTTACATTTACATTTTTTTGGAGCTTCTTGAAGTTCTGAAAGAGTTTCTTTAATAATTCTTTTTAAAGCACTTATTTTTTTACTTTCTTTTTTTACTCCTCTACCTTTTGAAGCTAATCCTCTAAGTTTTGGAGCCATTCTTCTAATCACAGCAGCTGCTTTAGGGTCTAATTTATATTTTTTAACTCCACTAATTTGTTCATTCATGCCACCACATCCTACCATCTGGTATAATTCTTGACAAACGGCTATTTTCTGCATTAATTGATTTGCTTGTAAAGGACCTACACCTGCACTTAATTGATTATTAAATTGTGTTATTCTTTGAGTTAAGAAATTACAAGGATTAGGGTGGTTTATAATCATATCAATAAAACTGGCTGTCCATTGTGTAACATCAAAACCCGATGGATAATCAAATACTGTATAATTTCCTGATGTTCCAAATGAACCTTCAGCTCCACAGCCTTCTAATTGTGGGTGGTTTTCATCATCGTAAAAAGTAACTCCATTTACAGTTCCACATATTCCAGCATTACTAGAATTTGTAAATCCTGTTTGTGGTGTTATTTGATTATCAACACAACCATAACATGGTCCAAATTCTTCTACTGGATCAGCTCCACAGCCTTCTAATTGTGGGTGGTTTACATCATCATAAAAAGTGACAATACTAGGATCTTCACCAGGAGATGAGAAATTAACAGTACCACATACTCCATTCTCATCAGCACTAGAAAATGCAGTAATAGTTGTTGCAATTTGGTTCAATGTTGGATGACAACCATAACATACAAAATCCTCGTCTACTGGATCTGAAATAATTGCATTTGGATTATTTGGGCAACTATCAAGTGGGCCTGGGGCTATGTGTGCCTCTGTTGGTGGGTTTACTGGGAATGGATTAAGAGGAGCATTTGGTGATGGTACATACCACTGACAAGGTGCCACCACTTCCTGTACATATACATTTTTAACACCTCCTTGGTTTCCAGGTTGTGGGGGGAAACCTAGTGTAAATGTATGCCCTACTGGTACTGGAGAACCACCAAAGAATGAATCAGGTAAACATGACATCATACCAGTCATCTCATCACATCCTCTTAAACGATATGTTGTACCAGGAACAAGTATTTGTTGGTAAGTCTGTTCATTTAATAAACCTCGTTTGTTTTCAGTAACCCACTTTTTATAATCAAATTTTGCCATTATTTTTTTCTTTTTTCAAATGATCGACCACCAAAATAAGCACCAATCACGGTAATTAATACAAGCTGTAATAAATCTGTCCATTTTTCTTCTACAACGAACTGAATTGTTCCAGCGTCAATAAATATCATTAAAACCGTTGAAACAACTAAAAATATTAAAATTAGTGGTCTTACATTTTTACTTAACCATGAATCAGAATTCATATCTGCTTTCCAACGGTCTGTAATGTTTTTTTCCATTTCAACCTCGTAGTTAGCAATTAATTCTTTAATTTTTCTTTCTGCTTCTAGTTTTTCTTCTTTTGATGTAGTTAAATCATCTAAAACTCCTCCTACACCTTTTACTAAATCGGCTGCTCCGCCACTAAATAACTTTGTTAATATACTCATATTCTATTTCTATATTTTTTTATATTTTGTATTATTTTTGGTCTACTACTTTGAATTATAGCCATTTGTGGGGGTCCTACTCTTTTTGCCATATCTTGAGTAGGTCTTTGAGCCATAGCTTTAGCTAATTCTGCTTGAAATTCAGGTATTAACTCTTGTCTTTGCATTTGAAGTTTTAGATTTATATGTTTTGATTCATTTAAAGCATCTATTGTATCTCCAACATTAAAACTTAAGGCTGCATCATAATCATCTTGACTAGATTCTATAAATTCGGGATCATTTAATAGATAGTAAAAACCATAAATTTTAAATGCTAACATATTTAACCATTTAGGACCCTTAGTTGCCGGAGTAAATTTAGGGTAAATAATATTATATCTTTCTGCTACATAATGTAAAGGTGATAAATGGTCTGTTGGATCAACATCAAATGCATCATTAATTATATCATCCATCCAATTTTCTGGATTCCAACCACTTGGATAAATTATTTCTTCTCCGGGATTAAATCCCATTCCACCAACTGGGTCTCCAAAATCACCTCCTATTTGGAATACATCTTGATCTCCATATACATCTAAACCTCCATCAGTTCCTGGGACTCCTCCTTGTGGGGTAAAAGTTCCAGTTCCTATATTTTGTAAAGCTTGATTTACATTATCAAATGCAGTGCCGTCCTGTTCATTTAATTGTTTTTGTCTTTGTTTAGCTTGCCAATCATGTATGTTAAATTTTCCCATTTTTTTAATATTTAAAATTATCTTCAAAGTCTCTTAAAAGTAAATTACCTTTAAGATATGCTTCCATTTCCATTTTTCTCATATGATCATCTTCT
>VTLG01009020.1_pt1 | contig 14491 bp, 8 predicted proteins | sample 4694571 | NCBI WGS metagenome assembly VTLG01 (sample SAMN12604809, study PRJNA352737) | marine metagenome | biome: ENVO:00000447; feature: ENVO:00000209|ENVO:00000569|ENVO:01000036; material: ENVO:00002151; isolation source: viral sequences binned using virsorter ...
GAAACCACATCATGGAACGGGGGTGTGGTACTGGAGTATTACAATGACTGTAAAACTAAGGTATCGTGGTGTTGAGTACACAAAAACTACAAAGTAATTAACTTAACATGAAAAAACTTGCACTTGTCCTAGCAACCACTCTTGTTTCTACACCTGCAATGGCTGGACCATATGTAAATGTAGAATCAAACACTAACTACACAGGTTCAGATTACACATCAAGAGCTACAGATCTTCACATAGGTTATGAAAACAATCTTGGCGATCTTGCATATTATATCCAAGGCGGTAAGACAATTAACGCTGCTAATGGGGTTGATACAGAGTCTAATTTCTCTGGCAAGCTTGGTGCTTCTCTCCCTGCTACAGCTAAACTTGACTTCTATGGTGAAGTATCTTTCGCACAAGTGGAAGATGCTGATAACTCTTACGGCACCAAATTGGGTGCAAAATATTCTTTCTAAATATACTAATGTCACATCAAAACTCTAGAGGAGCAGTCGCTTCTGTTCACCCTTACGGGGTAATTAATCATCATAATAAACCAGAAGAGCATCCTGATACGATGCCTAGCGATAAGCAACCCCCTGGAGTTGATGAGGAATATGCATCTTTGGAAGAAGCACTTACGAGTTAATGAATTATGGATAGTGGTCTTTGGACTGCTATCCTTTTTCATCATGGTAGAAAGTATGCACTTAAACTACCATAGGTCAGAGACACCTCAGTGTCGGATCTCTGACTAATTGGCATCGGCCCCTACGGGGATACCCTATGCCGTCTAGACGGTGGGATAGACCACATACAACTTAATAAATTGATCAAAAAAATTTTCAGCTGAAGAACGTACATATCTTTTAAATTTATCCAATAAAATGGCACATCAAAATAGTTCAGAACCATTAGCCGATCTGACACGGCCTGGTCAACTGAATGCGGCTAACGATTCAAGAGCCCTTTACCTTAAGCTGTTTTCTGGAGAGATGTTCAAAGGCTTCCAGCGTAATACAATCGCTAGAGACCTTGTTACCAAGCGTACCTTGAAGAACGGTAAATCTTTACAGTTCATCTACACAGGTCGTACAACTGCTGAGTACCATGTACCAGGCAGAAGCATCTTAGGTAACGATGATGGAGCACCTCCAGTAGCTGAGAAGACGATCACTATAGACGACCTATTAATCTCTAGTGCATTCGTATACGAACTAGATGAAACACTTGCACACTACGATCTACGTGGTGAGATCTCTAAGAAGATTGGTTATGCACTTGCAGAAAAGTATGACCGTCTAATCTTCAGAGCTATTGCTAAAGGTGCTAGAGTACCTAGTGCAGTTGGTAAAGCAGGTTCTCCTAAGACTTTCGAAGAGCCAGGTGGAACACAGATCCAAGTTGGAGGTGGTTCCGATGCAAACGATGCATTAGTTTCAGGTAATCTTGTGACTGCATTCTATGATGCAGCTGCAGCTCTAGATGAGAAAGGAGTTAGTAACGATGGTCGTGTTGCCGTACTAAACCCACGTCAGTATTATGCACTGATTAAAGATGTAAACGGTAACAACCTTATCAACCGTGATGTACAAGGTAGTGCATTACAAAGTGGAGAAGGTATCATTGAAATTGCAGGCATCAAGATCTACAAGTCAATGAACGTACCTTTCCTATCTAAGTATGGTACTAAGTACATACCTGCATCTGGTAATGATAATACCGTAGATACAAACACAGTGAATCCTGGTAATACTGGTTCATTTGTAGATGTAGACATCGAAGATGCCCGCAACTCTGCTGCAGGTATCAATGGTGAGTACGGACAAGCTTCTAACTTTGCTAATACTTGTGGACTTATCTTCCAGAAAGAAGCCGCAGGTGTAGTAGAAGCAATCGGACCTCAAGTCCAAGTAACATCAGGAGATGTATCGGTAATTTACCAGGGTGACGTCATTCTCGGACGTCTCGCTATGGGAGCCGACTTCTTGAACCCAGCTGCTTGTGTTGAACTCTTCGCAGGAGTTACTACTAAGCCTGCTGCATTCGGTGCTACTTATCCAGCTAACATTTCTTAATAGCTTTTATACATATGGGGGACTTCGGTTCCCCCTTTTTCTTTAATAATAATTATGCCTTTTCCAACCACTAACGCCACTAAAGAATTACCTGCCATAAATCAAATACTGTCGTCATGTGGTCAGGCACCTGTAACCACGTTAGACACTACCAACCCAGACGTTGCGATAGCATACGACACGTTGCTACAGGTAAACAGGGAAATACAAGCTGAAGGATGGACCTTCAACAGAGAGCCTCATTATGAGTTTACTCCTGATACAAATGATGAAATACTAATACCAAATAATATATTACAATTAAAATTATCTGAGACTGGTACTAATGGTCAATATGATGGTATCAGAAGAAACGGTAAATTATATGACAGATTACACCATAGATATACATGGCCAGATCATAGTAAAGTTGAGTGTGATGTCATTTGGGAATTTGATTGGGTAGATATACCTGAACCAATACAAAACTTCATAACTGCTAGAGCTGCTTCACTTACATCACAAAGGATTGTAGGAGATAAAAGACAGTATGATATGCTATCTCAACAAGAAGCATATGCTAGATCTACTGCTTTAGAGTATGAAACCTCTCAAGGTAACTATACTATATTCGGACACCCATACGATAAATCTAACTACTACAATAGTTATAAACCGTTCCAAGCACTTCAAAGATAATGCCAGCTGTAACCCAACGAATAGAAAATTATCTCGGTGGAGTATCTAGACAAAGTGATGATAAAAAATTACCAGGTCAAGTTAAGGAATGCCTAAATGGGTATCCAGATCCTACCTTTGGTCTTACTAAAAGACCTGGTTTTAAATGGATTAAAAATCTAGGTACTGGTACCACATATGATAATTCAAAATGGTTCTATATTGCTAGATCCAAAGATGAGAAATATATAGGCTGTATCACACCTAAACCTGAGAGTGGTTATGGTGATATAGATATATGGAATGTAGATGGTACTGTGTGTAGTGTTACTATGGATACATCTACATCTACTAATGCAGTTAATTATCTAACAGGATCACGTTTAGATTACAAAATAATAACTGTACAAAATAAATCCATCGTAATAAACAGTTTACATACTGCCCAAAAATTAGCAGATCCAACATTTAATGCTAACAGACAAGCTACAATTGTATTAAGTGGTTCACCAGTTAGTAACTTGTATACAGTAGTTATTAATGGTACTACATTTACACACACTAGTAATGCTAGTGGTACTTATAGTAGCATTCTAGGTGCTCTAAAAACTTCAATAGATAGTCAAGGTATATCTGGATTGACTACAGTTAAATACAGGGAATCTTTACAATTAACAGATAGTAACTCCGCCATAACTATTACTGGTGAAGGTGGACAAGACGGTTCTGCTTTATATGTATTTCAAGATGAGGTAGATAATAGAACACAATTACCAGAACAAACCTTTGATGGTCATTTAGTTAAAGTTAATAATACAGAGTCTGTAGACGATACATACTTTGCTAAATTTTCAGCAACTGATGGTACATCTGGACCAGGTAGTTGGGATGAAGGATTAGATCCATCTAAATCTACTGGACTAGATGGGGCTACAATGCCACATGAACTTGTCTATAACTCAGCTAATACATTTACATTTAGACAAATTAGTTGGACTGCTAGAACAGTAGGAGATGATGATACAAACTCCCATCCTAGTTTCGAAGGTAAAAAGATAAATGGAGGATTCTTTTATAGTAATAGACTTGGTTTCCTATCAGAAGATAGTATCTCTATGGGACAAGTTCAAAAAGATGATAACTTCTATAACTTCTACTTTACTTCTGCTCAAACAGTAACAGATTCTGACCCTATAGATCTCAAAGCATCTACAATTAGACCAACTACATTATACTCTGTACTACCTACTACACAGGGATTAATGTTATTTAGTAAGGATCAACAGTTTCTGATGACTGCTTCTGGTGGAGTTATTACACCTACAGCAACAAGTATCCGTGTTATATCTAGTTATGATATGGATACAGATATAAATCCTGTTGATAGTGGTGGTATTATTAATTTCATTAGTAAGACACCTAGTTATACTCGTACCTTTGGTATGCAAACTTTTGGTCAAGATGACAACCCTAAAGTTTTAGACATCGGTAGAGTAGTAAATGAGTGGGTACCAGCTACAGTAGATACAATGATATCTAGCCCACAGAATAGATTCTTAGCTTTTTCAGATCAATCTTCTAGATATGTATATTTCTTTAGAACCTATAGTGACGGTAAAGAGAACCTTGTTGAAGCTTGGTTTAACTGGCAGCTACCAGGAAATGTACAGACAATTGCTACTGACTCAGATGATTTCTATGCAATTACTAAACAAGGTAATCAGTTTACTTTATCTAAAGCTAGTTTAAGTCAAAGCCCAACTGATGCTATTATTGTTAATAATGATGGTCAACGTATTAACCCATGTATGGATTTATATACCGCAGCGAGTAATGCAGCAGGGAATAATAAAGTAGATTATGATTCTACTAATGATTTCTCTAAAGTATATATACCTTGGGCTAATGTTACTGGATTAACACCAGTTATCATTATTAAAGGTACAACAGCTACAGGACAGTTTATTGAATCTGGTTTCACTACTACACCTGAAGTTATAACGAATGATGGATCAGATCCTTATTTCAAAGTACTTAGGAAAGATTTAACAAGTATTGAGGATGATGTAGTTGTAGGATGGAAGTATACTTTAGATGTACAACTTCCTAAAACTTATTATAGATTAGATGATGCAGGTAAAATGTCAGACTTTACAGCTAATTTAACTGTTAATAGGATGAAATTTGCACTTGGTCTATCTGGAGTAGTGGGATTTAAACTTAAATCTAAAGGTGTAAGACAAGGTAAAAAGGAATATACTGGTGATGGATCAACAACTATATTTAACTGGGTTGCTGAAGACTTTACTTATATAGATGACGATCAGATCAAAGTTACATTAGATGGTGTTGTGACTACAGCATTCACTGTATCTGCTGATAAACAAATTACATTCAATTCAGCACCAGCTAATAATGTAAAAATTGTAATATACTTAGATGAGTGGTATAAACTAAACCCTGCAATTACAGCTGATACTTACTTAGCAAATGATATTGCTATCACAGATCAGTCAGTAGTAGCTTTACCGATACATCAAAGATCAGATAATTTCCGACTAAGAGTGTTTAATGATACACCATTCCCAGTATCTATAAACTCAATGATGTGGGAAGGACATTATTCACCAAGAAATTATAGGAGGACTTAAATATGGCAGCTGCTATAGTAGCTGGTGTTGGTATAGCTGCCAACGTCGGCATGAGTATAATAGGCGGTAATAGACAAGCTGCTGCTGCTGCTGAACAAGCTAGAGCTCAAAATAGAGCCACATATGCTAAGTATCAGTATGACCTGAATATGTGGGATATGAAAAAGTCTCAGCTTCAAGCACAACAGCAAGAAGCTATAGACAGTATCCTACTCCAGGCTACTAATGAAGGAAAGATTAAAGCATATAAAGATGCACAAGCAGCACAGCAATATGAATACGCTTTACAGATAAGAAATAACCAACAAGCAGGTGCAGAAGCAGCATTTGAACGTTCAGAAGAAATCTATAGTCAACAATCTGACTTAAATTTCATGTCTGCTAAAGCAGCTATGGATAGTAATATTATTGCACTAGAGGAAACAAGGCAAGAGCAATCATATGATAAAAATGCTGCTTATCTAGAAATGCTTCAAGCTGAAGGTAAATTAAGAGCACAAGGAGCTTCTGGTAGAAGTGCAGATAAAGCAGTTCAAGCTACTATGGCTGACTACGGTAAGCAAATAGAAATGCTTGAAGCTTCATCTGATAGTGCTGATAGAAATACTAGAGCAGTATTAGAAGAAATAATAAGAGATAAATCATCAGCTGATCTAACAGCTTACGCCCAGAGAATGTTAGAACCAGGTGTATTACCAATGCCAATTAAACAACAACCACTTCCAGTACCTGAGTTTACTTTACCAAGAGCATTACAAGAATTTGACTTTGGACCACAACCTGTCATGGGAGCATTCGCTGATCCAAATGCAGCAGCATCAAGAGTATGGGGACAAACCATAACAAGTATAGGTAGTGCTATAGGTACGGGTGCAGCTGGTATGGCATCAGCATTAAAGTAGGAGGCAGCGGTGTACAACAAGCTACTATACCACAAACATACTACGCTTGACCGTCTAAGACCGTGACTAACAAACTATAACAAACTATGGGAAAATTTAAAGGATTTGTCGAAGGAAAAAGATTCGACCAGCGTGGTACAGGTCTACGGGCCGAGGTTACCGCTATCCAACAAAGAACACAAAGAGAAACAGATGCAATTGAACTAGCTAAAATCCAACATAAAGAAGCTAGTTCAAACTGGATTGCAGGAGCATCTGATGCATTTAACTTTACTGAAAAAGTTCAGAGAAAAAAAGCTGAATTAAAGGATAAGCAAAGAGTTCATGCTTATGAAGCATTACGTAAGTTAGCCGAAACTGATGTAGATAGGTTAAAAGGTATAGCTGCAGAGAAGCAGAAAGAAGTAGACCACTACAAAGAACTTGCTCCTAAGAGAGCTAAGATGGTACAGAATTTGGTTACAGGTATATGGCAGTTCCAAGATACTGTAAGAGGTATTGGAGAATTCAATGCTCGTGATGGAAGTGGTCTACTAGATTACCAGATAGATGGACATGTTGATGTAGAGAGTGCTTTATTCAAATCATTAAGCGAAGACCATAGGAAACTAATTTTAGAAGCAAAGAAAACTGGTGACTGGTCTAAAGTTGTCGAAGCTAATGCTATATGGTCTCAAAAGAAGTTAAGTACTACATATGCAAGACAAAAACTTCTTGACTTTACTAAAAAGAATAAGGATTCTATAAGTCAAGAAGTTTATGCTGAATTAGGAAGACATAAAATAAATCTAAAGACAGAGGAAGATGCTAGACCTTACTATGAACTTTATGCCCATACTTTACTGAAAGCATCTGGTATCAAACCTACTACTAAACAGGGTAGGGAGATAATTAATATCTATAAAACTGCTGGTAGATTAGATTATAAAGGTAAAGTAGATGCAAGAAGTTATACCGATTCAAATACAAATATACAAAACCAAGCTGCACATGTCTACAAATTAGGTACAAATCATCCAGATTTTAAGACAGAATTTAACGGATTAATTACTTTAGAATTAGGACGTACAATAAAGGTTGGTAATAAGTATCTGAGAGGCCATGCTAATGGTGTATCACATCCTGATGCATATCTAAATGCAGGTAAAGCGATAGTTGATGCAGGTATAAAAGATGGGCTGGATGAAAGTACATTACAAGAAATACTTGCTACTGCTGAAACCATGCCTTCAAAAGGTAACACAAAGGTTCAACAGTATGCAGTAAAACATGAAGGGGTTACTGAACAGATAGTAGAATATTATAGAGAGAAAAGAGATGAACATATAAACGAAAAGGATCAAGTAATAGCAGAAGCAGATTTTAGTACATTAACTAGGATGGATAAAGATCTGACTAATAAACCATGGGAGTTTCAGACTGATGATAATGGTGACTTAGTTCTTGGTGAGGATGGTAAACCAGTAGCACTTACTCAAGAAACTGGTTTTACTACTATGAAAGATTGGAAATGGAAGAAATTACTATCTACAGCAACTAATCCTAAAATCTCTGATTCAGCTAAAAACAAGATATATGCTAAACTTCAATTTGTTGGTCTTAATACCACAATAGATAATATGTATATTGATATGACTGACTTATATAAAAGGGGAGACGAAGATAGTATAGCTAATGCTAGATCTATATATGATAGTGCTACACCAACTGAACAGAAGAAACTAAGACCATTATTTGAAAACTTACAGTATCTACACAAAGCTATAGTACCTTACAAAGCACCAGGTAGTGAAACAGTATATTCTGGTAGTAAAGCTAATCTAGCAAGAATAAGACATTCAGTATTCATACCTACAGAAGGAGCAAACTTCAATGCTTTATCTAAACTACATGAAAGTGCTAGTGGTGCTATTATAGCATTTGATAATGCAGTTGATGATCTAACTCTTTCTTTAAAAGATGACCCAAGGTTTAAAGATAATCCACAGGGAGCCTATAATGAAGCTTTCAATATAGTAAAAGCTGAATATGATAAAGGTGAAAAAGGTGAAGGTAGATGGGCTAGGACTGGAGGAACTACTGCTAACCCAGGTGACAGCCCAAGACAACTAATATACACAAATTACAAAGCTGATCTCACTACTAATGATACCGAACGCTTAAATATGTTTTGGGGTAAAGGTGAAGAAGATAGGGAGCAAGCTAAAAGAGAACTACTTGCATATAAAGGTCCAGAGTATGATGCTGAGATGACTAATAATATCTTGAAGCATAGATTATTATCTGAAGGAGCTTTTAAAAAAGAGAATGAAGCTAAACTTTTAACAGATCAGAAATTCCTTAACGGTTCAACAGTGCAGTATATCCATGGAGAAATAACTGCATGGAATAAGGGTGAAACAGGTGTATGGGGTTATCCTCCACAACTACAAGCCTATGCTAAGTATAAAGGGATTACAAATAGAAAAGCTTTACAAACAGTTTTTAATATTTATGCAAAAGAAGGGTTATTACCAGAAATTACTGTACCTGAAGATAGTACAGATGCAGCTATAGATATTAAGAATGATGGAAAGTATTTCTTACAAAGGAATGAGAAAGCTATATGTGCTTACTCAGCATGTAAAGCCCAAAATGTTATGCCTAAGAGTTTCAATGTAGATTATACACTACAGGGTATGGATAAAGAAACTGCTGCAGCTAAATCATTAGGTGTTGAATTCTTATACAGTGAGGATGGGATTAAATCTTTTACTAACCCACAAGATGGTATAAAATCAGAACTCTTTTATGAGAATATGATTGACTGGAATACAGCAAATAAATTAAATGTATTACCATTCACTAGAGATATAAATTCATGGGAATTCCCTTTCCATAAAGGTAAACCAGTTAAAATTACCTACGCTGATAAAGCCGATATAGGTACTCAGGTAGGTGCTACTAAAAAGAATGCATTTGGTCAAACTTTAGTTTACTCTGTTATTTCAGGTAGCAATGCAAGAAAACATTTAGGATGGAAATTACAATGAATGAAGAAGAACAAAAATTAGCTTTAAATCAACCATCTATAGATTCTGCATTAGAAGTTCTAGACGAACAACCACAAACTGTAGAGCCTGAAGTTATACAACAACAAGGTAATTTCCCTGCTCCATACCAAAGTGATATTGGTAATAGTACTGTTGATTTAGCTATACCTGCTAATCAGCAAAAGATGAAAAAGGAATATGATGAATGGTGGAATCTTGGTAGATCAAGATTTGCTGGAGTATTCCCATATAATAAATCTGAATTTCAAGAGCAAAGGAATACTTTAAAAGATAAGTGGTATCAAAAGTATCATGGTATGCCTTATGAAGAATTCTTAGAAGCTAAACGAGCTAACGCTAAAACTATCTACGGTAACTCTCCTGATTTAAAAGGTTGGGCTGATCAAATGGATCAGAACTTCCAAGCTTTATCAGTACCAGGATTAGCTTATGCTGACTTTACTAATGATGCTTTAGGTACTGTAGTGCCAGGATATAGTAACCTTGATGATAGATGGGATGAAGCTACACAATTAGATAATCCAGTATATCAGAACCTAAGACGCATACTTTCTATTGTCTTACCTGCTATACATACTGGATCAGCAACACATAGTTTTCTAGCTAAAAATCAGGCTATTCAAAATATGCCTCGATTACAGAAAACTTTAACTCAAATAGGTGCTTATGGTTTAGCTGATAGTCTTGTAACAGTATTAAGTGATACTAGTGAGGATCATAACACAGCTAGAACTCTATCTGATATGGTTCCAGGTTTATTTGGTCCTAAAGGATGGGCACCACTACCAGAAGCATGGAAGACTAAAGACTCTCAAAGCCCAGCTATGAGAAAAGTGATGAACTTCTATGAGAATCTAGGACTTAGTACCTTTGGTACAATTCTAGGTGCTGCATTAGATTCTAGAAGTTCTATTAAAAGACCTACAGATTTCATTGAACCCCTAGAGCCTTCAGCTGCTAAGTATAAGCAACTTGAGTTATTAAAAGATTCAGAAGCTGAAGACCTAATAGAATATCAAAGAATTCAAACTCTACTTTCACAAGGTAATTTAAGTACAGGAACAGAACGACAGTTACTAGATGGTCTATTTGAGATTGAAGAAAGATTAGGGATGACCCCTATTGGTGTTGAAGCAGCACTTAAAAGAAGAGAACTAGCAGTTAATGCAGAAGTTAATGCTGCTGGTAGACGTAAAGCAACCACTAGCCCAGATCAATTAGAACTAGAATTAGATGGAGATATTACTCCTGGTCTTCTAGATGAATCATCTTCTGTTAAGAATGCACCTCCCTCAGCTAATGTAGCTAGGAATATGGCAGATACAACTGCTATTAAAAATGGTGGTTCTGTAGGTGATCCAGCTCCTATCATTACAGAAGCTATGAGAGAGAAAGGTCTTATGGTAGGGAATAAATCCCGTGATGCTGTGATGGGTGTTGCTGAAGAAACTAGAGATATTGGTCGTTTTAATGCTGTCGTAGATGGTATTAAATATAGTGCTAAACAGATGAACGCTGCTGCTTGGGATATATACACAAGTATTATCGCTGCTGAAAATATAGATGATGTAAGAGCATTATTTTTAGATAATAGAGATGTAAGAAATTTCTTGATGGGAAGGTTTAAAGTTGAGACATTGAACGAAGAGCAAGCGAGAGCCGCTGCATTCGCTCTAAGAGACTTGACTGATAGATTCCTCGGAAGAGACGTTTCAGAAGCATCTGCAAGGGTTATGGACACGTTAGGAAGAGAGTCTGCTACACTAGCTGAATCAATCCAACAAGGTGCTCCATATGTTGATGAGAATAAAGCAATGGATCTCATCATTGATAAGATGCAATTCTTACTTGATGAGTATGGTCTTAACAAATATCTATCTGGTTGGAGTTTAAGAAATAAGAACTGGTTTGACCAAGTTCCTCCTAAAGAATTAGATGAAGTTATCGAAACTTTAACTAAAGAGTTTACTGATGCAGAGAATGCTATACATGCTAGGAATCTTAGATTTACTGAAACTCTCAAAGAGATAAAGAAAACTAAACCTCATTTCTTACGACCATTAGTTGATGCTTATGCTCATACTAATGGAGACGTTGATACCTTAGCTAAACTTAATAAGTGGGCTCAATCTCAAATATCCCCATTAACATTTTTAAAGAGTCCAGATCCTAAACAGATGAGTCTTTTTGCTAAGGCTACTTGGAGTATTGTGATGAACAATGTTCTTAGTGGTTTATCTGCAATCAGAGCTACAGTAGGTAACACCTATGCACTAACAGTAAAACCAATAACACAAGTCTTAGGACATGGTTTTTGGGGTGTTGCAGATGGTGATTTTACAGGATTAAAGATGACCTTCTATGCTAATGGTGCTATGTTTGAGACCAATAGAAGGGCTATCAGTGATGCTTATCAAATGATGAAGAAAGCTCATAAAGATCCTGATATGATGATGAAAGCTTATCGTAAAGATTTCCAGCTTCAGGATGCTAAAGAGTGGGATATCATGGATAGTATGAGAGAAGGTTGGGAGCTTGAAGGAGATTGGGGACATATGGTTCAACATGATCTTGTTGAGAAAATGAGAGATCTAGGTAGGCATCCAGCCATGAGGTATGGTATGACTGGCCTAGTATTCCCAGATGCTTATGCTTCTACAATGTTAGCTCATTATTTATCTAGAGTTAAAGCTTACGATGATGTAGTTAGTGAGTTAGGTTATTTTAAAAAATCAGCTGTACTTGTAGCAGAAGCTAAACATTATAAACAATTCTTTGATGCTAATGGTCTTATTAAAGATGATGTATTAAGATCAATAGCAGGTGAAGTTCAACTTAACTTAGATGATGGTTTAGCTACTTGGTTAAATAAAGGTACAACAGCTTATCCTGTTACTAAATTCCTTATGATGTTCCCTCGGACATCTAGTAATGCTATTAAGATGGGAGCCTCTTGGACCCCACTATCATTAATACCTGGGTTTAACAGATATTCTAAAACTATCTATGCTAGAACTGATGATCAAATAGCTAGAGCACTAGCTGAACATGGTATAGATATGGCTACTACACCTAATGCTAGAGCTATATTTAAAAACCTTAGAGCAGAGTATACTGGTAGATTAGCTTTCAGTGGACTACTAGTAGGAACCTTATGGCAATTTGCTATGGCAGGTAACATCAGAGGTAATGGTCATTATAATGCATCACGTAGGAATAAAGAAAGAGATCAATTAGGTTATGAACCTCTAACTATTAAATTCCCAGTCCCAGGAGGTGGTGAAGATAATGATGTATGGATTAATTATAGAGATACTCCACTTAGATATATACTAGGTCCATTAGGTGATATGGCATACTATGCAAAAGACCTAAATGAACCTACTCTAGCTAATTGGCAATCTAAACTTACTTGGACTATAGCTGCTAGCTTCTTAAATGATTCACCACTTCAAGGTTTTGAGCCACTCGTTGCTATTACTAATGGTGATCTTAGTGGTTATAATAGATTAATTGCTAATAGTACAAGAGCAATGTTACCACTTTCTGGTGGTGCTGGTGTATTAGCTAATGCTATATCTAGCTCTCAGAAAGATCTAGGAGGTGAGATTAGTGAATATCTAGCAAATAGATTACCAGGATTTAACCATAATTTACCAGAACAGATTGATATATGGACAGGAGAACCTCTTAATGATATAGATCAACCATTCCTTAGAATACTCAATGCTTTAAGTCCTGTTAAAGTTAGTGGTACAGCTGAACCATGGAGAAAATGGTTACAAGAAATACAGTGGGATGGTCTAAGTAGGTTAAGAAAGGATTCAACTGGTTCTTATGAATACTCAACTGCTGAACGAGAAATAATATATAAGTATATAGGTGAGCAGCAAATTTGGAAAAAACTAAAACCTTTAATGAAATCTAAAAGGTATAATGAACAGATAGAATTCTTAAGAAATCATAGAAGCACTCAAGCTGATTTAGTTGGTGAAGATATGAAACTTAAGAAAAGTTTACTACCTGTATATAGTGAAATTAATCGTATAGTTAAAGAAGCACAAATTATAGCTGAAGGAAGATTAGCAGAAGAGCAACCTAAGATCCAAGAATCTATATATACACAACAGATTCTAAACAATCAAATGAAAGAAGGTGATGTTGAAGGTGCTGCTGCATATCAAAAGAAACAATTAGAAAAAGAAAAACTCCTTCAATTTGGAGGAACTAGATAAATAAACTATGGCTGTTACAGAAAATTCGTATACGGGTAATGGCTCCACCACCAATTATTCGTTCACATTTCCATATTTAAAGTCAACTGACATTCAAGTTCAGGTTGACCAAGTGGTAACTACAGCATGGTCATTAGCCAATGCTACCACAATACAATTTAATAGTGCTCCAGCTAATGGGGCAGCGATAAAAATCTTAAGAGACACGAATGTTGACAACCTGACAGCCACCTTTTATGCAGGGTCATCTATCAAATCGGAAGATCTGAATGATAACTTCACCCAAAACTTATATGTTACTCAAGAGATAGGTAATAGATCCTTCCAGAATACTGGTAATTCTACCATGATTGGTAATTTCCAAATGGGTGAGGATACTAGTATTATCTTTGAAGGTGCTACAGATAATGCTTATGAAACTACTCTTACTGTAACTGATCCTACAGCAGACAGAACTATTACTCTACCTAATACTACAGGTACAGTTATAACAACTGGAGACACAGGAACAGTTACTGTCGGAATGATGGGTACTAACTCTGTCGATTCTGATGAGTTAGTAGCAGATTCTGTTATTACTGCTAAAATAGCTGATGACAATGTTACTTATGCAAAAATACAGAATGTATCAGCTACTGATAGAGTATTAGGTAGAGATTCATCTGGTGCAGGTATTATAGAAGAAATTACACCTGCTAATCTACGTACAATGATTAACGTAGAAGATGGTGCTACAGCAGATCAAACTAATGCTGAGATCAGAACTGCTGTAGAAGCAGCTAGTGATTCAAACGTCTTTACAGATGCTGACCATACAAAACTAAATTCTGTAGAATCTAGTGCTGATGTAACTGATGCTACTAATGTAAATGCTGCTGGTGCTGTGATGAACAGCGATACAACCACAGCTGATATGCAGTTTGTTGT
>VTLG01011753.1_pt1 | contig 14490 bp, 18 predicted proteins | sample 4694571 | NCBI WGS metagenome assembly VTLG01 (sample SAMN12604809, study PRJNA352737) | marine metagenome | biome: ENVO:00000447; feature: ENVO:00000209|ENVO:00000569|ENVO:01000036; material: ENVO:00002151; isolation source: viral sequences binned using virsorter ...
GTAAGTCAGTTGATAGGATTGACCCTATTGTTGCTTTGATTATGGCTCTTGGTAGTTACTATTCCGAAGATGATGGAACAAGTGTTTATGATGAAAGAGATTTATTAGTATTATAATGGACATAAAAATTATTGCTTTATTAACCCCAGAAGGATTTGACCAAAGATTTTGGGAGGTGGCTTCCGAAACAAAAACTTATAAGGAGGCTTATGAGTTAGTAGAAAAAGAATATGAAGCAAATTTCAGACAAAGGAGATACTCAGATTATAATTCTTATAGAAATTGCAGAGATAGAAGATTAAAGAAACGCAACTAAGTTGCACATTAAAAATAAAAGATAGTCGTATAATTGCGAAATTTCTTATAAGATTTGAGCATACTTACAGACATCAGGGACTTCTTTACATTTGGGAAGCCTGAACAAACAGAAAAACGAGGGTTAGGATTACAAACATTATTTCCAAACGCTAACCCATATACAACAGATAAAGCATTGACATTGAGTGCGGTATGGTGTGCAATCAGATTATTAGCTGAAAGCGTTTCCTCTTTACCTTGTTCTGTATATTACAAAGAAGCAAATGGAGATAAAGTAGAAGCTACTAATGACAGAATCTACAATCTAATAAAATACAAGCCGAATAATTATCAAAATAAAATTACATTTTTTGAATACATTATGATGTGTATTTGTACAACTGGAAATTCTTATGTTCAAATAGTGAGAGATGAGTCTGGCTCTCCTGTGCAATTAATCCCTTTAAATCCTGATTCAGTTGATGTTGTTATCAATGAAGGAGAGTTGTTTTATCAACTTGACAAAGCTGGAATTTTAGATAGTCCAGATGTTTTACATTTTAAAACAATCACAGAAGATGGAATAATTGGAATAAGTCCAGTAGATCAATGTAAAAATGCTTTAACGTGGGGACTTAATGTGGAAGAATTTGGTTCAACATTTTTTAAGAATGGAGCTAAACCAAGTTCAGTTCTTTCAACTGATAGAGCTTTAAGTGAGACAGCAATTCAAAGATTAAAAAATTCTTTCAATAGTAGTTATGCAAAACTTAGTCAAAGTAATTCGACAATAATATTAGAGGAGGGATTAACATTTAAACCGATTTCTATTTCTCCAGAACAAGCTCAGTTCTTAGCGAGTAGACAATTCTCAATCGAAGAAGTGGCTCGTATATTTAATGTGCCTCCTCACATGCTTAAAGATTTAACAAAGTCAAGTTTCAACAATATTGAAATGCAATCTCAGGAATTTGTTACTTATACTTTGATGCCTTATATCACAAGGATTGAAAATGAGATTAATCTTAAGTTATTTAGAACCAATGAGATAGGCTACAAATTTATTGAGTTCAATGTAAATGGATTATTGAGAGGAGATGTGAAATCAAGAAACGAAGCATACAAGACAGCTATTACAAATGGCTATATGAGTATAAACGAAGTTAGACAAAAAGAAAATTTAAATTCAATCGAAGGAGGAGACAAACACTTCATGCAGTTGAATATGACAACAATAGAAAAAATAGGAGAAGATGCCACTACCGAAGCCTGACCAATACGAAAACGATAAGGAATTCATTGACAGATGTATGTCAGATGATGTTATGGTTGAAGATTTTGAAGATGAGAAACAAAGATTGGCTGTGTGTAATACGCAACTTGAAGAGAATAGAAAAAACATTTGGGATAAAAAATACAATAACATTATGGAAAAAAGAATATTTAACATAGAAACGAGAGCCGAAGAAACAGAAGAGGGCAATCAAATCATTAGCGGTCATGCTTCTATGTATGACACAAGAAGCGAAAACTTAGGAGGCTTTTATGAGTACATTGAAGCTGGAGCTTTCACACCAGAATTAATTGCAAAGTCAGACACAAGAGCATTAATTAATCATGATCAAAATTTAATTTTAGGAAGAACAACATCAGGGACATTAAGACTTAATGCAGATGATAAAGGATTAAGATATGAGTTTGATGTACCTCAGACTTCTTATGGAAAAGACTTAGTTGTCTCTATGCAAAGAGGAGATATAACTCAAAGCTCTTTTGCTTTTACTGTGGCTGATGATGACTGGACTACTGATGAGGATGGTAACAATATAAGAACAATCAAAAAGATTGAAAGACTTTATGATGTCTCTCCAGTTACTTATCCAGCTTATCCAGAGGCTAATGATTTAATCGTGGCTCAAAGAGGTTTAGCTACTTATAAAGAGAAAGTAGAAAAAGAAAATGAAGAAAAAGATTTAGTGAAGCGTTCTCTTGTTTCATTGAAGATAGAATTAAAAAAGAGAAAATAATAAATAAAAATTTTAAAAATGAAAACATCAATAGAATTAAAAGAAATGCGTTCAGACATTATTGATTCTTTAGAAAACATCAAAGATGTTGCTTCTACTGAAGAAAGAGATTTAACGCAAGAAGAAAACGATCAAGTTGATGGATTATTAGCTGAGGTTGATAATCTTGATATAAAGATTGAAAGAGCTGAAAAAATGGAAACTATCAAGCGTAATGCTGCTGTTGTATCTGGAGTTACAGCTAAGAAAGAAGATAAAGACCTTGAGAAATTTACTTTTCAAGCTGCTATGAGAGCTGCTTACACAGGAAGAATGGAGGGTATCGTTAAAGAAATGGATCAAGAAGCGAGAAACGAATCTCGTTACACAGGTCAAAGTTTTAGAGGAATAGGTATTCCATCTTCTGTATTAACAAGAGCATGGGCTACAAGTTCAACTAATAGCGAGACTACAATGAGCTTTACAGATCAGTTAGAGTCTAACTTAGTATTGACATCTGCTGGAGCAAACTTTTACTCAGGAATCAATGACATGAAATTCCCAGTATTTTCTGGAGTTACTTCATCTTGGATAGCTGAGACTGGTGGTTCTGATGTGGCTTCTGCTGGAGACTTATCAGCTGTAACATTAACTCCTCATAAATTAATCTCGGTAGTTAATATGAGTCAAGAGTCTTTAGTACAAAACCCATCTTTAGAAGCTGCTTTACAGTCAAACATTGCTGCTAACATGGCTGCTACTCTTGAGACTGCTTTACTTTCTAAAGCTGACATAACATCTGCACCTCAATCTATATTTTTAGATGCTGCTGCTGGTTCAACTGCTGCGTTTACTGGAGCAACTGCTTCTACGTTAGAGAACACATACATTGGAAATGATGGTACTTATGAAGGAGCAAGAATGGCATACTTAATGGATGCTGATGCTTATGCTGCAATCAAGCAATCTGCTATGATTTCAAACGTATCTGCTGCTTATGACATGAGAGATAAAACTATAAATGGGTTCTATGCTTTCGTTAGTTCAAACGTTGCTGCTGATGGTGCTTCTGGAAAAGAACACGTTTTATTCGGAGACTTTTCTAAAGTACACATTGCACAGTTTGGAGGTTTAGATTTCCTTTATGACCCATATTCTGGAGCTGCTTCTGGTGAGCCAAGAATGGTTGTAACAGGATTATTTGATGGTGATGCTGTACAAAATACAACAGCTTTCGCTAACTTAATTGAGGCTTAGTAAATAATAACATCAATCAGAAAAGGGGTGGTAGAATGGCTGCCATCCCTTTTTTTTAAAAAAATATAAAAGAAAATGAGAGCATATAAAGTTTTAGTTGCAAACACTACACAATTAATATCAACAGCTAACGCAAAGTTATTTTTAAAAGTTGATATTGCTGATGATGATGATGTCATTGATTCAATAGTGAACGCTGCTACCGAGTCTGCTCAAGAATACACAAACAGATTCTTTTTAGAAACAACACTTGAGCAATACGGAACAACTTTTGCAGACATTAGAAGTCTTTTCAAAAGTCCAGTTTCAGAAATAACTCATGTAAAATATTATGATACTGATAATGCACAGCAAACATTATCATCATCTGTGTATCAAGTAACACCAGCAATTGAACCATCAACTCTTATGCTTAAGGTAGATCAGTCATATCCAGATGTTGCAGATAGAGAAGATGCTGTTTTAGTAAAATATAAGGTAGGCTATGGGACAGCAACAACTGATGTTCCTTATGCAATTATCCAAGCTGTATATTTAACTATTGGACATTGGTATCAAAACAGACAAGAGGTGGTAGTTGGTAGAATAGCAACTGAGATTCCTATGGGAGCAAAGTATTTATTAGATCAATACAAGGTTCAGGTATGCAGATAGGAGAATTAGATAGAAGAATCACTATTGAAACTTTTTCGACAGATCCTGATGGCTATGGAGAAGCGATTAAGACTTGGAGTGTATTAATCAATGTTTGGGCTAATATAAATTGGAAAGGTGGAAACACTAAGGATATTGCAGAAAGAGTTACTGCAACAAGTAAAGTTGTTTTTACCATAAGAAATTATGGATCAACTATTGACAGTATTGATGAATCAATGCGAGTAAAATATAGAGACAGGGGAGTTACGAAATATTATTATATAAACGTAATAAACCAAATTGATGGGAGAGATAGTTTTTTAGAACTGGAAACTGAACAAAAAGAATAATGGCACTTAACAAACCAAATCAAATGACAGTTGAGATTCCTCCAGCGAATCTTAGAGACATTAATTTAATGTTTAAGCAATTACCTAAGCAAGTAAGCAGAGATAAAACATGGATTAAATTCTGGAGGCACGTTTCAAAACCTTTAGTTAAGGCTGCCAAAAAGAATGCTGAGAATTTAAATAGAAGTAAAAAAGGAACTGGACAACTTGCAAAAAGTATTAGTTTTTTTACAACAAAAAAAAGCAGAAAATATTTAGGAGGTTATGTTGGTCCAAGAGTAAAAGGAGCTTTTAAAAGCAAAGAGAAGTCTGGATATTATGGAGCTTGGGTTGAGTATGGAGCAGAGGTTATGTTTGGAGGAAAAGGGAAGGGGGAAGATCAGCCATTTATGCAGAAGGCTTGGGACTCAGAAAATAAAATGGTTTTAGCAGATGGAATGAAAGATGCACAAATTATCTTTGAAAGAGCCTTAAAGATACATGAGAGAAGATTAAAAAAATACGGAAAATTAGGATATTAACATGGAAGTAGGAAAAGCAATATTTAACATTTTAAGCAACGATTCAGACGTTACAGCTTTGACTTCAACAAGGATTTTTCCTATGGTTGCAAGAGTAGAGACCGCCTTCCCTTTTGTGATTTATGATGTTACTGGACAAACCCCTACTGATTATAAGGATAGTCCTTCCAGTTTAGATACGACAGCAGTTATGATAAGCTGTTATTCTGAAACTTATGCTCAAGCATCTGATTTGGCTGATAAAGTGAGAACTGCCTTAGATAGAAAGAGTGGGACTTTTAATGGAGTAGTGGTTCAATCTATTAAGTATGATGGATATAATGATTTCTTTGATGTTGATTCTTATGATAATTCAGCAACAAATGGAAAGGGAGTTTTTCGTAAGGCTTTAGATTTTGATGTGAGAATAGTAAATACATGATTTTTAGATATAGAGATTTGGCAACAGAAATACACATACATGATTTTAACTTAACTGGAAACTCAGTTGAGATAGAGCTATTCAACAAAGCTACTAATGGCATAAGCATTAGCTCTCTTGGAGTTAGAGTAGATTCTGGAAACAATGTTCCATCTGACTCATTATGGAGTGTTCAATTAAAAACAAACTGCAACAATTTAGATATAACAGAAGCAAACATAAGAACAGACAGCGAAGTCTGTTTTGACAATATTAGTACAAACTTTTCTAATGATACACAAGCAATTATTAAATTAACATCCGAAAGCTCGTTAAGTAATATTAAAGGGATGTGTAGTGTGAAATTAGATATTTAAAAAAAAAGAAAATGAAATATACATTATTGAAAGAATGGTTTTCTCAAAGACATGGTAAGACATTTCCAAAAGGAGTAAATGTTATTATTACAAGACAAAGTGAGTTAGATGAATTAATTGAGCTTGAGTGTATTGAGAAAATGGTAGAATCAAAGAAGGAAAAGAAAAAAAAGAAAAAAAAAGAATAAATATTAATTAATAAAAAAGTAAAAAAATGGCAATATTAAATGGAACGGACATCAGAGTTTATGATGGTTCAACAAATGATTTGATAGCTTATGCTCAGAGTGGAACATTAAATTTTTCAATGAGTACAAGAGATATCACAAACAAACAGTCTGGAGGCTTTAAAGAGTCTTTAGAAGGATTGAGAGAATGGAGTGTGGATATGGATGGAGCTTATGCTTGGACTAATCCAGCTGGAGCTGCAATAACAGATGGAGCTGATGACTTATTTCTTAAATACTTATTAGATGCTGGTTCAAATACAAGAGAAGCGTTTACAATAAGATTCGGGGATACTGGAGGAGCTACTGGCGACACTTATTATGAAGGGAGTGCTTTTTTAACAAGCGTTTCTTTTACAGGAGGAACAGAAGATACAGCTACTTATTCAATCAGTCTTGAAGGGACTGGAGGATTAACACAGACAATATCTTAGTAATAATTTAAGGAGAGTGGGGGAGCAATCTTGTTTAGTTTGTTTTGCTCCCTCGCAAACCTTTTTAAAAAACAAACAAAATGAAGAAATATACATTTGTAGAAATAGGACAGCAAAAACATCCTATTAAATTTGGTTTTAATGCACTAAGAAAATATAGTGCAAAAACAGATACAAGTCTGCAAGACTTGGACAAACTGGGACAAGAAATGAGTTTAGATGGAGCTTTGACTTTAATCCATTGTGGAATTGAGGATGGTTATAGGGCAGCGAAACAACATTGCGAATTAACGCTTGATGACTTAGCTGACTTAATTGATGAGGACTTTGATTCAATTGCAAGATGTATGGAGGTTTTGTCAGAGCAAATGGGAGGTAATGAAAAAAAGCGAAAAGCCAACAAGAAGAAATAAAAAAATCTTTTAGTTGGCGAGAATTGGAAAGCATAGCGTTTGGGCAGTTAGGAATGGGAGTTGAGGAGTTTTACGATTATTTGCCTAAGCACTTTTGGATTAAGATGGATGGGTTTTATGAGTTAGAAAACCAAAGGCAAAGACAAGAATGGGAAAGGATAAGATGGCAAACTACTTACTTATTAAACATTCAGTTGCCTAAAAGGAAAACTTTAAAACCAAAAGATTTGATTGAGTTTGATTGGGATGATAAAAAAAGTGAGGTTGATTTTGAAAAATTAAAAGCAAGAGCAGAATACATAAAAAAGATGGAAGAACATGGCAAATAAGGCAATTGGATTTTTAACATTTAATTTCGGAGCTAATATGCAAGGCTTTGATCGAGCAATGAAAAAAGCTCAGACTAAAGTTAGAAGATTCGGCAAGACTATGAAAAATATTGGTAGTTCATTGACTACTAATATTACAATGCCTTTGCTCGGAATTGGAGCAGCTGGAGTGAAATTAGCAGCTGACTTTGGTTCATCAATGACAAAAATACGAACACTTGTTGGAGCAAGTGCTGAGGAATTAAAAGCCTATGAGAAAGATGTTCTATCATTATCATCAACTACTGGTATAGCTGCTGACCAATTAGCAGAAGGATTATTCTTTATTACATCAGCTGGATTATCAGGACAAGAAGCAATTGATGCTTTAGCTGTTTCAGCAAAGGCTGCTGCTATGGGAATGGGAGAAATGACAGATATTGGTTCTGCATTAACCTCTATTATGAAGGCTTATGAGTCAGAAGGGATGGATGCTGCAAGAGCTGGAGATTTATTACATGAAACATTAAAACAAGGAAAATTTGAGGCTGGAGAGTTTATGTCCAGACTGGGTAGAGTTATTCCAACTGCTGCTGCTGCTGGAATATCCTTTGAGGAACTTGGAGCTGCTACTGCAACAATGTCTAAATTATCTGGAGATGCTGCTTCTACATTGACTGGAATGAATCAATTAATGATGAAACTGCTGAACCCATCAGCTGAACAAGTTGAAATATTAGACACATTAGGAATGTCTTATGGAGACTTAGCTGCAATGTTAGATGAGTCTTTAATGGGTACACTTCAATTCTTATTCACAGAACTTGAAGGCACAGATGATATGCTTCTAAAAATGTTCGGCTCATCAAAAGCTGTAACAGCTGCTCTTTCTACAATGGGACTACAATCAGAAACTTATACTGATGTTCTTGATGGAATGAATAACTCAATGGGGAATATCAATGAAGGTTTTGATGTATTAGCAACTGATGCTGGGTTTAAATTTCAAAGAGGATTAAATCAGGTTAAACTTGTATTAATAGATATTGGTAATCAAGTTATGCCTTTAGTATTAAAAGGACTTGAAAAATTACAAGGAGCAATGGCTTGGTGGGGTTCTTTAGATAAAGATATGAAAACTCTTATCACTACTCTTGCGATAGTTGCTGGTTCTATTGGTCCTATTGTTACAGTTGTTGGAAGTTTATCAATAGCCTTTTCTGCTTTAATGGGTCCAGTTGGATTAGCTGTTGCAGCAATAGCTGCCTTTGCTGTTGCCTTTGCTTATGTGAGAGAAAACTGGGAAGCATTTAAAGAACGTCTTTCAGATTGGGCATGGTGGAGAAATGCTTTATTAGAAGCTGTTGGGTGGGTAATAAAGTTCAATCCGATTTCTCATCTTATTGAAACGGTAAATGCATTGATTACCTATTTAGGAGGGAATCCTATTCCTGATCCATTTGAGATGATGAGAGAAGGTCTTGATGATTTGAAAGTAGAGACAAAAGAATATGAAAATGAGTTCGGAAGTTTTGCAGATGCAATGAAAAACCAAGCAACAGAGTTGGCTGATGCTTTAGGATTGTTAGGTAATCCTTTTGACTTAGGAGGAGGTTCAGGAGGAGGAGGAAAACCAACTACAAAAAAAGACAAACCTCAACAACAAACTGGAGGCTTTGGAATGTTTGGTAAGGACTTTGTTGCTGACCAATTAGCTGCTCAAGACGCAATGGAAGGAACAGCCTCTGTGATGGAGATGTTAGCAGAGAAATTTGGGATCACAAAAAAAGTATTAATGGAATATGCTCAACAAGCTAAACAAACATTAATGCAAGGGGCTTCTTCTTTTGAGGACTATGGAAAGGTAGTTAAAAACACAATCAGAGATATAATCGGAGCTTTAATTGCTGAGGGGGTGGCAACAGCTGTCACAAAAGCTCTTAGCTCAATACCTCCATTTCCTGGCTCAGTATTTTTAATTCCAGCTCTTGCTGGAGCTGCTGCTGGACTTGCAAGAACTGCTCTTAATAGTTTAATTCCTTCCTTTGCAGATGGGGGGATTATTAGTGGGCCGACAGTCGGATTAATGGGAGAGTATGCTGGAGCAAATACAAATCCAGAAGTTGTTGCTCCTCTTGATAAGTTAAAAAGTATGATGGGAGGAGGTGTTCAACAAGTGGAAGTATTTGGAAGAATAAGCGGAAACGATATATGGCTAACAAACAGCAAAACTGGAATTAACAGAAACAGAGGTTACTAATGGCTTTAGATAAAGCATTTTATGGAAGCTATCAAAGTTATAATCTAACAGATTATTATTTTGAGATATGGATTGAAGATTTTGATTCAACACATGGAGGCTCGACATTTGAGCTGAACGTGGGAGAGGGTGGCCCAGTAATAAATTACGATACAGATTCAGAAGATAGATATAATCCAATATTATCATCTACATTAAAAATGCCTCTTGTAATTACTTCTGCCTTTTATGAAACAAACCTTGTTGATAAACTTTATGAAGTATGGGAGGAGAGAGATGTGTATATCCATTTATATCAAGCTACATCTTCAACATATTCATCAAATCCTCCTTTATGGTCTGGATTTGTCCTAATGGATTTATCATCCAGAGAAGATGTTGGTTATCCTTTTGATATAGAAATCACAGCAACAGATGGACTTGCTTTATTAAAAGATGAGGATTGGACTGATGTTGATGATTGGTTAGCTGGTTCTCCAGCTACTCGGCCTTATGGAAGTGGAGATGTAAATTGGGGGCCAGCTACTTTTGATTATTGGATAAGAAACTTATTAAGAAGAACCTACATGGCAACGACTTCCGAAGGAGCTTCTGAGAGTTGGGAATATTCAACTTCTGTAAATTGGTATAATGAAGGACATCCCACTATTACTATAAATACTGACCCCTTAAAAAATACAACTGGGAAAATGACTTGGACTCACAGTCAAGATATAAATAATGTCTTTACTGTAAACAGTTGTTATGATGCTTTAAAACAAATTATGAAGGTTTGGGGTTGCAGATTAGTATATTGGAATCATTGTTTTTATATTATCCAGATAGATGGATATACTACCGCAGAAAGTGGAAACTTAGCAGCTCCAGTAAATATAATGACAAGGAGATATACTTATGCGGCAGCATATGTTGGCGGATTTAATTATCTGGGTGAATTGCAATTAGCAAGATATGACTTAGAAATTAATTCAAACTTAACAAATGGAGTCCCAGAAGGAATTGTGGCTCTAAAAGGAACAAAATTTACTCACTATCCAAGCATAAAAGAAGTAAGTCAAACTGTGATTTATGGAGGGGCGCAAAATTATTTCGGAGGGTTTCCTGAATATGTGCCTACTTCATTCACAAATCCTGATGCTCCTACTTCCAATCCAGTTGCTCAAAATTCAATAATTGATGCTGCTTCTGCTTCTGAAATGAGGTTAAGTTTTAGCCTTGAAATAAAGCATGACCATACATCTTCAAATGTGATTGAGATGTCTGGTTATCAAAGATTCTACATAAAGGCATATAATGATGCTGGAACAACAAAATACTTGGAAGCTACTGGGACAAATTCTGGTTTTGGGTGGATAAATAGCGAACCGCCTATGTTAGAAAGACCAATAATAGAATTTTCTAATATTACAAGAACCTTTACGTCTCAGAATGTTTTTAATAAGACATTTCCTACTGATGCTGCTTTTAGTGGCCTTTGGCATTTTGAATTAAAATTAGGCACTGCAAGTTGGCCTTCGACTGGAAACTGGACTACCACTGGTTTTTTTGCTAAAAGACAGATGCACCCTACACCTCAATATTCAAGGCCTTATGTAACGCCTTTAATTCAATGGAGGAATGCTCCAAGTGATATTGGAGGAGCTGGAAATTATACAGTTTCAACAAATGCAGCTGGAGCCATTGTCTTTACTGGTTTGCTGGGAAATCCTTTTGATGGAACTTTTGAATTGGTAAACTCATCAACTGCTTCAAATGGTTCTACTGCTTCTATTGTGACAAATACTGTGGCTACTAAAGATTCTGAAAAATATGATTTTGAAATGTTGTTCTATGCGGATTCCAATGAAACGACTGATAGGTCAAATTTAATGGTTACAGATGATGGAGGAACGACTTATGTAAAAACAGCATTATCTGGAAAATGGGGGGTTTCAACTCTGTCAGGAACAGACACAATCACAAAACTATTAGCAAATGAGTTTTTCTCAGGACAAACAGAAAATATCCAAATATTCAATGGGCGACTTGCGTTAAGTGTAAATGGGAAAACGACTACTTATTCAGGAGTAGAATACATGAATTACATCAATCCTATTGGAAGATTAAAACATGGAACTGACTACTATGTATTTAGAAGGGGAGCTTTCCATACTGCAATGGATGAATGGGATTATGAAGGATGGGTAATTAAAAACATAACGAATACAATTACAACAACGGCTCAAAGTATTTGGAAGTCAGGATTTTTAGGAGGAAGTAATGGAGGAGGGTATTCTGCCAGATTAATTGCTCCTCCTACTGGTGCGACAACTTTAACAAGTGAACAAGTAATCACAACAACAGCCTCAAGAATCTCTGGAGCTTCTGTTACTTCTATTCCTATTGAAGAAATTGGGGTGGCTGTTTTAAAAAATGGAGATTCTATTGTTCTTATTGATACTGTAAGTCGTTTCCCTTTTCAATTAACATTGGCAGCAGATCAAGGGGCTTCTGACACTTCTTTGACTATTAGCTCTTATGATTTTTCAGATTATCCTGACATTGAACAAGGAGCTTTGCTTTGTATAAATACTCTTGACTTACTTGCTCAATATCAACACAAAACAAAAGGAACAATCGGAGGAATGGCTGTTACTGCTACATCTATTGGAAAAGCAACAAGCGTAGGGAGGCAAACTGTTTTCTTTAGATTTGAGGGAGATAATTTAAGTGAAGGAACTTATTATGTTTCAAATGGAGAAGATAATAATAAGGCTGGAAGATGGGGAAGCACAAACACTAATGCACCCTCTACTATCGGAACACAGAGAGCAATAAAATCAGGAAGGTTTGTGGCTGATGTTGATTATAAGATGGAAGGAGGAAAGTGTGTTGCTTCTGGAACAACAGGATATACAGTAGATATAACATTATATAAAACAACCCCAGTTGATGGAGCCACTGCTGCAACAGCAATGACTGCAATGGGTAGATTTTCAGTTGCGTTAGATACAGATTCAAGAACTCAAGTTGATGTGCTTGGAAGTATCTCTACGGACACTATAAGTGCAAATGATATTATTATTCCTCACATATATTGTGGAGGAGAAGCTGGAGGGACTTTTGATTTAAGAGGTGTGATTAGTTTTACTTTAATACGTTCCTAATATGAAAAAAATAATACTACTTTTCTTGATACTATTTACAACAAGTGCCTCAGCTCAGTTTTTTAAATATTCAACTTTTTATATTTCTTCTCAGATTAATTCGCCATTAGCAGAGCAGAATCATTATATGATTGATAGAATGACTGGAGAATTGACTGACATAACTATTGTCAATCCTTTTAATTATAAATTAAATTTTGGGATTAGAAAAATTGCCAGATTTGATTATGAGAATAAGGCGAAAAGATTTTATGATGGTACTGAAAATAATATAAGCCATGCCGCTACTATTGGAGCTGTTGATGGTTTTGAGTACAACGCAACACTTTCATTAATAAGAGATAGAGGGAATGAATTTATGAACCAAAATTATTGGCTCAGATATGTTTCTGATTATTTTTTAATTAAAGGAGATTATCAAGATAAGCAAGAAATAAATTTAAAACATTTTGGAGGAGAGTTTAGAATAAGAGCTAAGGCATGGAAGTTTGATTTTACAGCTGGAGTGAAACATAGAACACATCCTGTCTATGGAATTAATCCTTTTGAAGAAAATTTTTCTCCTGATGATTCTTGGTGGTCAATAGCTTATGACTTAGGATATCAAGATCAATACTGGTTTTATGATGGAGAGCAAAATGGAATTGATGATTATTACGATTATTATAACTGGAGATGGTTTTCTCCTGATGGAGCTATGATTGCTGAAACTGATGAAGAATTTATGAAGTATCATTTTGGAAGGGCTGTTGATGAGTATAATAGAAACGAATTAAAAAGATTAGGATTGCAACAAGAATTGTCAGCTGTGATGGGAATAGCTTTTTATCACTATAATAATAATTTTTGGCTGCATACTTGGGGAGACATTATGCCTTATCATCATGGACTTAGTGAATATTCTTATGTCAATATAGAGGAGAGCAATCAAATCTTGGACTTTGACTATGGTATGATTTTAGGAACAAAATTAAACAAGAGATTAGGTTTATTTATTGAAGGAAGATATCAAAGATATTGGAACATAAAAAACTATGAATTAAAAAGTGGTATAAATTATTTATTTTTATAAAAAATGGCAACAGAAATTGGAAAAGGGACAAAGGTAAAATTAACTTTAGAGACATTAATAACAATAGGAGCTACTGTTGCAACAGTAACAACAATGTATTTTACGCTTCAAGCAGATATTGCTGAGGCAAAGGAATTGCCAAAGCCAGTAATAACAGAAAAAGAATATGAGTTAAAAGATGAGTTGATTAGAAATACAATTCTACAAACTCAGGAAGATATTAATGATATGCAAGAAACATTAGAGAGAATAGAGGATAGGGTTTATGGTAGATAGTATAAAAATATTTTTAATGTATATAGGAGTAATACTTATCCTTATATTAATTTCTATTACTTGTAATGGTCAGGCTTTAATAACAGATAAAACTTTTAATAAAAGCCAATCAGGAATAACAGTTGTTGAGTTTTGGTCAGAGTGGAATAAGGAAAACGAATGCTTTTGGCTGGAAGAAATTTCAAATGCTAAGACGTATCGAATAGATTTGGAAAGTGAAACAGCTGAGAATTACGAAATCAAAGTGTTGCCTACATTAATTGTTTTCAATAATGGAGAAGAAGTGGAAAGATTTGAAGGGAATATAAGTTTTCAATTATGTCCCAGAAGAACGCCAAAAAAAGTGCAAAAAGTGATAGATGGTTTAATGATAAATAAATTTTAAAATGTCAATACTTGGAAAAATATTTAGCTCAGGAACTGGAGAGCTTATTAAAAACGTGGGAGATGTAGTTGATAATCTAACAACAACAGATGAAGAAAGATTAGAAGCAAAGCAAAAGTTAAAAG
>VTLG01016942.1_pt1 | contig 14488 bp, 22 predicted proteins | sample 4694571 | NCBI WGS metagenome assembly VTLG01 (sample SAMN12604809, study PRJNA352737) | marine metagenome | biome: ENVO:00000447; feature: ENVO:00000209|ENVO:00000569|ENVO:01000036; material: ENVO:00002151; isolation source: viral sequences binned using virsorter ...
TGACTAAAAATTCGTCAGTGTCTGCGGGCTCGGCACCGAGTGCGCTTTGACCTGTAATTGCTGTAGCTGATAATTCATCAGAGCCAACTGATCCTTGTCCTGGTACTACAGTTTGAACTGCCTTACCAATGAAAACACAATACATTGTGTCTGTGCCAGCCGTTGCGGCTGAAAGTGTAAGTGTTGTACCTGACGCTGTATATGCATACGAACTACCAGGTTGTTGAACTACATTATTGATTACTAGCCGTATATCATTTTCATTTGTTACAGCGTGATCGAGTGTATAGCCTGTAGTAGCACTTGTTGTAAAATGCTGAACTGCAAAACTTGCGTATTTTAAAGCTGGACTGTTTCCTACGTAACCCAAAATAAACTCCTATGTACTTATTGCATCGACTGCAGAAACCCATGCATCTACTGATGAAGCTGTATCTGATTTGATATAAAGTCGGTCGCCCGATTCTACCACTATCTTAGCTCCTCCGTCCAATACTTGTAATGCGCCACCACTAGGAATGGGAGCCGTTTTTACTAAATAGTAATTCGTACCGCCATTTGCTATATAAACATCTACATTAATTGCAGTTGTCAATATGTTAGCAAGTGATATGCCTACAATCGTATCGTAAGAATCGAAATTAGATCCATTGGGAATATCTGTAGCAGCTGTTCCTATTGCTGATTCTTTATACCTGCGAAAATTCTGTGCCAATCTATCCTCCTATGTTATAATGCAACGGCCATTGCGATGCTAAAGCCTGCTGTTGCAAAACCTGCTGGATCAACTCCGTTAATTGTATTAACTTGTAAATCATTGAGAGCATTATACATTTCGTCTGATCCATCTACGTAAACTATAGCATCTCTACCTGCAGGAACTGTATATGTTGCTGCTCCTGATCCTGCTGTACAAATGATATCCTTACTATCTCCAGTATTATTTAAAACATAATACCACATTAATTTATTTGGAAATGTAACTGTGCATGTGCCCCCTGGACTACCTGTAAAATTTAATATCTTACAACGCCCATCTTCTTGTGCATAAGAAGTTGGATCATTTGTAAAAGTTAAAGTCTTAGATGTTCCAGTTAATGCTACACCAATATATGCATTGACCATATCATCAATACGTTTTAAATTATCATTTGTCTCATCACCCCAGGTGTTATCATTTTCACCTGTAGTCATTAATCTCAACTCGGCATTAGACCATGTTGATGCCATGTGTTACTCCTTTTTAAACTATTCTTAAAATAGCTGTGCTTGCTCCCGCTGCTGGGAATTCAATTTTAAAAGTACCTCCTGATACAGAATAATCTGCACCAAAATCAATGACCATTACAGCTGAATTTCCATCATTTGAATTGTATATTAAACAACCACGTGTGGTAAATGTCGCTGAAGTCCATTCAGTATCTTGAAAGTCTGTATATGCTGTCGTGCTACTAGAAGTTGGATTTACATTTGTTAATGTATTTCCACCTGAACTATACCCTCCTGTTGCAGCTAGTTCATCTGAACTGCCTGTCATTTCAGAGTAGTTAGTTGTAGCGGCACCAAATGTTCCCGATATTGAAGCATTTGCTTTAAATAAAGCGCATTTAAATGCGTCTGCTCCAAGATTGAAATCATGATCACCTTCAAGAAGTTCTACTTTAAAACTGGTACAAATTGCTGATGTTAAAGCCATATTTTATCCTCTTGTTCCTGTTTCTCCTTTTACATTTTCATCGCTTCTTACACGACCTTGCTCGAAGACTAAAAATGTCTGCAATGCTCTATCATAAAGACCTTGATATCTAGTTAAAATATCAGGAGGTGACTTCATAAATTGCGCTGCTTCAATTAAAGCTCCATATAAAATAACGTCAGGAGCATAGTCGCCTAGATATGAATTTGCATTTCCAGATCCTAGTCCTGTCGGCATTATAGTATAACCTATTTCGAGTGCAGTGTCAATGGTTGGCCTAGGAGAAAATAACCATTGCATCCCTCTATCGGATGCTGAATAAGTTCCCTCACCATAAGGTGCATAATAAAAAGGTCCACCACTTTCTGCTGTTGTAATAGTTTGTGTGTATTCACGGACGAATGTATGGTCTTTTTCCATTAAAAATTCGCCTGTTTTTATTTTAATATACCTAGTGACATATAAATCTTGAGGCATATCATAAAATCCATTATTTGCTAATAATGTAATATCTGTTGTTTTACGATAGGCTGTAATATCAGCTTCTCTTACTAATCGTTGTTCTGCTAATTGAATACATAAATCTACTGGGGCTTTGCCTGAACCTGTTGCGGTAGTAAATTCTGTACTATCGTTTTCTGTCCAGTCTAAAATTGCTTGTTTCAATTGAACGTATGTTAAACCCATATTATTGACCCCATGTATCGTGACCCCAAGTAAAGTTACCCCAACTTGGAGATGTTACGCCTATTGTACCTTGATATGCAGTCATAGTCAAGCCTGATGGTGCAACTACAGTAACTTCTACTGGTGTAACTGTTCCCTGAGTGGCTGTTACATACATGCCATCTGGAGCTTCTATTCCTGCAATTTGAACAGTACCTTGTGTAGCTGTCACATACATACCATCTGGTACTTCAATACCTGGAATCATTACTGATCCTTGAGAAGGAGTTAATGTTAATCCAGAAGGTTGAGCAAATAACGAAATAGTTACAGTACCCATTGATGTAGTAGCTGATAATCCTTCAGCATCTTCTGTAGTACCTATTCCAACAGTACCTTGAGTAGCTGTTGCTGATAATGTTTGAGTTATAACAACTGGAAGAGTTACTTGACCTTGAGAAGGAGTTAATTCAAATCCTTCAGCATCTTCTGTTTCAGAAATATTTATTGTTCCTTGAGTAGCTGTTCCTATAGCATCCATAGTAACTTTAGCTACAATACTAATTTTAAGACTACCAAGTTCAGCTGCCATTGAAAAACCTGCAGGTTCCTCAGCTTGTGAGAAATTAATCATCCCCATATTCATGGCTGCTTGACCAGACCATTTACCAAATAAAGGTCCTAACCTTACAGTTGTAGGAACTGAATCATCATCAGGACGAGGATCGTATAAAACGTCACCTTGAGCTGATGCTTTTCTTAAATATTTTTGTGGATCAAGTTGTGGTTGTTTTTCTTCCCACTCTTGTTTAGAAACTCTTGCGCCCGTCCATTCAGTACGAGCATCTTTATATTTTATTCTCCAACCAGACCTATCGCTGATTAGAACTGCGTGTTTGCCTCTTGCATATCTTGGCATGCAATTTACCTAATGTAGTTTACTTGTGGTTGTACTATAAAACTGACTCTTTCTCTATCTTCTTCTTTAGCTAATTGCCAATCCTTTTCATATAAAGGAACTAATGCTGCTAATCTCTCAGGTGCTTGCTTTACAGCAAGTTCTACCGCTAAACCACTAACTAATGCTGGTAAATATCTTTTTGGTATTTCTGCATTTTGATCATATGATGAAGTTATATCTTGTGCATACATAATAGTCCAACCAACATATTGATAATATGTTTGATTTGGTACAGGCCATAAATACATTTTATGGTTACTTGTTCCTGATGAATCGTATTGAGTATTTCTTTCTAACGCAAATTGAACAGGCTTTCCTTTAGTCCATTTATTTGGAATAGCCATATAATCATCAAGACTAATACGTTCCATTGAAATATCATTAGGTTCGTCCGCTGTTTGGTTATTTCTTACTACACCGTCTAAAACATCTGCATGTATAGATGAATTAAAAGTAATATAATCTTGATCTTTAGTCATGTTAGCTGTATGAAAGTTTAATTGAAATAAATGTACACCTTCATTAGCCCATTTAGTTAGTAATAAATTTAAAGAACGTCTTGCTGTTTTTAAATCATAGCCACTTTCAGGACTTGCGCCTATTCTTTCATAAGCTTCTTGTATAATTTCAGCAGTATCTAAACTCCAATTCCATGTTCCTGAAGTTGCCATAGTGCCCCCTTACATTAATGCACGGGTTAAAACCCATAATAATTGACCTAAAACCATAAAGCCAATTGTATACATTACTTTTGTAATGCTGTTAATTTTTTCTTCTATATGTTTTAAATGATTATCTTTAATAGTAGAAACACGTTCACTTAAAAGTTTTATTTCCCCTTTAAGTTCCTGTATTTCCAAATCATATTTGGAAACTTCCGACATATTTTAATTCCAATAAACTGTTGCTGTTGCACCTGTGCCAGTCAAATCTACAAAGATATTAGTTTCACAAACTTTTCCCATTGCTGGAACTGTGAAACTTGTTGTACCTTTAGCAGCTACAGATAAACCTAAAATAGCTGTACCTGTTGCACTTTGAGCATCATAAATATCTACATTAGCATCTGCGGAAGCACCTGCTTCCAATACTACAGCTAATAAACGTTGTCTATGTGCATTGGATGTTTGACCATCAGTAGTTGCATCAGCAGTAAAATATGTTGACTTTGCGTCACCTTGAAATGTCATATTAACTCCTTTAAACGGGGAGACCGAAGTCTCCCCTTAATTATTTAATTAGCTTAAGTTTCTATTTTGAATGTATTCAACAGTCAAAACACCTACACCATTACCTCCCGCAACAGAATCATAATAGATAGTCACATCAGATGTACCAACGTCCTTCCAATTTGCTTCTGTTCCAGTAGCCGCTGCAGTTGCTCTGTGATTTCCTAAAGATGCAGTTGATAAACCATCAACAAACAAATCAGGATCGGCAGATGTTCCAACATCAAGTGTGTTAGTTCCACCATCCCAAGCAGTTTGTACCAAAACATACATATTAATGATTTGGCTATTTGCTGGAATAATAATAGAGCTTTCTGTATTAGCTGCTAGTTCAGTGATTGCTTCTGATTGAGCGCATACTAATGTACCAACATTAGATGATGCACCTTCTCTAATGGATCCAGATTTTACTGGTCCCGAAAAAGTTGTTGTTCCCATAGTCTTACTCCTTGTTTTTCAGTCTGCTTTCGCAGTCTATGAGTTGTTAAAGGGGGCACCTTTTTATGATGCCCCCGAAGTCCTTAGACTTAGCTTGGATTTGCTCCAAATACTGAACGCCAGTCAGACCAACCGAAAGAATATCTTTCTCTTGATTTGTAACGAACATTACCTGTTTCAAAATCCCCTTCCATCGCAGTCGAAACTGGAGTTCTCATGAAATGTTTCATGCCGTTAGGGCAATCTGTTCTTAAGAACCATCTCTTAGAACCAGTAAATCTGTGATTGACATAGTATCCACCAGGAATCATCCCTTTAGATACAATCGCATTCACGTCATTATCTGCAGTACCAACTCTGTATGGAGACGCCATTAATCTTTCCGCAACAAAAACTAGTTGTCTTGGAATGTGCAAAGACTTAGCTTGTAAAGCCACTGGAATGCCTTTATCGTCAGTTAAGCCTGCTGTTTGAATTAATGCATCTTCAAGAGAAGTTTCTGAAAGTTCCGCTTGAGTGCTGAAAGTGTTAGAACCATTAGTTCCATATGTTTGTGGGTGAGCTGTAGAACAAAGTACTACACCATCGCCACCTGTATAAGTTGCATTGAATGCTCTATTATACACATTGGCACCTTTGGTTTGTTTAGCTGCGGCCATCGAACGGGCCAAAGCTTTAGTTAATCTGGTAGATAGCTTGTCATACAAGTTGTCTTCCATAGCTTCCTCAGTAATTGCGAAAGCCATAGCGACTGTTTCGTTTGTATATCTTGCTACCCAACCTTCACCTGTGTCTTCATAGCCAACAGGTGCGCCTTCAAATTTTACAGAAGCTTCCCCAAAACCTGGGAATAAAACTTCTTCTTCGAACGCTCTATTAGATTTTTCCTCTTCGAATAGGACCGCTGCTTCATTTTCGTATCTGTTATATTCAGTTCCGAAAATTGCATGCAAACCAGGTACTAATTCTTTAAGGAGTTGTGCTCTTGAAATAGCCATAACTTAAATTCCTCTCTATGTTAGACCTGTGTTACCTGCGGCATTGCCCCATAAGTGAGTATTGATCTTCACTAGAATATCCATAGTAGTTCCAGCAGATGTATAACCAGCGTCAGGTGCTTCCGCACTACCTAAAAATTGTAGTGGGAATCCTTGTGTGGTATTCTCTGTACTAGAATCAGCTACTAAGCCACTCTTGTGAGTCACTGCTGAACCCGTCGGAGATGCGACGATTTGTAAGTTGTTGCCAACCATAGCAGCTGTTAAAGCCGCTGTATCTTGGTCTGCCTGTATTTTAAAAACACAGTAAGGGTTGTCATAGACATAAGCCTTATATTGCTCTTTAGCAACCGTACCGTTAGGTATTGAACGTACAAATTTAACATCACCTGATGAGTTATCAGTATACTCAGCTCCGAAAAAAGCTCCGATTACAGTTCCTGGCGAAGCCGCACCCATGTCAGTAACTAATAAACCATTAGTTAATGTACATAAGTCACCTTCAAAATAAGCTGAAGGTGCAGTTGCTGCAATGCGATATCCGTTTCCGTCGCAGAAGTTATTAGCTCTAATAGATCCCCCGTCAGCATTTCTAACTGGGTCTAATCCATATCCTGCCATAATAATCTCCTTATTGCAAGTTAGTTAATTTATACCAAAATTTTTTAGAACCAGTTTTTAAAACTTATTCCTCAAACTTTGGTGATGATTTTCCTCCTCCTCTTACTACAGAAGAAGTGGATTCATCTTGAGTTGGCATTGCTGAGGATCCTGCATTTTGATATTCTTTCGAATATGCTTGACCCATTCGCTCAGTTTGAGCATCGTAGTACGCTTCCTTCTCTGCTACATAACTCTTGGTATGTTTCATAAGAATTAAATCTCCCGATCTAACCGTACCTGCGTGTTTGCCAGTTGTCATTACATCAGCATGATAGTCATCTCCGAGTTCATCAGGTTTGACTGGTTCATAGCCTTCGCGTAGACGTTCATGAACATTTGAATCATCTGGATTATTCAACAATTCGTGTCTAACCCAAATATATTCCATGCCCATTTGTTTGTGTTCCTTCGGTACGTTTAAACGACTCGTTGGTTCCCAAACTTTTTTTCGAGGTGCCGAAGCCCGACTTTTACGGCTGGTTCTTGTTGCTTGTGTCATCTCTAACCTCCCGCCTGTTGGCGTACTTTTTGTCGCGCATAATCTTGCAGACTTACTCCCAATCTATTTGCCATGTCAACTTCAGTTTTAGTTAACTTGACTTGGTTTTTGCCTGTAGCGGCACGCGTTCCGCTAATAACTGTAGGAATTTTTTTAGTTCTTTTAGTTTTGAACCGTTCAGGAAATTCCTCTCTAATCCTAGAATCAAGTTCGTTATAATATTCATCAGGACTATTGTTGGGGAAAATACCCTCATCAACAAGTTCTTTATGAATCACCATAGCTGCTTGAGTCATGATTCTATCTTTCGTCGTAGTACTTCCAAACCACTCATTCCTTTTTTGCCATTCCAAAGCCTTACGGTCTGCAACAACAGAAGTAGGAGTTTCTGTTTTTGGTTTAGATTTTACTTTACGCTTATCAGAATCGGATTCTGCTCTCATCTTATATTGTTGAGCTACTAAAGATTCTGCCTTAACAGATGCTAAAGCATCTTGTGCTTTTATTTCAGCATCTACATCACCAGATTCTTTTGCAGTTTTTAAAGCACTAAGAGATTGTTTCTCCTGACTTTTCAATCTATCAATATATTGATTTATTGCATGTAATTCTGAATCTTTGGATCGAGATTGTAATATATCTCTTTCAGAAGTCCACTCTTGCTCTCTTATTGAAAGTTCTTTAAGCTTGGACTCTAATTCCTTTTTCTCTTTAACAAGACGCTTTATCCGTTTTTCAGCACGCTTGCCAAATACCTTCTTATCCTTAGATTCTGTATCTTCAGATTTTTCTACTTCCTCATCTTCCTCATCATCGGCTTCTGATTTCTCTTCCACCTCTTCTTCGTCTTCTGATTCTGTAGTTTCTTCCGCTACAACTGGAGCCTCGGTAACAGGCTCTTCAGGCACTACGCCTTCAGATTTTTCTTCTTCAGGAAGTTCAACGACTATCTCCTCTTCGGATTCATCTATTTGTTCTTCTTGCTTTTCTTCGTCTATCATCTAGACCTCCTTCGGTTGCGATCCGCGTTATACGCTGATATAATATATTACACTATATGTAGCTTTATTACAAGTCTACTTAGCGGATATTTTGGCAGGATCTGGTATTAAAGCCAGTACTTCGTCATCATTTATTAACGAATATTCCTCTCCATCATATCTAAATTTGAGTCCTACATACTTTCCTGTAAGAACCCAATCTCCTTCTTTGCACCATATAGTGCTAGATTTCTCTAAACTTTTATAACATTCAGGTCCCATTGATACAACTTTAGAAACTACACACTTAAACTTAGCAGCTTCTTTAGATTCATCAGTTAGTATAATACCACCTGCTGTTTTGTTTTCTAATTCTCTTGGCTTTATTATAAGCCTATAACCCGTAGGTTGTGGTAAATCACTCATACGTCTCCTCTTTGAATAATTTTTTATATTCTTCATTAACTCTAGCTTTCATATCAGCTAAAGTGTGAGATATTCCTAGCATATATTTATAACTAGAAAAATCTTCTGCACCTGCACCTATGGTCATTTGCTCTGCATTAGCTTGCAAAGCTTCCTCTAATACTTTTAATAAGTTAGCCTTATATATTCTGGCATCCATGTCATCTCCTGTAAAAGGGGCATTGTTACATGCCCCCATTAATTTATTTAATATTTATTTGCCTAGCTTCTTTACCTTCAGGAACAATCCTTTTTAAAGAAACTTTCAATAGGCCGTCTTTTAACTCGGCATCTTTAACCTCTACATCATCTGCTATAGTAAAAGTTCTAGAGAAAAATCTTTTAGCAATACCTTTATGTAGTACGCCCTCCTCTTCTCCTTTTTTATCTTCTTTAACAGATTTTATAGTCAGCTGATTTTCTGAGTAATCCACACGAATATCATCTTTGTTGTATCCTGCAAGTGCAACTTCAATGTCATACTTTTCAGGTCCAGTCTTAACAATATTGTATGGTGGGTAATTTACTACAGAGACATCACTATCAAACATTCTTTCAAAATGATCGAATACATCATCGAATCCTATTGAAATTGGTCTGAGTTGATTAAAAATAGATAATGCTTTATTCATATTAACCTCCTTTAAAAGCAAGATTTATTTAGGTTCCTTACGGCAACCTATAATAAATATATCACATTCTCTCTATTAATGCAAGGCTGCTATATCCAGCCAATCCAATTGCAAACTAGGTATATAACAACTACAGCAGCTATTGCTGAAGCTATCTTACCTTTTTTGCTTAAGTTATTCCAAATATCCATGATATCCTCCTTAATGTTTGCCCCGCTCTACGCCCTTTATACGTCCCTTATTACGGGATGCATAAAACACTTTCTTTCCTTTTTTAGCTCCATACTTTTTCTTCATGGAACTCATAACCTTTTTTCCTTTTTTAGTTAATGGCATTATGGTCTCTTATCGTTTCTGTTGACTTGACTTTTTAATTTCCATCTTTCTTTAATATTTTTAGGGACGGGTGTAAATTTTCTTTTAAGATATTTACCCATTCCTTTAAAACCTTTACCATGTACTTCTTCTTCTAAAAACTGATTATAATCTTCTATATCATGTACAGATTTTTTTAATTTTTTTCTTTTTGTTGGTCCTGCCATTTTATTTCATCCTTGTTGCATAGATTAATTTTTCAGCATCTTTCATTGCATCGTTAGTTGCTTTAACTGCAAGCTCTGCTTCTTTAAGTTTGCGATCTTCATCTTTGTTTTCATCATCAACAATTAATTTAGTTTCTTCAAGATCCATTTTATCTTTATGCATTTTTACTATATCCATTTGTTTTTTAGCACGTAATGCTAAATCTTGTTTTTGTATTTCTATTTGTTCTTGTTGTGGATCTTCTGTTTGTCCTGACATTATTTTAGCTTTTTCTTCATCAAGCTTTAATACTTTATCAGCTGCATTAGCTGCTGCTAGTGCAATATCATTTTGCATTTGCATAGGCATTTGTTGTTGCTGTTGTGGTGCTGACATAATTACTTGTTGTGCTTGTGGATCTTGTACCATCTGTGCCATTTCTATTTGATACTTCATAGCTAAATGTTCTTGTATATGCGCTATTAAAAGTTGCTGCACTGATGGACTTTGATACGCAGGATCTTCTAAAAATTTACCATGAACAATAATATGTGCATCATGATTTTGTTCTGGCTGTGCTTGTAAAGGTGCCCCCTTTAGTGAAGCCATATTCTCTAGAATAGGATCTGCACTTAAAGGTTGTTGTTGTTGTTTTAAATAACGTTGTGGATCCTCCACGCCCATCGCAGCAAACAGTTCTAATCCTATCGCTTCCATATTGTAAGCAGCAGGATTCTGTTGAGCGATGGACATGATAGCATTTATTTTAGCTATTCTATGCGCTTCTGTTGGCATGTTAGGATCGGATACAGGTATGACGTCAATACTTTTTAGATTGAAATCTTGCCTGAATACTTGCTGTGCTCCACCTGCGACTTCATAGGGATACATATCTGGAAGGTACTCACTATCTAAACGAGTGAGTATTCGCAGGTCTTTAGTTTGTGCTGAGTGTAGACGCTTATGCACAGCATTGAACAGTTTTGAAGACTGCTCGAGTAGAGCCATAGTCGTTCCGACTGGCCCATAGTTTGTTGCATTATCTACTACATTGTCAGTAGAATCTGCAAATTGAGATGCAAGCTTTGATGCGTAATCCATCAAGTTGAATAGTGTAGACGATGGTTCTTTAAACGGAAGTATTTGTAATGACTTGCTTAAATCTCCAGCAGGTGCATTAACTTCTCTAAACTCTCCTGGTGCAATTGGCTCGTCAGGTGCAAGGACACGAAGACCGTGTGCCTTGAAACCACCTGGCAAGTTCGCAAAGGTACCTGCATCTAATAATTGACGCATAGAGGAGGTAGCTGTTTTTGTTAATCCACCGATTAAATGTATATAACCATAACCATAAAAACCTAAACCTGGTATCATTGTAAAATGTGTGAAGAACATTTTCTTTTTCTTCATAACATCTTGTTGATCCCAGTTTCTTCTTATACATAAAACTTTTTGACCGTCTTCAGTCATATGAACAATGTATGGAAGTTTCAATCCGTCTTGATCTTCAAAGCCTGGTAAATCTATATTAACGTGCATTTCTAAAATGTTTACATATTCATCATTGTCAGAAGGTTTACTTACTCCTACAATTTCATTTTCTAATTCTTGTGCCCCCGACTCTTCTATATCATAATCTGTAGTAATATCTATATCTCTAAACATTCCTATTAGTTGCATTTTTTTAATTTCATTTTTAGATAATAAATATTTATGAGTGTAACGTTCTGCACTTTCTAAATTAGTTGCATAATAGTCTACAAAGAAATCGGATGATTTAATAAATTCTGTAACTGGTCTTTGTAATGATGGATCCCAAAAAGTTTTTTTAAATGATGTTCCATATAATGCAACATTAAATAATAATTTATCTAATTCAGGTCCAAATTCTGGCATTTGAAATTGTGTTTGCCAATTTAAAAATTGTCTTACACGATTTGCTTGTTCTATTTTTTGTTGAGTCTGTACGCCCATAATTCTGGTGCGTACAGGCCCTTCGGTCGGAAATAATTCCTTGTAAGCTTTCGCTTGAAATTTTACTACTGCTTGAGCAAGTACAGGATGTGTAACTCCTGCTGATCCTGGAAATGCCCCAGCTGAATCATCGTACTGTAATCCTAATAAAGTAATTCCATCTTCTGCTATTTCATCATATTCAGAACGTGAATCTTTATCACGTTGAAATCCTTCATCTAAATCATTAGCAACAGATTGTAAATCTTCTTCACTCATTAATTCAGCTAAGTTTGCATCAAATGCTTCTTGATCTACTGTTCTTTCCTCATCGAAAAGACCCATAGCATCTGCTTCATCAATTTGTTGCTGATCAGTTAGTGTAACTTCTACACCACCATCTGATGTCTGTGCGACATCTTCACCTGTTGGAATAGGTGTAGATATTTCTTCTTCGAATAAATCTATTTGTTTTTCAATTGCCATATATCCCCTTTAAATATAATAACGTCTACTACTCTCCTTATTATAAATCTCTTTTTCACGTTTGTCAAGCCATGTATCTGCTCCATGACTGACGTATCCACCATTTCTCATCCATAATAAAGCTTGTGATACAGTATCCATATAGTCATCATGGGTACCTGTCGGGAAAGTTCTAGCCTCATCTATAACATCCATAGCCCAATCTTTCTTAAATGGGGCATATATTCTACCATTATGGAATAATGATGTAATGGCATAAGCTCTTGCTACTTTATCTCTATCAGGTTGGAACTCAAATATAGGTAATCCTGTCATACGCAAGTCTTGTATCAAAGATTGTCCTGATGCCTTCTTCTCAATCAATATTGAATCTGGTTTATGCTCTTCATACTTCTTAACTGCTTTAGTTCTAAGTGTAGGAAAGTCCCATCTTCCTCTTTCTGCCCCCAATAATACTAAATTGGGCATATCAAAGCCTGATTTAAAGACTCCCCATGTAGTAACTGCAGAATAATCCGCCGATGTCTTAGTTGAAAACGCAGTATCCCATGATTGTATGATATATTCACATTCAGGTGGTGCAGGATTGTCCCAATTCTGCCACCATTCTAATTTTATTATATTTCCTTCCTCATTTGTAGGTGATTGAGCATACAATGCATCAAATTTAAAGGAAGGTGTATTATTTTTTGTACGAATTATCTCTTCTGTAGACCAATGAAACCCATCTTTGTGGTCAGATGCAGGCCAAAATGAATTTCCTAGCTTTAATTTCTCATAATCTTTAGATAAATAGCCTTGAGATACTAGATTTTTTCTAGCTTCTTCTAATTTATTTAAAGATTCTGTAGTATTTAAGGCAGGAATACGTACTACTTCCCACTCATCTGCCATGGGACTATCATCTTCTAAAGATAATAAATGTCCCGCTAAGTCATTTTCATGCCATCTTGTCATAACTAGCACTACTTTTCCTCCAGGCATTAATCTTGTACGCAAACCAGAAGAATACCACTCATTAAGTGCCTCCCTTCGTGCTTTAGAATAAGCATCTTGTTCTGATATTGGGTCATCAATAATAGCAAGATGGGCACCAAAACCAGCAATACCTGATCCCGAACCAGCGGCTAAGAAAGAACCTGCTTCTTTTCCTTTATGTTGCAGTCCCCAACTATTAGCTGATCTATTATCTTTACGAATATTTATTTGTGGAAAAATAGTACGATATTGTTGTGTATTAATTATATCACGAATCGCTCTACCAAATCTTGTTGCAAGATCATCACTATGTGACACAGCAATTTCTTGCCAATAAGGATTTTTACCTAAAGCCCATGCGGGAAAATATGTAGATGTAATTAATGATTTACTAGAACGTGGTGCTACAAAGACCATAAGTCTATCTGTTTCACCAGATTCTATTTTCATTAATTGATCACATAATACTCTATGATGAGGACCAACACTAAATGAAGGATTCATTAACATGATAAATGCTAATAAATCTTTACGTGCAGATTGTATTGCTAATCTAGTGGCGGCGTTTCTATCTTCACTCGTTAAGGTAACAGACATATGCTTGATCTCCCCAAACAACTAATTGACGATAAATATCTTCAATTGGTTTGCTCGGATCATATAAGTCCAACATTGGATGTAATACCATACTTATATCTCCTGTTAAATTTACTCTTACCATTTAAAATGTTTTTTTAATGGTAAATTTAATCCCACCTTCATCAGGTGAAATACTACCTGACCACCCTTTTTTCTTTAAATCTTTTGCCTTTTTAAAAACTTGACTAACTCCTGGAGTAACTTCCATCCATTCACCAGCTTTTTTCTTAACTTTTTTCTGAACGCCACTTGTTGCTTTATTAAGAATTGCTGCCCCACCTATTGTTAATAAATCTTTGGCCGCATCTTGTGGATTATCATACTCTTTCTTTTGATTACTCATTATCTAGACTTTGCTATAGACTTTTTCTTTTCTTTTGTTCCTGTTAATCTTTTTGCCACTTTAACTTCTTCTTCAGAAGTTGCACCTTTCATTCCTTCTTTAATCTCTTTATCTACTTCAGAACCTTTATGTCTGCCTGCTGTAAAAGTTTTTTCAGCTTTTGCCGCCATCTTTTTGCGAAGTTTATTTTTAGCTTTACCTTCAGCGCCTCTATCAAATTTACCTTCACGTTCTTGTTTCTTTACAGAATTTAATAACTGACTAAATTTAACTTTAGGCACTCCATCTTTTTTAGCTTGGCTTTTATTATATTCTTTTATCTTATTTTTTAAATCATTAA
>VTLG01009993.1_pt1 | contig 14484 bp, 25 predicted proteins | sample 4694571 | NCBI WGS metagenome assembly VTLG01 (sample SAMN12604809, study PRJNA352737) | marine metagenome | biome: ENVO:00000447; feature: ENVO:00000209|ENVO:00000569|ENVO:01000036; material: ENVO:00002151; isolation source: viral sequences binned using virsorter ...
AAACACCTGAAGTACAAGCTTACGCAAGGGCTGGGTATATGTTGAAATGGGGAAGTCGAGTACAAGATGCCAAAGAAGAAAAATATGGGCAAAGAACAGAACAAATAATTTGCTTGTATATGATTAAACCCTATAAATCAGGTGCGATAGATGGAATGAAAAAGATACAAGTTCCACCTGTTCAGGTACAACCACAACCACAATCTATACAAACGAGTCAAGTTGTTGTAAAAGAAGAGGAGGAATCTTTCGATGATGAAATTCCTTTTTAATTATGGTCAATCAAACCAACGAAATCATTTGGTTCAAAAACGAATTGGAAAGAGTAAAGAAAGATTTAGATTTAGCCAATGATGAAATCCAACTACTCAATCTTGAAAATAAAAGACTTAATGAAATTGAACAATCACATAAGAAATTAAATGGAGAACTGCATGAACAAATAGAACAAGTTAAAAAGGAAGCCGATAAGTTAATGATGAATAAGATTATTAAATATGAAAAAAAAATCAAAGAACTCAAACAATATGCAGAGGATATGTATAACTACCCATAATGATATTAAATAATTTAGTTAAAAAATTAATTGATTTGCTACCAGCTTATTCTGATAAAAAAGTTTATATACAGCTTTGTAATGTTGATGATTATGATGTGGACAAATGTAGATATTATAGATTTAATATAACTCATATATCAGAGGGTGGTCATGGTGTTATGAGTGAAGAATATACTATGATTACTGGTAATATGAAAGCTTGTACCGAGATTGATTTAGATTGGATTGAACCTACTGATAACGACATACAAAATGGTAATAAGCTTGGAAGATGTATAGACAAATTCACAAAAAGAAAAATGATTATAAAGGAGAAAACAAATGCCAATAATAAAACTAGATGAACTTAATGCCGGTAAAGCATATCAGGTCATGGAAGAAGCAAGTAATAAATGGGCTGAATGTGAAGAAAAAGAAATCATTTTAGAAGAGGGAAAGAAAGCCATACTTGGAAATCTTATTAATCAGGAACAAGCCAATAGTGTTGATAAGCTAACTGATAAGAAAGCTGAAAACAAAGCTAGGAACAATCCACAATATAAACAATTTGTCGATCAATATGCCAAAGCAGTAAGTGAAAAACTTAAAGCCAAGATGCACTATTTTAATTTAGAGAGATATTCAAGTATGCGACAAACAGAATTAAATATCCAAACGAAACTTGCTAATAAGCAAGGGGGATAAACAAAATTTCGATCCGGCCTAGCGGTCTTTCGGAATCCACAGGGCGGTATTTATTAATAGGAGTAAAACAACTATATGGCCGCCCTCGTGGTACTAAAGGAGGAGAGATGACACATTTATTTTTAAATCACAAAGGTAAATATGAAAGGATAGAAAACCGAAAAGAACTGGGTAAAGTATTCATGTTTTTATTTGGTTTAAGTCTTTTATGCTTTCTAATGGGATTTGGTTATTTAGTGTTTAATAATTTCTAATCCTGATAAATCAGTTTTAGAAGTAATGTCTTTATAAGAATAAGTATGACCTAAAACAAATGCGTCAGGGTGTTTGTTAAGTTCATGTAAGGTTCTTCTGACTCTAGGAAAAGCTGGTTTTTCATCAACAAAAATAAATGAAGCAAAGCAACCAAAAGGATTATCATAACTACGCAGTCTTACTTCTAGTTCTGTAATAACAAAATCAATGGAATTATCCACTTCCTTTTTTTTTTCTTTCTTTTTAAATAATTCGTTTAATCCTAATATCATTTTTTATTATTCCTGAAGATTTGTGTTCCCTTAATTCCGAATATACTCGCACATACTAAAATCCACAAATTAGTGAACCAAGATGGAAGAGCTTGGAAATGTTCAAAGAATAAATTTATCTTTGCCATAGCTTCCGGATCGTCTGACCAAACACCATAAGCCAAAACCAGAATTGGCAACGTAAGAATTAATAAAACTATCTCATCCTTGTAATCATTTTGTCTAGCTTCTAAAAGTTTTCCTTGATATGCTTCTTCCCCTTTAGCCATCTTTTCTGCGTGGAGATATTGTGCATCTGCCATACGCATTTTAGTTTCTTGTCTTTTTTTATAGATATGGCTTCCAGCACTTACAGCCATTTTAATTGCACTAAACCACATTATTTTAATTCCTTTCCAAGTTTGGCATAATGAATAATCTTGTCATATCGTTCCTTATCTGTTTCGCCATCTTTTTTTCTCGTTGCATACTTCACAATATTGCCATCAATAAAGTTAAGCTTATTGGCTGTAATATATTCAATGGGCTGTATGTTAAGCTTTAGGTAATGGTTACCCCCACTTTGTTCTTCAATAGCCCTAGAATCGCCTCTATGTTCGTTTATCGTACCATTTTTGTTCATACTATATCTCCAATCCAATTTCCATGCTTATTTAATACCATAGGAAGCAGTCTAGGAATACCATTTAAAATTACAGCAGAACCCATAATAAATCTTGTTCTAAAGTTTTTAGCATAAGCAAAAGCCATGTGTTTTTGTGCAGCTAAACATCCTACGTTCATTGCAAAGAATAAATTATCAGGATTAGCCCAGTAACTTATAACAAACTTCGTATGATAATGACCTTGCACAGCACTCATACCCATTGTTTGAGATACCTTTAATACATCAGCACTTCTTCCATGTGTAAAGAAACACTTTTGTCCATTACTCATTTTAATAGTTAAATCATCAACCCATTTCCATTTCTTTGTTCCTAAAAATTCTCCATAGTCTTTTAAAAACTGACGACTCATTCCAAATTTTAAAGCTCTTCTATAAACCAAGCTAGAGTGATTACTTTCTACTTCCACCATCTTTGGAAAAATGGATTCTAATTGTTTAATGTATTCTTTTGATTTATCTAATTCATGTCCAGCAGAATATAAATCAGGATCGTGGGTGTGCATATTGATTGCGTGAAAATCTAACAGGTCGCCAATGTTAATAATGAAGTCAGGTTTAAATTCTTTCTTAATTGCTTTTAAAAATTCAAAGCTATCTTTGTGATGGTAGGGTATGTGAAGATCGGATATTACTAAAATTGATTTGAACATATACTATATAGTGTATAGTATATGAGTTGCATTATTGCAAGACTGCGAACACTAAATGGGAAGCAGCAATCAAACAAACACTCCACATAACTTTTTCCATTCTTCCAACTCGACAGGATAAATGTTTTATGTGGTTATCACGAAGCACAGAAATATCTTTAGCAAGAAGTTTTATCTTCCCCTCAATTCTAATTATTGCTTCTCTGTTTTCTGTTTGTGTCGCCATTATTTCATTTTTCTTTTTGGATAAGTATAAGACTTGCCTTTTCCTGTTTTTCGTTTTTTAGGTGGGCGGCCTTTTTTCTTTCCGTATGTTCCTTTGCCTTTTGGCATTATTCAACTACTTCTCCTTTTTTCCATTTCATTTCCGGTAATCCGTTTGTATATGATTTTCCATCAAATGTTAATACTTGTTTTCTATTTGCACCTTTTTCATTGTACGACACATGAATCCACCCAGCTTGTCCATCATCAGGTTTATAAAATTCTAATATTAATTGGTCAAAGTCGCAATTAGCTTGTACCCAGTAAGCCACTTGAATATTTGCTGTTCCAGCTATTTCAAAATCAACAGCTTGTCCTTTGGTATGTTGTGATGAATCGGATGAACCTAATTTACGATTAACTTCTAACGATCTGAAACCACTATTAATGATAACAGGTTTATCAAACTTTGCTCTAACAGGTTCTAGTATTTCATAGCATAGGTTTTCCAAGTTCTTAACATCTCCGCTATGAGGAGTATTGTTAAGCCCATTCCTAGCCGCAATTTGCGACTTGGTAAATTCTTTTAACTTAAAATGTTTGGATAGTTGCATTAAAAACCTCCTAAAGATGTTTTAATCAGGTTTTGGATATTTCTCTTTGACAGGAGTAATCATATCTGTTTTCCATTTAGTTACTCCGTTATGATAAATGTAATCTAGTTGGTCTGCTATTGGTGGATATTCGTTTGCTCTATCTCTTTGATATTGTTTAGCATCATAGTCAGCTTGTAGTTCTGCTTGTTTTGCTTCTACATCACTTTGACTAATAGGTTCAGTTCCATCTATCCATTTAATAGTTGAAAAATCTTCATTAGTTATAGAAAATTGAGCAGAAGGATTAATAGCTTTTATTGCTTTGTTTAAACGTATTTTAACTGTCATTATGCTAATACCTCCATAACTGTTAATGTTGAAACTGTTCTATAATAATCAAAACTATCACTATCATTATCCGACATATTTATTGTAGTTGATCCACCAACAGCTTGAATTTTATAAGTGGTTGCACTTGTCGTTGATGGACTATCAAGCCACATCATAGTGTGTGTTATTGCTTCTGCATTATTTCTAGCTGAACCATCTGTTGATGCTTGTCCTCTAGCACTAGCCGCATCTCCAACTGCAATGGCTGTACTGGCTCTTAATAATCTAGTAGCGGCATCAGAAGTAGAACCAACATTTACTGACCATATAATTAAAACTTTTGATGATGTTGCAGCTGGTGTAATAGCTTGACTTAAAGATGTAACATCTGTCCAAGTAGTAGCGGCATCTATTGTCTGTGTTCCTGTAAAAGTCGCTTGTAAAACTTGTCCAATTTTTCCAGCACTAACCGCTTGAAAATCAGAAGCTGTAGCAGAAGTCGCTGTCCATAATTGTCCAGAACTTGCTGTATCTGATCTGTTTATTGACCTGTTATTTAATGTTGTTATTGCCATTTATTAATCTCCAAATAATGCTGATACTTCAGCGTCAGTTAATGCTTCTCCAGCTTTTAATTTTGCTTTACCTGATGTTTTGTTTGCTTCTAATGTAGCATTAGCATCTGCTTCTGTTTGTTTATCAATAGTCATTTGTTCTTCATCTGAATCTTTTGCTGATTCTTCTTCAGCAGTCATCTGCCTACGAACATTATCTATTCTTATAAATCTTGTCATAATTATCTCCTATGAATGAGCCAATCCGTAAAGTCTAACTGTGCCGCCATCATAATCACCAGCTTGTAAGCCAAACTGAATACCTGTTGTTGCGGCAGTTGTTTGTAATTGTCCACCACCACTTCCTACTTCTAATCTATTGTCGTGGGTATATCCAGTTTTTTTCCACATACAAGTTAGCCAAGTTGATGTACTTGCTGGGTGGCAAATATCAAAAGTTATATCTAAAATTTCTGCTGTTGGTAAGCTAGTTCCATTATTAGCAATCATAAAATAAGTAGTTCCTGTACTACTATAAGCATTACAATTTGAACTATTACTTTGCATTGAAGTCGCCGCATAAATATAATCACTACTGGTTATAGCAGAACCCCCCTGAATAGCTCTTGCCCACAAATATTGGCTTCCACTAGATTCAGTATCAACATGGACATTTGATAAAACCATTTGATACCTATCATAAGTGCTATCTAATCCTGACACACTTATAGTTGCCGCATCTAAAGCTGTACTTGAAATAAAATTCCACGCACCACCACCAGCCGCTTTTATTAAGCCAGTACCTCTACCTGTATTATCGCCTATTATTCCACTCATAATTTTATCTTCCTACTATCTTGTTTGATCTAAATAGCTAACAACTATATCAACATTTGCTGATGATGCAGTTGCCGCACATAAATGATCTGTATCTGTTAAAACTATTCGACCTGTATATTCAAAGGTTTCATTAGCACCAACAGCTTGGTCAGAAAGAATTTCATAATCTGTTCCACCACCATCATCATCTATGTAAAGATCAACAGTTTCAGCCGCACCAGCAGTTTCACAAATCGTAATTGATAAAACAGTATAAGTGTGTCCACTTACTCCATTAATCAAAACACTTTCCGAGTTTGTAACTCCAGCAGTGTGCGATACTTTCAATACTTCACTTGCCATATTTTTCTCCTTTTTTCATTATAATCCTAAAACCAATGCTTTACCAGTTGTTGAAACTTCAGTATTAACAAATGTACCCTCTATGGTTTTAGCATAAGTCACAGTTGCATCGCTTGGTGTACCTATGTCTAAAACATTTCCTAATAATAAAACAAAGTCTATAACATCGCCTGTCGCCAAATTTGAAGCGAAGGTTAAAACTGCACCAGCTACTGTGTATGCTGTTGTCGGTGCTTGGATAACTCCATTCAAAGACACAATCATGTGATTAACACTTTCTGGTGATACATTCGTACTACCTACTTGTAAGGTGTAAGCCGCTTGTCCATTGACAACTGTAATTGCATCACACTTTTGAAAGTTTCCTACGATTGGTGTTTTTCCTATGTACATAAATTAATCTCCAAATAATGCTGAAAGTTCTGCATCATTTAATGCTTCTCCAGCTTTTAGTTTTGCTTTACCTGATGCTCTGTTTGCTTCAAATGCAGTTTGAGCATCTACTTCTGCTTCTTTATCAATAACCGCTTGTGCTTCATCTGCATCTCTTTGTGCTTCTTCTTCTGCTGTAAATTGTGTTCTTATTCCATTTATATTTTTAAATCTTGTCATATTTTTCCTTAACTATTTGATAATCCATATAATCGAATTGTTCCTGATGTTAAATTTCCACTTGACTGAAAAAATTGAACTCCAGTAACTGCTGTGGTGTTAGCGTCGAATGATCCCGCACCATAAACATTTGAAACGCAATTAACTGAATTAATCCAGTGAAGAGCTGTCCAATGTATATTTTTATAAGTTGAAGTAGAAGATGGTTTATGTAAAAACATTTGAAAACTAGAAGTATAAGCCGTTGTGTTTGGAGTGTCGTTTCTGGTTAATCGTATTGCATTACCATCATTAGCTCCAGCTCTAGCCATTGAAGTATTATTAGTATTAGTATCGTGAGTAGTCCAATGATAATCTGAACTGCTTGCAAAAGAACCACCAATATAATATCTCATATCCATGTGTTGACCACCAGTCGCTGGCAATATTTGAGTACCAATAAACGCATAGACATCATAGGTGCTATCAATGTTACTTGTAATATCAACTGTCGCATCATTAGATATGGTCGTTGTTGAAAGATAATTCCAAGCACCACCACCGGCTTCTGCAAAAACTGGTTGAGAACCAGCACCTTGTGATTTTAAAAAATGTCCGCTTGTTCCAGCACCGATAGCAACTGGATTACCACTAGCATCCCAGCTAATAATTTCTCCATCAGTTCCAGCTTTTAATTCTGTTAAACTGATTGCATCATCAGCCATTTTAACTTCTGAAACTGAATTAGTCGCTAGTTTAGCTTCTGATATTATTCCGTCTGAAATATCACTAGCTGTTAAAGCCGATGGTGGTGGAGATTTGCCAATATAACCCATTTATTCTCCTATTATGTTATTTCCATTATGGAAAGTGTACCTGAAACTTTATCAGTTACTGAACAATCTATTTTAAGTACGTCAGTTGTTTCCATAACAACTTTTCCACCTGATAATAATTCAAGTGAAGAACCTGCTGGAATAGATACATCTTTCACTAAATAAGATATTCCATTCGTAACATTGTTTGCTCCACCTCTGTTTGCGGTATCACTATGTAATTCCACCTCAACAGTAACTGCTGAAGAATGAATATTAGAAAGAACTAATCCAAGAATAACAGTAGTGGTACTTCCAGCTACTGTGTACATAGTATAAGCTGTTCCAGCCGAAGCTGGTTCTGCCGCAAATGTTACTACTTTAAATGTATTTGCCATTTATTTTATTTCTCCTTTTTTCTTTTTATCCTTAACCTAAAGCTATTGCAAGTGCAGTAGGATCAGCATTATCCGCCCAACTTAAAACACTACTTCCATTTGTTGCTAAAACTTGATTTGCACTTCCAGTCGCAGTTGGTAAAGTTAAAGTATATGAAGTTCCAACATTAGGTGCTTTAAATCCAACATAATTTGAACCATCATCTGAATCTTCATATAATCTTACTTCTCCAGCTTGTGTTGCTCCACCATCTATTCTTACATACGTTGATGGACTTAAAGTAACTGTTGCGTCAGCTAAAGTTAAAACTGTTCCTGATGCTGAAGTTGCTAGTCCTGTAATTGAAACTGTTGAGTCTAACCAATTAACAGTATTTGCCGAATGGTTTAATGTGCATAATGAAATTGAATCTGATCCATCATAATATTTTAAAGTTGGTGCAGAAGCAGAAGTCGTGTCCAACCATAGCGATCCTGATGCTAAACTTGCCGGTGCTGATGATCCTGAATTTAATGTATTAATAGCACCTAATATCGTGTTTAATTCAGCACGAAGATTGGCAAATGATTGATTCGCTAAACTGTAATCGGTTGCTTGACTCATATTTTTTAGTTCCTTATTTTATTCTTTTATCTCATTAACTTGCAGATTTCAAACCATATCCGTAGGCAGTCCAATCAAAAGTTTTTGATATTCCACTAGCACTACTATTAAAAAACTGAATTGTAAAGCCAGTCTTGGTTTTACTTGTTATAGCATAATAATCCCCTGTCGCCAAACCTTGTGCCGAAACTCCAACACTAGGAGTAGCATAAAAAGCATTAGTATATGTAATCACTTTCGCACTCGTAGTTGAAACTACATTTTGATCTGATTCAGACCTTTTTTCCAAAACAAGAGTATAGCTTAATGTATGAATTTTAGGTTTTGTTTTATTATCATCATTACTTAATTTAACTCTAAATTTAAAATATCTTCCTTTGATTGTCGTTTGCTGGGCAATTTTTTGATAGGTAGTTATAGCACCTAAACTAGAAGTGGAAGCACCTACTTGAACCTCTGAACTGGCTTGGACTTCCCAGCTTCCATCAAAGGGTGCGTTGGCATCATCGAAGTTTCCACTTGCACCAGCATTTCTACCACTATCAAATAAGTCATATTCATTTTCAGTAGTCATTCCAAGATTGATGGTAAAAGTAGCATCGTAAATAGCATCAAGAGTAAGAGTATTTGAATAATAATAATAACCACTTGATTGAATATTTGCTGTATAATAATTTGGATTAGATGTTGCGTCTGTTCCACCAAGATCAAAATTACCCTCTGCTGAATCAAAGTTGCCTACTAAATCATCTACTTGTGTTATAGTGTCTAATACTAAAACTAAACGATCAGCATTATCAAAACTTGTTGCGACTGTACTATCTCTTGTTCCTAAAAAATTTGCCATATTTATTCCGTATAAGTTGCTTGTGTTGAATAATATTGTAGTCCTGAAATGTTAGTATAAACTATATTTTCATTTGCACTAGAATTTCCTAATTTATCAACCGCTTTTATGAGTATTGCAACTCCTGAAAGCGAATTAACAGTTACACTATCAGATTTTCTTCTTGTTACTTTTGTTAATGGTGTACTTGCGTTCCAAGTCGCACCACTTGTTACGTTTTGGTATCTCAACTCATACCAAGAAATATCCAAGTCCGAAACAGGAGTCCAAGTTAATTCCATTTGATTTGAACCCACCATACTAACTGATAAATCGGTTACATCATTTGGAGTTTCTGTTGCACCAATTATTGTTCTTGTTGCTGAAGTATATGTGCTGCTAACTCCAAGTGCGTTGATACTTTTGACTCGCACATTATAAATTGCACCATCTACTACATTTAACATTTCATGGTTTAAATTTGTTCCTTTAGAAACAATTTTATAATCTGATTCTGTGCTTTGTTTAGCTTCGACTTGATAGTATTGAACAAATTTATCTGTGGAAGCACCAATTAAAACATTTAAACGAGTTAAAACTACTCCATCAGAGTATTCAATCATTTCATCAGTAAGGGTAACGGAAGCTGGAGCAGTAACAGAATAAGGATTAGGTAAGTTAGTGCTTGGTGTTGCGGTTGCTCCATTTTTAGATGCCCAAGTATAATGAGAATCTTGATGGATAACTAAACTTAAATCTATTGTGTAATCTTCATTAAAATTAATTCCTATAACTCTATGTGGTTTAGCAGAATAACCTAAAGACGATAATGTAATATTAACTATATCTCCTATTGCTAAATCATAAGCATCAAATCCTACTGTTAATTGTAGTCCTTTTGAATCTCTTGATCTTCTGCAAATTATTTCTGCTAGTTCTGTTGCCTGATAGGAATTGGTTATAGTGCTAAAGTCAAATCTTCCTTCTAATAAAAAACCACCATCAACAGTTTTCATTGTTGCGTGTTGATCGGCTGAAGCATAAGCACTATCGTCTATTTCAGGCCATTGAACTTCATCCACTTGGTAATTGCGGTCAGGGTTAATATAGCTTACAATTACTCGATTAAATTTATTTGATTTACTTTCACTTGATAAACTATATCCGTCAATAATATCATCTTCTGTTAAAGTGATAGAAGCTGAACCAGTAGTTTCTGCAATAATTTTATATTTACCAGCTACATAAGGAAGAAATGATCTGCAACCTTTTGTTAATTCCCTGACATTATCTATAACTTTTCTTGATGTGTCTATGACTGCATGGCAATTTAAAAGTGGTATATTAGAACCCCCACTTACATTAACAACATTAGCAGTACATACATCTGCCGCAGTTTGCCAATCTGCCCAATTAGAATCAAAAGCACTATCCGGTAATCCTTTTCCAAATCTTTCGTTTCTTAAATAATCTAATAAAGACCAAACAGGAATATCGTTATATTCCCACGTTGAAGCATCTCCTTGTCTATGATTTCCACTTCCACCGGAAACTGATCCATCTAAATTTGCATTATAAACTTTTCTTCCTTTAACTAATGCTTTGATATTAGGTAATCCAGCAAAAGCATCTTGATTCCATTTAAATTTTAAAGAGAGATAAGCAATACCTCTTAATCTATGATCGGAAGTCCAATTTGTTGATTGACCTAATAAACTGCATTGTCCTTGTGCATCTGTTCCTGTGTGTGCTTTAACTTCTATTAAGCTGGTACTATCTTTATAAAAATTACCATCACTTGAAGCTACTGATCTTGAAGTATCGTTAGTTAATGCTCCTGTCCAAGTAACTTCTTTATCATCAATATAAATCTTTTCTACACTTTCAATTTCTCCCTCGCATAACACTAATCCTATATATAAAAACTCATTATCTGTTCCGCTTGTTTCTACAAAGACTCTCGTACCACCAATCTTTCTAGTTCCATAAACAACAGGAATAGACATATCGTTGGATTGATGATTAAGTAAAATACCTTTTTCAAAATTATTAAAATCACTATCGCCAAAGTCAGGACTTTCAGGTCGTCTTGATGAGAAGTATAACCAACCAATCGCAAAGACTCCTAGAGCAACCCAAGGATTGATTTTGCCCATAAATTTAAATATTTTTGTTATTTTTAAAACTTTAGTAACCGCTTTAAAGGGTTTTGATAATGCACTTACTATACCGCCCATAACCAACTCTCCTTTGATTTGACTGTTTGTATAGATTGAATTTTATTATTTTCTATTTTTGCCCATTTAATTGTTTGATTAATTCCATAATTAGTGGCTAAATTATTTTTAGTCCAAGCAATTATTTCAGGCAAATTCATAGTACACACAGTTTCAATATGCCATATATTATTTCCACTTTTCCAATCTGTTAAATGCAATGGCTGACTTTTCATAAATTTATTTTCTACTTCATTTGATATTAATGCCCAATTTGTAAATCCTATTAATTGTTCTTTATGATAGTGTTTTTTATATTGATTATAATAGATACTAGGTGCTAAATAATTACTTAATTCTTTATCAGAAAAATTAGCATACTTATCAAAGAGTCTAAATAAGTTGATTATATCTTTCATTATGCTCTACCCCACTTAATATCTAAAACATTTTCACTTGAAAATTCCATACCTTTATCGGTACTAAAGAATCGTTGTTGTGATGTGTTATTTGTTTTTCTTCCTGATTTCTTTTCAAAATCCGCCCAATGAGAAACAACATTTAAACTTAATACTGAATCTGTTGTTGTTTCTTGGATAGCATACGTTTCGATTGTTCCTTTATATAATAAAAAAGGATCAGCAATAATAGCATTGTTAGAATCTAAAAATGCTCGATAAATGGTAACTGCATCATTAACAATATTTTCTGCTAGAGCTAATGAGATATAGGTTTGATCTGCTCCTGATAAAGCAATGGTTAAGCTGGATTTATTAATATCAGTTTCTTCTGAATAGCTTGGTATATTAACTAAAAAACTACTTGATGAATAAGTAACACTAGAACCTGAAACACTTGAAGTTAGATCGTGAACGCAATCGGTAATATTTTGTGGTGTACCAAAGCCAATCGTAAGCAAATGAACTGGTTTAATTTCATTTGTTGCTAGATGGTTTTTTACTGCTGTCGTTAAGCTTCTTGTCATATTGTTCGTAACTTGTTCGTTTTACCTTTATTGTATCTATTAAAGTATATTTAGCTTTTTTACTCGGTTCTTTAAATTTTCCTAAATCATTTGTATCAATGTTAATGTATTCACTATCTACGACTTCTTCAGCCAACATATCAACATTGATCCAATACTTCACAAGATATTGTGTCATTTAATATCTTATTTCTTTCTTTTCTTTTTGCCTTTTTTCTTCTTCTTTTTATTTTTCTTCTTCTTTTTCTTTGGCATATAACCTCCTTGTATTATAAAATTATAAAGTTTCTTCCACATCTAATTCATACTTGTATAAATTGTTTCCATCTTTATCAACTCCAACAACTCCAAACTCTTGAACATCGTTAGTTAGATGAACTGTAAAAGGAACATTATCATAGGCAACCGAACTATCATTTGCTAAAGCAGTTGTTAAAGGTGGTTCAATCGTAACTGTTGCGGCATTACTTGAACTGGTCACATCTCCAACAACCATGTATATTTTATCATGTGCAAATTTTAAAAAATCTCCAGCTAATAATCTTCCAGCACCATCTCCAGCAAAACCATCAATAGCAATAGTTGTATCTCCAACTGCATGACTTCCATTAACTAATAAAGTTCCTGATTCATTTCCTCTAGCATCTTCTAATTCTGGAGGAATAATAGTAAAGTTTTCTTTTCCACTTCTTTGCTTAACGATAAAAGCCATTAACTCTCCATACGCAGTTGCTCTTGTTGATGTTATAATAGAAATAGTAAATGCCCATCGTTGTGCATCAATCGTTCTTGATAGTTTTTTTCCACTTATAGATTTAGAAATAAGGGTTGGTTGGATGGACTTGATGCCCATTGTTGAAAATTTAGAAGTTGATATTGGAAATGCACCACTCATTATACGATACCTCTTGCTCCTTTTTCATTCATAGCATTATTAATAATAGAAGTAATTGTTCCTCTATTTTCTACTAAAGCTTCATCAAAACCTCTGGAGTCTATTGTGTTAATAGTGAAATTAACATTAACACCTCCACCTCCAGCACCTCTAGCATTTTGAGTAATTTGTCCTGATGAATTTGGTATAAATAGTTCTGGCCCACGTTCTCCTACAAGAGTTGGTCTGCCTTTTGCTACTGCTCCACCAGCTTGTTTGCCAAATATTCCTAACACACTTCCAATACTTTGTAGTGTTTTTTTAATTTTTAAAACATTAATAATTTCTTTTTCAATGGCTAGTTCGACAGCTTTTCTAGCAACAATTTCAATAATGGTTGATAAGATATTGACTAATAATGTTTGTCCTAAATTCTTCATAGTTTCATTTAAGTTTTTACCCAATACAATAGATTCAGCTAAACCTTTTGAAAAACCTTTAATACCTTGATTTAAAATTTTTGTAAATTGTGTTGCAAAATTTGTAAGCTTATCTAATTCTCCTTTCATAATATCTTTTATTTCTTGAAGAACATCTTTTGTTTTGACTAAAGTTTTTAAATCTTTTTCTCTTGTTCTTTGTGCTTTTGATCTTATATTTTCAAAATTAAATTCTGAATCTAGTCGTTTCTTTAACATTCTAGCTTCAACATTAAGGAACTCAAATCTTCCAAAAGTTAATTTATTTAATACTTTTAATAAACCTTGATAGGCAGCAGTAACAGTATTAACTGCTGTCGCCACTCCTTTAATTGCTAAAGCAAAACCTTTAACAGCTAAAGTTAAAGTAGCACTAATGGCTTTTGCAATAGATTCAAAAGCTTCTGAATTATCCTCAATAAATTGATTTAAAGATTTAAACTCTTTTTTAAGTTCATCAAAAAAACCCTCTCCAGCAACATCCTTTTTAAAGTTAAAAAGTTTATCGCCTAGCATTGACAACGTACCAGTAAAAGTCGTTGCTAATTCTTTTGTTGCACCACCAAATCTTCCACCCTTGCCAAATACTTTTTCAAAAGCTGCGACTGTTTCTTCTGCTGATATAGTTGCACCAGCTTTAAAACCAAGCATATCTCTAACACCTTTTTCTCTAAAGATGTCGGCTGCTGCTATACCACCAGCAAATGACCTTTGGATTTGTTCGGCTGCTACATTAAAATCTA
>VTLG01011754.1_pt1 | contig 14483 bp, 31 predicted proteins | sample 4694571 | NCBI WGS metagenome assembly VTLG01 (sample SAMN12604809, study PRJNA352737) | marine metagenome | biome: ENVO:00000447; feature: ENVO:00000209|ENVO:00000569|ENVO:01000036; material: ENVO:00002151; isolation source: viral sequences binned using virsorter ...
TGGTTTGAGTTTGAAGAAATTGAGTTTGAAGAAGAAGTTGTTGAGTTTGATTTAGATGCTTGGCTTGAAGAATTTGAAGAAGAAGAAATAATAGAGGAAGAAATAATTGTTGAAGAAGAATTTATTTCTGTGGAAGAATTTGAATTTGAAGAACCTGAAGTAGAAGAAGAACTTATTATTTTAGAAGATGTTTTTACAGAAGAAGAATTAGAAGAACTTGACGAAGAAGAAATAATAATTCTTACAGAAGAAATTGAAATGCTTTCAGATACAGAATTAGAAGTAGAAGAAATTGAAGAACTCGTTGAAGATTTAGAAGAAATCTTTGACGATGAACCAGTCACACAAGAAGAAATTCAAGACCTTACTGAGAACATTGAAACGTTTGAAGAACTATCTGATGAGGCTATAGAAGAAGTTATTGAAATAGTTAACGAAGCAAGTGACGAGGTTAGGGAGGAATTTGCTGAGAACGTTGATGTGTTTTCTGACGTTGCGTATGGCGAGTTTGTTCAGACTGGTTCAAGAATTAATGTAGAGGATAGGCAGACAGTTATTGTAGCCACAACCGCAGTAGCGGCGGCTTCTGCTGTGCGTGTTCGGCCTGCTCCACCCACTCCAACTGTTAGCGGTCCTACGTCTGGACCATCTCCAAGATCAGGAAGGAGGATGCGTAATGATTAAAAGATTAACCAAAGAATTGTTTTACCTAAGTATGACTATGGGAGGAATTGGGCTGGTTTTAATAACTCTCACAGATCAGGTGCTCCGCTATGCTATTATTATTTCTTTAGCGAGTCTTTTTTGTCACCTTGTTGGCGTAGGAATTGACTACTTTCACGATAAGAAACACGGCTCTTAAGCCTTTATTCGGGACAGATGTGACCTTATATATATGGAAGACAATGAAAAAGAAACCGAGCAACCTGACGCAGTTCCAGCGAAAGCCGCTGAATCTGCTGAAACTTTAAGAGAAATGGGTTTGGCTAACCATCACCATTCCCCTAGATCGTTTGGAAAATAATATGGATTTTGATTTGCCGGTAACTTCTAAGTGGGTGCGGACAGAGGAACTGCACCCAAAGTTTAAGTATCGTTTGAACCAGTTTTTTAAAGATAACCGTATCGCTGGCCGTGTAAAGATTGTCAGCGGTGTACGCACGTTAGCGCAACAGCAAGCGTTATATGATAAGTATAAGGCAGGCCGAGGGAACCTCGCTGCGAATCCAAATCGCCGCATGTCTAATGGTATGAGAGGCTCATACCATATGGCTCAGGAGGCTTTCGGTGGTTACGGTTACGCTGTTGATTTAAGGATCACAGGCAAGGGGTTAACTACTACTGAGGTTAACCGTATTGCAGCGGAGTACGGTTGCGTAAAAACAGTTCCTAGTGAGTGGTGGCACGTATGCCCGGGTCGTGTGCAGGGTTCAGAGTTTGTTTGGTTTGACGCTCCTGCCGTTTCAGGAGATGAAACGTTGGATGCTGCAAAGATGGAACCTAAAACTCCTTTACAGATTTTCGCTGAGGCTGTCGCTGAGGCTCGCAGGTTTGTGTTACGGAAAGGTAACAGAGGACCGCATGTTAAAGTTCTTCAACTTTATTTAGAGCAAGAAGGGTTTAGCACTGCGAAGTCTAAAGGCCGTTCACGTAAGGGATTAGGAGTTGATGGAATTTTTGGTTCAGGCACAAAGGCTGCCGTTATGAAATTTCAAGACTCGGAATCTATTAATACAGGTAATAAACTTACAGTAGATGGAATTGTCGGTCCTAAAACTTGGGATGCCTTAATCAACTAGGAGAAATATTATGCCTAAAGTTGCTGGTAAAAAATATCCTTACACCGCTAAGGGTAAAGCCGCTGCTGCTAAAGCAAGAAAAAGAAAGAAGAAATAATGGATTACAAAGATCTCGCTGAGAGAGTCGGAGCAACGTTTGTTCAAGCCGCTGTTGGTGCTATGGGTACTAACGCTTTCCTTGACCTTGGTGTGGACCAATGGAAAATGATTGTTATGGCTGGTGTGTCTGCTGCTCTTTCAGTTTTGAAAGGTGCTGCTGCTGCACGTTTGGCTGGAACCAAGGGTTCTGCTTCTCTGGTTGACTAGATGAGCGAACAATGGGATAAGTGGTGCGAGGAATACTCGTATCTTGGAGAAGAAATCTTTGAAGATTTGTATTCTCAGTCTCATTTATTTGACAGCCAAGATGGTATTCATGCCAAGTTCACCCAAGATGGAGAACTTGGCTTGTTGCTTGTGTTTGATATAGAGGAAGCAGATGGAATACTTGCTGCTTTTTACGCTGGGTTAGATGGGGTTGAGGGGGCTACAGCCACGTTTGCTATGTGGGCTGGTTCGTTGATGGGTATGATCCGTAATTGTATGGAGCACTCAGAGGAATCTATCTGGTACGAGGACTGAAATCTCGGTAAACCCATTCCCTTACCCTTTCGTCAAACACGAGATCTAGCATAAGTCTTCTTCTTATTTTGTCTCGTCTGCGGGCTAATGATGTTTTGGGTATTCCTAATGCTGCTCCGCTGACTCGCAGAGATAGCCCTGCGACAAATAGGAAGTTAAATATTTCTCTGTCTTCGGGGGAGAGATTATCTACTGCTTCTCCTATTGCTTCTTTTAGTCCAGCAGTATCTTTGATTGGTTCTATCAGGGGTACGTCGCCGGGGGCGAGTACCATTAATTGTTCTAGTTCAGTTTCGTAACGGTGGTTGAGTGCTGTTCGTGTTGATAATTCTACTTCGGTTAAGTTTCTTACTAAGTCGTATTTTTTTGATGCCATCTAAATTGCCCATTGCTATCCCTCGCTGTTCAGGTTGCTATAGGTTGCAAATTCTGTGACGCTTTTCAGTAACGTGGACGCTATGTTCCGTGTTGTTTCTGGTGCGTAACTTGATGGTTTCCCCTGTTCCCATGCTTCGTCATAATCCATCCACCCTAATATGTCTACGCTTCGGAGTTCTGGTTCTTCTGGTTGCGCTACGAAAAGGATAAGCCCTTTCCCTAGTTGTTTTTTACGCACAGCCGCATCGGGGCTGGTGCGTATCCGTCTGACTTCTATGTTGGTTCCCACGTCAGGGAGATCTTTGTATTCTTTATGTTTGGCGTGAGGCCAAACATGACCACCCCAATACTGATTAATTACTTTCGCTACCGCCAGTTCACATACAGACGCTGCTACTAATGCTGTGCGGTTATCTTGCAAGGCGAACGGGTTGTTGTAATGTTTAGCGTCTGGCGCTTTCCAATTCTCTGCGTAACGTCGTATACCTACAGCGTTAGCGTGTTCGTATTCCCAAGGTTCAAGATCAATTCGTACTACCATTTGCGTCTACCTTTGCTGCTGAGATTCTGACTATTTGTTTGTCATCTACCCAAGCGACTTCGTTTAGAGCATCCATTGTGAGTTTCACGTAGTTGTCCAAATCTCCCCTCAAAGTTTTTGCGTTATGAGGAGACTCTAGCACAGTTAGTATTGTCTCTGTGGGAGAATAGCGTAACGATATTTCCACAGGGCAGTCAAGAGTTTTTCCTACTTGTTCTTCCCACGCTTGTTTAACGTGGTCTTCTTCTTGCAAAGTTGTTTTGGGGGTGAACACTTTCCCCCCTTTTGTGTGTCTTGGTCTTGCTTTTACTTTAGGTCTTCGCTTTATCACTATTGTGTGTGCTGTTGGTTCTGTCATCTGTTCCACCACATTGTTATAAGCATGAACGCCCATGCCGCTAGTATCCCCCAGATAACTAGCGTCCAGTTCATTGCATTCCCCTCACTGTTCTTTGTGCCCGCACCACTGTTTCCCACAGTCGTTTCTTTCCGTCTGGTCGGCTAGAGAATTTTCCTCCCCATTCTCTGTCGGCTGATTCCAGTTCTGTTAATATGTCTGCTGAACCAAACCCTTGTTCGTGCATGGCGCAGGCTAAAGAGAACAAGGTTCCTGATCTGTCACCGTTAGGGTTCTTAGTTGTTATGCGTGGACCGTTACGTCTGATGGCTCCTGCTAGTCCGCGCATGTCGGATGTTGAGAGGAACGGGTTTACTTTAGGCATCGGGGCTGGTTTGGGTTTGACGTATAACGCTAGAACTGTTTCCCATTCTTCTGGGGTTACACGTGTGGTGTATGCTTTACCGCAGAACAGGGAACAAGATAAATCTTTTCCGGTTTCTGGGTTTAAAACTACGTTCCTTCCTATTCGTGAGGAGATAGTTCCTTGTGCATCTACTTTAGATGGGTACGGTAAACGTACCCCGTTGCCCCATCCTTTGCCGGAAAGTTCTGTTTGTTTGGGGTTCACTTCTTTTATTGGTGCGTCTACGATTTTGCAGGCGGCGATTAAACCGTTGCGTACATTCATCGCTGGTATTGCTTCGGTAAAGAATACCCATAGGTGGTATCCTTTTGAGCGTGACCTTTCCACCCATGAGGGTATGTTTAATTGTGCAAGTAGGGTTTGCACATTGGTGGCGTGGATGAGGGATTCTTCTTCTCCTTCGTCCCAGTCTACGCACCCCCAATAAACGATGTAACGGTCCCCTTCTTTTTTTAAGGGGTATACTCCTATGGAAGTTGTATAGTCTCCAAAGTGTGTTAATACTGCTTGGTAAAAAGTTTCACCTGTTGCTTCTTTGGGTTCCCCTGTTTCTGATTCCCATGGTCTGAAACCTCTACCGTCTTCATGGCTATCTACCGCTATCCTTCCACCCCTAAACAATTCACAGAATTGTTCTACGGTGCTATCCATCGGGGTGGTCGCCTCCCTCTGGGATTAGTTCGTCCCAGTATGGGTGTATGTGCCCACATTGGGGGTCAAGATAGTATGCGTAGTCTCCTAAACGAGCGGTGCGTTTGTTTTTGCACAGGTTCATTTGGATACTGTTTTCGTGGTATTTGGTTTCCCATTCGGTGAGGTCGGGTGCATCTTTCTTGCGGTATACCTCTAGCACGAAGATGGCTTCTTGTTCTCCTCCGTATCGTCCAGCGTGGATACCGGCGGCTTGACCTCGGTTCCCTGCTGAGCGTCCGGCTTGGTGAACTAAAGCAATCGGCACACGCTGGGTTTTCGCCCATCGTTTAACTGCTTGTGCTTTGGCTGTGACCCCTGATGCATCGGCTTCTCCACCGGGCAATAGTTCTAGGTAGTCAATCATGCAGAACGATGGGTTCTTACCCCACCATGCTCTTGCTTCGTCCATTGCCGCTGACATAGATTCAAGGGTCATGGATTCGTCAATGATGGCTACACGAGATAACTCTTGTGTGGCGGCTCGTTCAAGGTCTGACAGTGTGTCTTTATCTCCAGCCTTGATTGCTTCCTCTACTTCTGATGATGACCTGCCTTGTAGTAGGCAGAACAATTTCATTACTACTAGTTCTCTGGGTTCGTCCATTGAAAATATGACAACGTGGGCTTCGGGGTCGTTCACTAGATTTGTCACGATGCTGTTTAACAGCACTTGTGATTTGCCTGTGTGACTCCGGCCTACTACCAGCAACACTTCTCCACGGCCTATGCCACGGGTCGCTATGTCTATTTCTGAGAACCCTAGGTACCAGCGTTCTGATGGGTTGCGTATAAAACCTATAAGGTTTTCTACGACTGCTGATGTTAACGCAAAGCGAAGTGGTTTCTTATTACCAGAATCCTCTGAGAGGCCCGTAGAGCCATTCTGAGACGTTTCTAGGGGTTCAGATGGGTTACCCCCCGTCGCTGCCGCTTCTTGTGCGGCTGCGAGTCGGGAGGCCACTTCGTCCTGCGTGTGCAGGACTGCTTCCATTAGGCTTTAACCTCTTTTGCTATTTCCTTCAAGGCTTCAGCGTCTTTCCCTGTGAAGGGACACACGAACCAGTCTGGAATTAACGGGGTGCCATCTTTTTTGGAAAGCCATACGCCTTTACCATCTGCTTTACGCTTATAGTCAGGACCGTTAGCGTTCACTTCTTTGTCAGGATTTAATTTGTCCTGCCAATTTGGTGGCCACCACATGGTTTGGTTGTCCATTAAGTCTCGCCAAATGTCTTGTAAAGAACCTCCTTTGGAGGAGTTGGCGTTACTGTAGGTTTTATTCCCCGTGGTTTGTTTGGCCACGGAAGCATTCGGTGTACTGGACCGAACACTTTTTTCTAAGAGTCTCACACCCTGTTCTGTAAGTTCATAACCTACACCTAGTGCTTCGTAGTTGGCTATCTCTAAGGTGGTTCCCCACTTAGCGATTTCCTCTGCTACTTCCTCCTGCGACGCATTAGCGTCTATGGTTATAGAAACACTACATGACGCTTCGGCAGGTTCATAGTCACCCGTTTGGATGACCTGCCTGCGAAACACAGTGAAACTGTTTTGGTTTTCTTCTGTCATTCCCTATTCTCCTATTCTTTTTGTTGGTTAAAAGGGATCCGGTCCAGCGTGTTTACCTCGGCAGGTGTTCCATGCTCCGCACCATTTGGGGGAACACCACCATCCTGCCATGTTGAGGGGCCACGTTGGGAGGTCTGCTTCAATCAGGGTGCCAGCAGAATGGGCAAGAGCAACCAGACTTTCCCATTCCGCTGGACCAAAGTTCACCATTGTGCGGTGCACTTTACCCTTGATTAAATGTACGAACTCAAATGGTAATGGTTCGCTAAATTTGTATAGTTCGTTTACTGCGTACGTGTAGGCGGCGGCTTGTACTGACCATCGTTTCATCAGCCATTCATCTCGTGGTTTACCGCCGGGGTTTTTCCAGTCAGTGATTGGGTAGGGAAACTCCTGCACGCAATCTATGGTTCCGGTTAGCCATACTTCTGTTCCAGATTCTAATGTTGTTAGTGGAACTTCAAATTGTTCTTCAACTGCTATTGGTCGCATGTCTGGCATAACTTCGTCCCACCAAACATTAGTGTTTGATTGAACGATTTCTTCAGCGTTTGATTGCTCATGATTCCATTCATCTATTAAATTATGATGAGTGTCCCAGTATTCAAATGAAGCGTTGAGCGTATCTACTCTACTCATCGGGTCGCCTGTCATCATCATTTCGTTTAAGCATTGTTCAATACCATAATGAACAGCAGTACCTATCATGGTGTTTGATGTTTCTTTACGTTCAGAAATCTCTAGCATGTCCTGTCTTGCCCTCTCAGGACACATCGCTAGTTGCCCTAGCCATGATTGTCTTAAAAAAATTCTTCCATCTTCAGTTATCATTCTTTTCCTTCCTTTAAAAATTCTTCCACTCTAATGTTCCTTGACTCTCCACAAATTAAACATTTTTGCCACACCATTTTTTTCGTGGGGCACGCTGACCGATACTCTGATGGTGCCAGTCTCCACGAATGTTTGTAGCAGTCCTTCATTTTTCTTTCTTGGTGTTTGTTCCCCACCCCCCCTAAAGGGGGTGGGGAACATTTGGACCACAGACCGGAGGGGGTTACGGTTCAGTGGTTTCTTCTTCGTTCTTTATTAGTTTTAAGAACTCTTTACTTTGCTCATCTTCTCTCTTTTGTATTTCTTCAAGTATTTCTTCAGGAATCATATTTGTAATGTTAGTTAAATAGTTTTCTAAGTAGTTAACTAAGTCAAATAAAAAATCACCTGTTGATATTAAATGCTGAATAAAGTTTGAATAAATACCTGTCACAACATCGCCAAGATTATGTTCTTCTTGCTCCGGCGCGACAATATCTTCTAGCCTTTTTATTCTTTGTTCAAGTTCCATGTTTTCCTCCCGTAAATATGGGGCAGAGGGCTAGAAAGGAGAGAACCCTCTGCCCCAAATAGATACAGTACACTATGACGCTTAACGTGTCAAGCGCTTTCTGCAATTATTACTACTCCACGTTGTTGCACTGTGGTCCTAACTTTTTTGTTCATTCGCCGTCCGGCTTGGTCAGCCATTGACCGGAAAGAAGCATCGCTTACTTTGTAGTCCACACCACGCTCTATCAAACGTGGTTGCCCGTCTAACCATTCCTCCCAGTTGTACACTGACGGTCTACCAGTGCTCACTTGGGGAAATTCTTCTAATATTCTAACCATTTTTTACTCTTTCTTTCGCTTTCGCTTTGTTTTTTATTGCTTTTATTCTATTATTTTTCTGTCTACATTTGCTACTGCAAACGATACTATTTGTTTTAGTAGGCATAAATTTATTATTACAAATAATACATTTCTTTGCTTCCCAAACATGATACTCTTTAGACTTGGCGAGTTTGCGCCGTAACTTTTCAGACACACCGCCCCATACGCCCCAGAACTCCTCGTTCTCGCAGGCATATATGAGGCAGTCCATCTGTATGTCACAGTTAGCGCAGAACTCACGACACTCTCGCTCCTTATTCTTCTTCCCAACTCCATCTTCAAAGTCAGGGTAGAATAAGTTGGTGTCTGCCCCGCGACAGGCACCACGCTTAAAGTCTGGTTTATGCGTAGGTGGTTGCCCCATTAAGGTTGTATCCCTCCGCTAATATTCTCCATGCTTGGTCCGCTAAAGGTGTCTTACCTTCCACCGATTTCGCTAACGCTTTGTCGGGGTTGTCTTTGTAGTTTTGGTTTATGCGATGCTGTTCAGCACCTTGAACTGCATTGAACGCTAACCATCGGCTACCCATGAGGTGAGAGCCAGCACCAAAGTCTGCCTTCTCTTTTTCCCATCTGCCGAGAATCGCTCCACGTTTCTTAGCGTCATTGTTAGCAGAACGTTCAGAGTCTGTGTCCCTGTAAGGGACAAGAGTCTCTATCAGTTTGTAAAACTGCTCGTCGGTGTACTCCTGTGAAGCCATCGTCTTTGCTCTGCTAGCGAACGCTTCTGCGTGCGCTATTTGATTAGCCATGATTCTTGACCTAGTTTCTACTAGGTCAGAGTGGTTTGCTGTTCTTCTCACTTTCCATATTGGTTTATTGTTTACCAACTGGTTTGTGCATGAGAACCTGTACATCATTGAACGTACTGCTGTGCTCCATGAACCATCTAAACTAGAGGTCCACACAAGGCGGGGCTTTAGCGTATCGCCGTTGCCTAAATCTATTTCTTCACCTAAGTTTTGTGTGAAGATTAGACGTTCTCCGTTGCCGTATACGACACAATCTTCAGCGGTGTCAGGGAATAGCCTTTCGGCTTGGTCTAACACAACCGAGTAACCGTCTTGGCTTCGGTCATACTTGGACGAGTGGACACCTAGCACTGTTGGTACTGGTGTGTCCATGCGTGCCACGTACACATGTAATGGTTCTCCTTTGTATTTTCCTTCCTGCACACGTGGGTATTCTGTGATTAGGTTGGGACCGTACATCGGGTCGTTGTATTCCCATTCAAACCCGCATGGCAGGTGTTCAACTGGGAAGTATGCGTCTGCACATACGTGCTTGACGCTTCTGTTTGTGTGAAATGTGTTTGCGATTTCTTCCCAAACATATTCATCATTCATATTTTTTTTCCTTTCATTTGTTTAGCGCCCCCTTTGCACCTGCCTTGAAGCACACCACTGAAATGTGGATTTGCTGTGCTCACAAGGCGGTAAGAGCAAGGGAGCAAACTCTTACGCTTAGGGTATTTCTTGGAACTCATGCCCCAAGTTCTTTGTAATCTGGTCTTGGTAGCCCCAGACTTTCCTACCGCCGTCTGTTTCAACAGCAATAAAAACTTTTTGTCCATTCTTCTCATCTGCTACTCCAGTCACACGGACTCTACGTTCGTTATCAAAGAACGTTTTGTAGTAGATGATATGTCCCACTTCTAATGTGGGACGTTCTTTATTCTCCATCAGGATACACCTCATCTCTCTTGTCAAACTCAGCCTCAGACTCAAACCACGCTTTCTCAATGGCATCATCTGTCGCTTCTTCTAGCGCTTGTTGAATCTCATCAACATGCGGAATGTCGTAACGCTCTCTATCTTCATCTGTTATTTTCATACTGAATCCATCTTTTCTAATCTGTCCAATATTTCCCTTACGGACTCCTCATGAGCAGTATTTGTAGACTCCTCATAAGAAGCACAACTAAGACAAGTACCTGCGCCTGTCCATATTTTTCCTATAATGACAGGAGAAAGTAAACTTGCAAACTCACGCTTGGTTATTCCTTCGTAATCGCAATCAAGACATATAGCGAAGAAAGGCACTTTTCCCATTCGCCAATTTTGATATTTGTATATGCGCTTGTATAAGGGAAATAGTAATTTTTTTATTTTATTATTCATCTTTAGACTCCCAATCTGATTCATAATTCTCTATCCACTGTTCAGCCTCTTGCTGGCTGTCAGCAATCGTCATAGTTACACGGTCACCGCTCAAACGTTCGTTAATCACAAACCATTTATTGAACCACAGCCCCGCACCTAATGCGACTGGTTTCTTCTCGCAATAAAGACTCATCCTTCCTCCTGTTCATCTAATGTCCAGTCGCAATCTTCACATGTGTCATCTTCAATGATTTGCTCACCGCATAAGTCACATATCCATACTAATCCCGGACCATAAGCCTCAACGTCATACTCAGCAGCCCCAGTGTAAGGGTTATGCCACATACTACTTTGATTTATCTTTACTCCTAATTCAGCAAGACGTGCATCTCTTTCTTCTGCTTTCATCTTCATTCTTAATGCTTTATTCATTCGTTTCTACATTCGTAGCACTTATGTATTCTGGGTAAATCGTGTGAGACATAACGTGGGAAACATGTTCCACCGCTTCGGTCACTATCAGGTCGTTCCAATCCCACTCCGATGGGCGTCCTGCATTGGTTTCAATAATCATTGAGACCATGTATTTCTTTAATGGTTCTTCAAATTCATTTTCTTCTCCTTCTTCACAAGTATCTTGCTTCGCTAAGATAGCGCTGATTCTCCGACCATATTCTTCATCGGTTTCATGGTAGTAGTTTATTTTCTCACTCATTATTTTCTCCTTCTGCACGCTCTGTATGCGTCTGTATGTGTCATGTAAGGACCGTTCACTGGTGCGTAGTTGTTGTATGTGTCCACAACAAACCACTCCAAATGTGGGGTCTTTCCCTCCGTTGGGAAAGGCTTTATGTCATAGCGGTAACTCATAGTTCTTCTGTCTCCTCTATTGTCTCCTGTATCTCCTTCATGGATTCCGCTAAAGAGTTGTGTAGGTTGCCTATCATCATGCCTTCCAGACCGTTGTCTTTAAGAGCAACAGAGTGGTACCTCGTATCCACGATGGTGCACAGCCCATCAAGGCTCACACATATAGTGCATGGCATCTCTACTGTGGTGGCTTCTATCTTCCAGCCCTTGTAGTAGCCTGTCACGCTACCTCTGGTTCTACTAGCGGTCATGATTCTCCTTTGGTACTTCCATGTTTATTGCTCTCATAACTATTTGCCAATCGCCACCTCTCCAGACTTGAGAGTGACCAACCCAGTTCACCTCTAAGATTTCAAGTGAATGGTCATAGCAATGTATTATTTCAAGAGCCTCAATAAACTTCTCTCTCCTCTGTTCAGAGATACTTTGTGTAGTGTCTCCTGCTTCTAGGTACAGATACACATCTACGTCCTGTGCTATTTCACCTCGTGGTGTCCACACCTCGCCGTATTCGTATCTGCAATCTGGTCTTTTCTTTCCCATTTGTTTTTCCTTTCTATTCGCAATCGTGTCCGTAATAGTATTCTCCTGCCTCATCTTCATCAAGCAGGTCAAACACTCTCTCACATTCCACGCACTTTGCTTTTGTTTCTATGTATATTCCTTGCATCTGCTTTCCTTTCTGTCTGATGTTTCACGTGAAACATCTTCCTTGTTTCTATATCTATACTATAATACTATCTTAATCATTTGTCAAGTTATTTATCTGTGACATTTGTCACACGAACATATGTTCGGTTAGATAATAACCGTTATTATTCTTCCTCCTCATCTTGAATGATGTGACCATCTTCATCACAATCAAATCTTTTTCCATATTTGTCCATGACATAAGTTGGCATAGGGTGACCCCACTCCACAGCGTGAGTTATCTCAAGAGGTATCCATTCCTCGCGAGACAAGTCCATCGCCTGCCTCATTCTTTTAGCAGCCTCCTCAGGTGAGTCTGCCTCTATCTCCATGACACACCCTATGGTCCACTCCTCAATTTGTATTTGGTATTTCATTTATTATCCTTTCTATATATGCGGCCCTTCAACCCCATGTATCTTGTCTCCACAACTAGCGCAGGCGGTATCAAATTCTGCCTCAATACAACCTAGCCAACCCTCATAAGGGACTTTCAAAGTCTCTGCCAGAGTTCTGTGGCAACTATCCGAGCAAACATCATGCCCATCTATAACGTCACCCTCACTGTCTTCAATTAGTAGCATATGCATGCTATATTTTCCTTTTCTATTCTCTCTCTATCCCTTTAATGGTCACCACAGAGTCAGTAAACACTGTCGCATTCCATATAAGATTACAAACTTCTTCTATCTCAGCCCATGTTGTATGGTTCTCAGCCTCTACCTCAGCCAAGTTAGAGTGGGATACTATTTTGTATAAAATATTGACCTCTCTCCTAGTCAATTTCATATGTCATTCCTTTCTATTAAACGTACATCTCTTGAACGTATCTAGCCCTATCTAAACTCTCATCACGATGCTTTTCGCAATAAGGTATCAGCGTCGTCCCTCTAGGGCTGTGGTAAGATACCTCACCACTACACCCCCCAGAGTAACTTTCTTTACTGCACTCCATCTATGCCCTTTCTATTCGTTCAGGTGAGTAAAGACCGCCCGACCATTTCGAAACCATTCCGCTATGGTCTCGTTCGCTTCCTTAGCATCTTTAAAGCCAAAGAACCTATTCATATATTTTGACGTGGTAGGGCTATATTGATAACCCCATCGGTCAATTTTAATTGACCCGTCATTACCCCGCCAAGCCACCACTGTTTGGTAACTTTGGAAATACTCCCCCTCATCAGTCGTTATCACGAACTGATTAGGGACCATATTCCCAGCGGGGCTTGTCATGTTCCGTACTTTCATACGTTACACCCCTTTCTTATTTAATTGTCGTGGGCTGGCGGGAATTGAACCCGCCTCAACCATTCAGCCCTAGTCCTCGTGTGGTAAGTCAATCCCGCTAAGTAAGCAGGCTTCCTCTAATTCTATTGTTTCCATGCCGTTGATAGTTTCTACGCTATAATCCATTTCGTCTGTCAACTTTTCACGCATAAACTCTATTTTCCATAGTTGCTCAATCACTGTGGACCTTCCTTTATTTAGTTTTCAAATGTCTCCGGACTTTGGATTCCTCCTCAACCCGATAATTAAACTATAGCACACTGAAAATTAAAAGCAACCTTTTATTGAAAATATTAGTGTGACATTTGTCACATCAAATAACCACGCAGAGTAGTCAAATAAGAAGAAATAACCACGCAAAGTATTTGCCCTATAAACGATTTCTAGAACTTTTATGACTAGTACCCTTAGAAGCACTATTAAAGCCCTCAGAGGCGCTCTAAATAGCCTTAGAAGCAAAACCACGCACAGTGACCAAACAACCACACACAGTGAAAATACTTAGTGAAACAAATCACAAAGTCACAAGGTGAAAACAGGGGTACAGGTGTTCGGTTCTGCTCTAGGGTCACCCTACCTAACACCCCATGTTAAGCAAGCCTAACATTTATTGTTAAGACAAGAGAAGAAACGATGTAAAGCACACTTAACACCAGCAAAGACAGGGGTACCGGCACCCACAGCCCCCCCGCCCATCATCGGGTGTTATAGGTATAGATATGGAGGGACGGTGCGGTGTCTGGGGGACGGTTTTTTAGGTGAGGTCTATGAAGATGCATTCTCCGGGGCATTCTTCTGCGGATTCTATGGTGGCTTCTACGTCTTCTGGTTGGACGGTGGCTGTTCCTTCTGCCATTTTTAGGGCGGGTTCGCCTTTTGGTGCGCCGTCTGGTCCGTAGATTGTGGGCCATTGTTGTTCTTTGACGTAGGCGAGTCCGTCGTCGTGCATTTGGAAGACTGCGGGCGCGATTTCTGCGCAGAGTCCGTCTCCTGTGCAGAGGTCTTGGTCTATCCATACTTTTAGGCCGGTTACTTCGTTTGGTTGCATGACGGTTTTTCTCCTTGTGGGGCTTGGCTTGTGGTCCCAAACCAGAACCTTTTGGGGTTCTGGTTTGTTTCTGGTGTTTGCTTGGCCCCCCTCCCTTTATCCCTCCCCCCTTATAGGTTGAAGTGTCCCGCTTTGTAACGCTATTGTTACGTGTTTGTAACATAACTGTAACATATATAGAAGGTGGGGGGTGCTATGTATAGATATGGGACACATGCGGGTTTATTGTTAGGAGGTTGTTGTATGGCGCAGAATGGTGGCGGTAAAGGCTGGGTCTGGGATGAGGAATCCGGGTCTAAGGTGATGCCTGAGTTGTGGGTTAAGTTGTTGGATTGGTTGTTGCTTGGGCCTGAGCGCGATCCCCAGCATCAGTATGAATGGGCTGAACAGAATAATATTCATAAGGACTCTGTTCGG
>VTLG01015925.1_pt1 | contig 14482 bp, 12 predicted proteins | sample 4694571 | NCBI WGS metagenome assembly VTLG01 (sample SAMN12604809, study PRJNA352737) | marine metagenome | biome: ENVO:00000447; feature: ENVO:00000209|ENVO:00000569|ENVO:01000036; material: ENVO:00002151; isolation source: viral sequences binned using virsorter ...
ATGACCATAGGTTTATATGACGGAACCCGGGCTGTAGGCACCTTCAGGGTCATCCTAGGTAGGTCTAAGGACTTAGGAAGATTAGGGGTGGGTACGAGTATGGGCATTAAGGCTTAGGATGCTTATCCTTTACTGCTTTAATAGCTTTAGCAAACTCACCTGTTGCATCTACTTTACCCGCAACAATATCTTTATATAGTAGATCTAGTTGTTCTCTCCAATAAGAATACTCTTTAAAACGATCCTTTTGATATTTAATTGCTGCTTGATCTGATTTATATGCCGTCCATGCATTATTGATTTCAGTATCTGTAGGTCGTGTATCTCCACCTGTCCATTCAAGGATGGTATGAGGTGGAATTGATTGAGATAGTGATAATTGTTCAGGTTTTTTACCTAATTTCCCGATAGCTAGTACTATATCAACATCTGAATTAATTGCCATAGTTATCCCTCCTTGAATATTTCAACAATAGTGTAGACTTCTAGGTTACTACTAAGTCCAGCCCTTCCAAAACCTTCTGAACCCAAGGCTGTTTGTACTTGATGTTCGATTCTATATTCTTTAGCACTAGAAGCTACTGTAAGTCTTGCGGAACCATGTGATCTGTTTGATGGTAATACATCATCATTAGTACCACACCATTCAATAGATCCATATTCTATTACAGCTGTATCATTTACATTATATAATCTAGTTTGGTGAGAGTTAGAATCTAAAGCGGGGGCAGACCATCTAATCAAATAATCTCCAGGCTGTAAAGTGAATTTATTAGAAGATATCGAAGTAATAGCACCTGGATCTGTTTCTTGATTTAAATCTCGTGTTGTCCAAGAGGTTGAAGAACTTCCCCCTCCTGTACCATCAGCTTTTTCATCCCATAATATTGCATAATTCGTAAATAATCCTGCACCTACAAACCCTCCACTAGCAGTACATGTACCAGCAATGGTAACATTAGCACCACTCATTGTTATAGCAGTAGCACCACTTGATTTGATATCATTACCAGTAACAGTAAGGTCACCAGTTGTAATAAGATCTCTAGCTGTAGTAACATCTCCATTAGAAGCCATTACTATATTAGATGTACCTGAATTACTGGTATGTGTTAATTCATTGTTTTTTATTTGACTCATGGCTTCGGATTGTCAGATTTTACTTTAGCAATGGCATCGACCCATGTTGTTGTACCATTCTTTTTATCCCAGTATTGCATATCTAATTGGTCTGCAATTCCTGGGTATGCTTCTCGTCTTTTAAATACGTAAGCAACTTTTTCGGATTCTGTTTTATTAGCAGCAAATTCTGCTTTTTCGGCATCAGTTAAGGCAACAGTTGTTGTTTTTCCAGTTGCACAATTGTATACTGTACGTGTCATAATAATTATATATAATAAACAGAGATTTCACCACCATCTAAGTTGTTACCAGTATGTCCGTAATAACTAAAACGATCTAATGTAGCACCTACAGGAACGTACCCAGTTACTTTATAGACTGTTGAGTTACTTGCTGTTAATTGTGGAGTAACTGCAGTCCAATCCAGGTGCCATATATTACCACCTAAATGCCATAAATTGACAATACCACTATATGTTCGAGCAGCAACATTCATTCCATAACCACCAAATCTAGTATCATTATTATTAGGAGATATAGAACCACTAATAGGGGTTTCGGCTGAATAATAACCACTAGTTATCAATGTTCCACCACTACCAGCATGTCCTAAACGTATACAATGTTCGGAGGTACTGTCAAAACTTGTTAAATAATGTACTATTACGAGATGATTTACTCCAGCTGGTATATCTTCTACAGCATAACTAGTTCCCGTACCTACACTTACTTTATCTCTTAATTTGGTATAACCTGATGCTGCTGTAACCCATTCAGGGGCGTTATTACTTGAATTCATCTTCAAGGTTTTACTTGCCCCAGCTGGTGCTAATCTAGCATATCCTGTACCGTTGTAATATGCAATATCTCCTGCAGCATCAGAACCGAACTTTAATTTACTTGGAGTCAAATCTCCGGCAATCGTTACTTGTCCTGAGGAACCTAAAACTATATTAGAAGTCCCTGAATTACCAGTATGGGTAATTTCATTATTTTTTATTTGACTCATGGCTTCGGATTGTCAGATTTTACTTTGTCAACGGCTTCGACCCACTTGTTAGTACCGTTCTTTTTGTCCCAATACAGTAGATCTAACTGTTCTCCTATAGATGGGTAACTAAATGTTCTTTTTTTTCTGTAAGCAACTTTAGCATTTTCAGTTACTTTAGCTTGTTTTGCTGCTACTTCATCTGATGTGAATTCTTCAACAGTTCTTTCACCTGTCTGTAGGTTATGTATTTCTCTTTTCATAATTAAGTCCAAGTAATAAGTCTGTATTCACTACCAGTGTTAATAGTAGAACTACCATCAGAACCAACTCGTATTTGAGTTAATTCATCAGATAATGTTTTGAAACCATGCATAGTACAGGCAAAAGCATAAGTACCACTTTCATACCCTACGTCACCCCACATCTGCCATTTATGAGTAGTACTATCAGCTCTCCACATATCAATTCGAGCACCGGATATAATAGATCCAGGGTCTATACCTGTACTCATCCAACCGTCTGTAACTGATGCTGCTTGACCAGCAGCTGAACCATAATATTGACTAACACCTACATAACCAGTAGTTTCTATACCACCAGAATCTCCTAATTCAATGAGCAATTCTTCACTACTGTTCCATCTTGCTCCACTTAGTAATAAAGTTAATTTCATAGCACTAGCTGCTATGCCGGTTAATAGAATTTGGCTAGCTGATCCTGATGAACCAACCATTTCAACCCAACCAGTATCTGCTGTTATAGATCGTGTAGCACCTGTACCCCATTCAGGAGCATTTGCAGCTGAGTTCATTTTCAGAACTTTACCTGCAGTACCTTTGGCTAACCTTTGTAGACCAGATCCATCTTGATAAAGTATATCACCTTGGGTTGTTAATACTGCATCCGAGTTTTTTGCACCTATTGTAACATCAGCATCTGGTAATGTTACTGTTCTATTACTACCTGTTGAGGGTGTCACAAATGACACCGATCCGCCACCAGCGGATACTAATTTTACTGTTCCTGTCATGGTTTCGGATAATCATCTTTTACTTTTTTAACAGCTTTCGCCCATTCACCCGTTGCATCGACCTTTCCAGCGAGTAGATCTTTATACAGTAGATCTAACTGATCACCAATTGCAGGATATTTACGTTTTCTTTTTGCTTTATGTGTATTCTTTGCATCATAAGCTTCGATTTCAGCTAATTTTGTTTTAAGTGTATCAATATTAATACCTGAGTATCCATTCTCCCAAGTAATAGTATTGACATCTCCATTAGCGACTGATAGGACTGCTTTAGGATCTATTGCTGTAGCAGCTCTAATTATTTGATTATTAGTAGTCATTACAAAAACTCCACTACATACATAAACGAATCAACCACATCTCCAGATGAAGTTCCATATCCTGTCTGTCCTACATTTACAAAGTTACCATCACTATCTATATCATGTACTTTTACTTGAAGTTGATAAGTACATTCTGCAGGCGTAGCTCCACCGGCAGTATGAGTTCCATCAACAACATGCATTGATACAGGGTAATGCACAGCACAAATACCTGGAACACTATTACCATATGCTAGTCCAGCATCAGCTACACCTAAATTAGTAGCCGACCCTCCAACAGTTCGAACAATAGTAGCTGCCCATCCATCATTACCATCGTTACAAGATACCTGAGTATTACATACAGCAAGTATTTTAGTATTCTGAGCAGATGGTGTAATTGCTACAGTACACGTATTTGAAGCTGTAACGAAACTTGTTGAATTTGATTGTCTATGTGCAGTGTCAGCAGAACCATATTTTATTTGAAGGATTTTACCACCAACACCTGATGCTAAATGTACAGCATCAATGCTTCCATCTGCTACTTCCGCAGAATCAATAGCATCATCTGCCATGCATCCGTTATCTATAACACCGTCAGGTAATCCACCTACGGATAATCCGGTGATTGTTCCACCACCATTAATTGTAATTGGCATAATTTAAACCACCGTCCATACTTCTCCGGCACCAACGGTGACGGTTTTACCTGCTGCTACGGTTATAGGTCCGAAGCTACCTGCATTTTTGTTATTTGTTATTGTATAATCATCACTACAAGTTTGATCATTCTCCCAGAATATTGCATCAGTTCCTGGTCCTGTGGCTCCTCCACCAACAGCACCCCAGGCTCCTCCTGCATATCCTTCGAAACTATTGCTATCAGTATTGTACCTGAACATACCGTTAACTACAGCAGGAGTAGAAGCACCTGTTGGACGTTGTGCATTAGTACCAGCTGGTAATCCCAAAGCATTTGTACCGGTCATTTTATTAGAACCGTCCAATGCAACTTTAGTTGGGTCAGCTGCTGAGAAGACACCTCCTGACATTAAAGCATTGATCTTATCTTCGATAGCTGCACAAGTTGCTATATGTACATCACTATCTAACCAAGTTTCAGAACTATTAATTGTTTCAGTTGTATCATCCCAGATGTTACCAACATCTCGTATTAATTCTTGGGTTTTATAAAGACTTTGATCAAAGTTCTCGTTTAAGTCTTGAGACCTAATTGCTGATCCTGAGAAGAACGATGCTTTCTTAGTATCAGCATCAGTATCTCTATAAATCCTTACTGTCTTACTAGCTCCTGGAGCTGTATTAAATTGTATTTGTGTAGCACTGGCAAGTGTATAATCAGTTGTAAGTGTTTTAACTACTGCATCAACAGAAACTTTAATGTCAGTAGTATCAATATATGGGAATGTAAATGAAAACAACGTCTGGTTTGCAGCCGCTGTATAAGAATTTTCAGTTGTAGCCATAGTGTTACTTGTTCGTCATTTCTAGTAATTGAGTGGCTTGATCATATTGACTTGTACTTCTTCTTCTACTTCTACCTCTCTTTCTCTTATATGCTGCTGCTCGTTCTAAATCTCTAGCACCTTGTAAAAGAGTAACTGCTGGATTAGATTGCATCTCAGCCCAAGCACTTCTTTTAGCTTGGTGTATTAAATCATAAATTAATTGATTATGTAAATAACTCATAGCACTAATTCCAGGAGGTCTATTAGTCCTACCTGATGTTATATCCTCTTCCATTTGAGCTATAGATTCTTGTACGTCAGCACGTTCAGCTAGTTTAGCTAGTTTATTTTCTAAATCTTGTTTTCCTATAAGTTTTTGAAATTCAGATCTTAATTCTGGATTGTTTGATAAATCAGTACCATCTGGAGCAGTATACGTTGATAAACCTATATCAAAATTACTACGGAATAAAAACTTACGTCCAGGGGATTGATCAAAATTAAGATGAATAGGACTTATTGCATTAAACATTCTAGTGAGAGGATCCCAATCATTAATTGGTTGTCCAGTTAATATATCATATTTAATAGGTAAAGGATTTTCACCTAGTAACATTTCAAGAGTTTGGTTTCTATTTCTAATATTTTCCCAGAATCCAGAATTCAATTCTTTCATATATGGATTAATAACTTTACCAATCTCATTACGTAGACCAGCCATTGGTATCATATTATTAGATATATTAGCTGCAATTTTTTCTAATTTACGTGGGTTTCGTCCAAATAAATCAGTTAAAGTTGTCATACCTTGTAAATAGGTTTTACTATATAAAGCTTTACCAATAATAAATGAATGACTAAGAATACCTTTTTCAACCCATTCATCTCCCATTAAACGTTGATTATCACCATAGTCAGCAACCATAGATAATAAACTTGTAAATGGTTCGATAGATTCATGACTGACCCAGACACCTCCTAATTTAATAGAACGTGGGATCCACCCTGTACTTTGCCATACTCGACGAAGTTGTGGATCAGTAGGACCATTACCAGTAATTTCACCATTAAGGTACTTCTGGTAAGCCATAAACATAATGCTACTACCTAATGCTAATCTACCATTTTGGAGTGCTTTAGCATTAGCTAGATCTTCTGCTGTCTCAATACCATATTTAGCAACATTACTTAAATTATCTGGTTTTGCCCATGCAATATCATTAAACTCTTTAACTGCAAAATTAAGTAATGGAGTATGTTTAGCTGTTAATTCTAAACCATTAATACCGGTTCTTGCAAACATATAGAATGGTTTAAGTGCTGGTTGTTGTGAGAAAAGGTGATCTAATGCCTTACCAAATCCACTTAAATCTTTAGTAAGAGTAACTTCACCTCTAGCATGACTTAACCAACTTTCTTTAACAGTACCAGTTAAGGGATCAAAAATTTCATTATAAAATCTATTCTGATAATCTCTGATTAATTCAGGACCAATATCAGGAATAAGTCCATGTGCTTGTGCATCAAGTGCAGCTTGCATTGCTTTAGTTCTTGATCTACCTCTAGCTAATATTAATGTAAAAGCATCATCAGTAGCTGCCATTAACTTAGTTGAGTAACTTAAATAACTATTGTTATTTGCTTCCCGAGCTAGATTAGCTAAATGGAATGCAGACTTTTCACCAAGAGTAGCATTTGATCCTTCAGCCCAATGCCTCATTAAGTCCCAATGTTCATCGGAATTACTAAATTCAGCAAATCTACTTTTAATAGTAGAGATATCACCATTCCAATACCCATTTAATCTTGCTGTAAATAATTCAAAAGATTCAGGTATAGCATGAATCATCCCATTCATCTCAGCTAAGGACTGTCTTAATACACTAGCATCTGTGAAACCAGAAGTAACATACTTCATAGTACCACCTATTGCTTGAGCCATAGGTCTGGTAAAGGTTGCAGTACTTGTACCCATAATAGCTCTTAGTGGTGTCTTAGGTCCACTTAAGATACTATTAACCATTACACCTTGTAGTTCTCTAATAAGTGATCCAGTTTCTTTTATACCTTGTTCTGTTGTACGACCAAATAAACGATTCCTCATGAAGCCATCAAAGTCTTTCCAATTGTTAATATTATTAGACATTGAGAAAGCTTCTACCATAGCATGTAGTAATCCATCAGATGGTGATTGACGTGCAACATCAAACATCATATCAACTTGAGATTTTGTATCTACATGTAATTGGTCTAAAATTGCTTCAACTTGTTGTTTACCACCTTTTGTATTAATTATATCTTGGTATTCTGGACTAGTTAAGAATTTAGATCTCTTAACTTGTTCCATACCAACAATAAGATTATCTCTTATATATTTAGTAGGACCATCAATATCATTCAAATCAGTTATAGCCAGAACTTCTCGAGCTACCATAGCTCTATCACGTAGTTGTTTGAATAAAGATTCTTGTACTAAATCAGCTGCTAAAATATTTTCAACTGACCACATCTCAAAATCACCTTGAGTTGATCCATATCGACTAATTGGTCCCCAAAATTCATCAGGTTCCAATGTAGCAGCATCTCTACCACCTACAACTTCTTGGAATCTTTCATAAGCATCACCATAAGCTTCTTGTAATGAACGACCTTTGGAATTTAAATTTTCCATTACACGTTTGAATCTAGCATCACCTAGTAATTCTTTAGCTATTTTTGGAGTAATACCTTTTTTACCTAATCCAGTTTCAGCTAATTGTTCAGTAGCAGCTGAAGTAATAAGTCCATCTGTTGAACCTTCTTCAGCTCCCCATTCACGTCTAATACGATTAAGAGTTTGACCTACATCATAAGGTTTACCAGTAGGTGAAGGGTTACCTTGCCAAGGATTTACTATCTCTTTATCTCTAATACCTCTTATATTAGGATCTCTATCTTCTTGTAAAGCTTTCTCTTGGATCTGACTTTTAAGATCATCATGTTTCTCGTTGATTTTCCGTTCTGCTCTTACTTCATTAGTTTCACTAGGATCTGACCAAGTACTATATTTACCACTACGATCTGCTTTTTGAACTTTTAACATTTCATTAACTTGTTCAGCAGGTGTTAATGTATCAAAATTAATTCCTTTTTTAAATAATCTAACCCTAGTAGCATTACGTAAATTTGTATCAACTTGAATATTAGCTGCTTTTAAAGCTTTATTAGCTCTATTAGTTTCAACTGTATTAATTTGTTCTAAGACTTCACTATTTGTATTACCAGTTTTACCTTTACGAGCTCGTGCTTTACCAATAGCTCGTGTCATTCCATCTGCAACAGTACCAATTCCAAGTCCTTCAAACATGCTTTTTGCAGTTTTCAGGGCAGGATGGTCATCATCATTAGTAGTAATAGGTGTATCAACAAAACCAAATCTATCTCTTAGTACTTGTAGACCATTAGCATCTTGAGAATACTCAGAGACTAAATCTTGAACAGCACCAACAGACGCACCTCTTACTATAAAATTAGGATTAGCTATAGTAGCTCGACTTACTGCACCTGCAACGCCAACAGTTTTAGAAGCAGCACCTCCCCAACCTACAATAGGAATAGCCATTGTACCGAAGTGTACACCACCTCGAATTAACTGTCCCCACCATGTCTTAGTTTCTGGATTTAAACCGCCTCCAAGAGGGTTAAACTCAGGTTCATAACTACCATACTTTTGCTGCTTGTAGTACATTTCACCATTAGCCATATCAGTGAAACGTTCTGGCATAGTGATGAAAGAACTAGCAGTATCTCGTGCACCACCTAGAACAGCATTTTTTAATTCAGTTAGATTCTCTTTAACACCAAATTCTTGTGGTTCTAAAACCGCGTGACTACCTTTTTCTCGTATTTCTTTACGACGATTGTTCTCTTCTTCAATTGCTATTTGGTCTTCTGTTTCACCTTGGTGTTTTAATTGTAATTCGTTTAACTCTTCTAAAAGTTCATTTGAATCATTTAATGCATCTTCATAAGAATTATTTGGAGTAGATGTCATCTCATCACACCTCCTAATGGTGTGACAGTCCCACCAAGTTGTTCAGGATCAAATCGTCCCCCATAACTTCCCGGTCCAGTAATATTATTCAAAGGTTTTCTCCTAGATTTACGACTTAAATTCCATGCTTGTAATAGTGCTTTTTGCCTTTCAGGCCAAGGTAATTCCCATAACTGTTTACCATTATATAGGTGTGCCTCTGCACCTTCTGTTCGCCACGTATGTTTCCAAGCAGTCTGTAAAACATCACCAGTCACTTGGGAATCAGGCTTAAGACTAGGATATTCATCAGACTTAAGGAGAGGAGTTAAACTAAGATCAGGTCTCTTTACAGAACCTGTGTAATAAATTTTAGCATGTGATCCTTTAAGTTCTACACGTAAATCATATAAATAACCATAATCAGTAATATGTTGAACAAGTGGGTCATCTAAACTTGTTTGAACTGCAATGAATTTTTCTTTTCCATCATAACCACGAGCATCATCAACACCTGACTGTCGGGTCCATTTCCTCCATTCTCGTATCTTACTTAAATCGAATTCAGTACCAGCGGCTGAAAGTAAAGCTGTACTTAATCTGGAGTGAATCTTAGTTGGGTCATACACACCTATACCACCACTTATCAACCCTTTCTTAGTTAATTCTACATCCAAATATCTTGAATCAGTACCTTCAATTTTAGGATTGAATATATTAGTATTATGTGTTTCACTAGTTGAAGATTTACTTGCTGCTTTAGACAAAGTCTGACCGAATAACGTAGAACCTACTTCATCTTTTAATGGTTCTTTTTGTCCAGTAAGTTCATTATTAATAGTTGTATTGTTGTCAGAAACTACCCTATCGTTATTCTGTATGTTTGTACTATCGGTAGCACCTTCTCCATTTAAGTGTTGTCGAAGTAGTTCACTTTCTCTTTTACTATAAAAGTATTTAGGTAGACCTATACCATGTGGATTTCTTTTTTGTAATAATTTATCAACAAGTTGAAAACTATATAAACCACCTCCTATTGCGCTTGTTGCTTTTCTAAATGCAGAATTATCTCTTATATATTTTTTCAGATCTTTAAGAGAGATAGATTGATTAGCAATTATTCTTTCTACTTTTGATAATTCATGATTTAAAGGAGCTATAACCTCTTCATTATCTAATAGTATAGAGGCTGCAATCTCCCCACCTTTTGCTGCTTCCAGTGCGGCAACTCTATTTTTGACTTGTTGACCTGCTTGGCTTTGTGATAGATTAACTCGGTTTTGGTATATTAACTTACCTTCTCGTCTTAAGGTCGCACTATCCATCTTCATTTCTTTTATAACTTGTGCCTCAGTCTCAGCTACTGCTAAATTCCAAGCCTCTTTATAAGACATATCTTTACCACCTTGTGCTTTTGGTAGCATATATTGCTGGGTTAATCGATTTATCTGTCGGTCAATAGCAGCAATGTTAGTTTGATCATCCAGATTCTTTGAGAATCCAGATCCTTTCAGCTCTCCTTTAGCTTTCCTATACATGTATTCAGGTGTTTTTTTCCGCTCTGCTGGTGGTAGTGGATGATCACCTTTGACTATCAGACCTTGCTGGACTAATGCTTCTATTGTATCTTCAGATAAATCTCCTCTTGCTTTAGCTTCTTGTATTGTAATTGTATTCCCATCTAATTCTCGTGCTACCTCAAGAGCTTTCTCTTTAGCATCTTGTGCACCTAGTGTTAAAGAACCAGCCCATTCTTGTAGTTGATTATTAAGAACTAAGACCTCGTCAATAGTCAGTTTCTCTCTAATTTCAGGATTAGAAGTCCACCATGCCTCGACTGCCCTATTTGCATCTTTTTTATCTTTAAACCCACCAGCTTGAGCAGCTTGTTGTTCTATAGCTGACTTACCTGTTTCTAATAAAACATTCTTTTCTGTTGCTATGTGTTGAGCCTGTTTCCTTGCCCCAGCATCAAGTGTTCCTTGAAGACTACTATTAATAATTCTATCATTTAGATGTTGACGTACAGTTTTACCATCACCAGCATCAGAATCAAGCATACTATTAATTGGCTGAATACTGTATTTAGGAGGTACATCACTTCCTGCTAGTTCTTTCCAATCATTTATTATCGAATCTATAGCTTTATTTTTAACTATTTCCTTATATTTCTCTGAATTAAATGGAGCTTCATTGGTTGTTTCCCCTGCTACATAATGTTGCAGCGTTTCGGACCAGGTCTTATTTCCATTTAAAAACTCACGTGTGGTAGCAATTCGTTCTTGTTTAGCCTTGGCTTTATCTACTTTTAGTTGTTCTGCCGCTTGTTGTGTAGCATTTGTTCGTTGAGCTTGATGAATTTTAGGTACTACAAACTTCTCAATAACAGCATGATCCGCAACCTGAACACCACCAAGATAAGTAAATTTATTTATTACCTCAGTTTCTGCTTCAACTTGAAAGTCTCTTATTTTGTCTTGAGCGAGTTTATTACCGTCGTTTGCTTCTTTTACTAATTGAATATATGATAACTCCTCACCACCCTCATGTAGAACTGCTGTCTTCGCTTGTAAAATTTTATTATATTCCTCAGGTGCCATTCCTGCTCTAGAGGTGACCCAGTTTCGTTGAAATTCTGCAACCCCAACTCCACTTAATCCATTTAAACTATCTCTTAAAACAGCGTAAGATCCTGGCTCTTGATCCCTTAAATATGAACTAAAACTTTGTACTTGATTTTTATTCTTTTGATATTTTGCCCATGCTTCATCCATCTCAGCAACTAGTTTTGCTTTCGTTTCAGGATCTTGTCCATGCCATGCAGCAGCTCCAGCTCTTACCTGAGATTTATTCCATTCCTTCATTCCCATTAACACAAGCTGTTTACCAGCTTCAGTCATCATTTGAAGTTCAGCTAAATCTCTATCTTCATTTATCTTCTTTGCATTATTAACAGCTCGGAGATTCATCTCTCGTTCTTTGGCTTCGAGTTGCATATTACTCAAGCCTTCATTCATCCGAGTTTTATAATTCTGTAACTCAATTTCTCTGTTAGTTTTTAAAGCCTGGATTATATCCCCCTTAATTTTATAAGGTTTAAATTCACCAGGCTTTTCATACTTTTCCGGAAGGTAATCCCAATTGTAAGTAGTTGCTTTTGTCATAAGATTATTTAACTAAGGTTAACTGTTTGGGATTAACATCAATCATACTATAATTGATACCTAAATAACCGTTGTCCATTTCAACAACAGCTTCAGGTTTTTTAACTAAGACTTCTTGTGCCATAGCACCACGATGTCTAATTGTTTCTCCTAAGTAATTGTATTCAAAGATATTGATACCAGAAGGAGATTTACCAACATGTACTATATTTTCTTTCAATTCAATATCACTTGTCCCTGGAGTAACTAATGAATGGACTGCACTTCCAACCATAATACCCTGAGAAACATTAGAAAGGAAACTTCCAAAACCAGGTCCTTTAATTCTAGCAGGAGCTACTGGTCCTTGTAATTGTGGTCCAGCTCCAGTTTCAGGTAACATTAATCTAGGAGCAATAGCAATTTTAGCAAAGGCATCACGATCTGCATGTTCCCATTCACTACCAATACCACCAAGTCTTTCTCTATAAGCACGTTTAACACCTCGTAGATTCTCATCTAACATATGTTGTTCCATACCAAATTCACCTAAGGCATTGATTAAATTTGCTCTTTCTAAAGATTTATTAGTATTACCTTGTCCCGCTGCTCTTTGGTTACCTTGAATTTTAAATAACTCACGTAACATCGTTTGCTTACGGAACATATGATGGGCGAATTGTTCATTTAAAACCCTTTGTTCTTGTGCATAGGCACCTAGTGCTGCTTCTGAGTTTAAACCAACTTGTTCTCTATATTGTTCTAATTGTTTATCATATATTTCAGTAGTACGTTTATTGTGTTGCTCAATCATTAACTTTTGGAATGTAGTCTTATAAGCATTTGCCGCAACTTGATTCCTAAACTGAGCTTGTTCTGCTTCATACTGACGTCTTGCTTGGGCTTTTTGATTACTGTGTGCTCTATTGGAGCCAAAAATCCCACCAATTACAGCGGCACCACCTGCAATCCAACCTAAAGCCATAATTGTTATCCTCCTTTGTTATGCACGTTGATAAGTTCTAGCATTATAATTACCTTCCCAATTCATTCCTAATAAACAAACTGGTAAAGGTGTGTCACCAACAATGCTTAAGGATACGTTTTCATTACGTTGATATACAGGTACATCATGTACCCCTTCAGCTGCCATACTTACATCATTTGCTGTATAAGTGTATGGTTGTATAACACTAACTGTTTGTGTTCTATCTGGAATACCAGTTAGATTTACATTATATTTCACTGGTCCACTAAGGCCAGTAGATACTTTAATTCTATGTAAAACAAGATCTGAAGTATAATCAGATTTTACAGCTTCACCTTGAGCTTGAGTTGGATAGAATTTAGGTAACTCAACTGTCATAGTATATATGTAACCAATGATAAGGTTCTTGCCTCTATAATCTCCATCAATATCCACATACTCACTAGGTGCAGAACCTTCTATAGTTGGATACAATATAGCACCAACGGATGCTTCAGTCGCACCAAGAGTACCACCAATATATCCACCTAATGCTACAATAGCTAAGGTCTTACCTGATATATGAGTAAATGGTAGGAATACTCTAGTCTTTCCAGTAAGTTGATCATAAGTTCTATATGGATTAGCTTGCCACATATCCATACATACGTCAGTCTTTTCTCCTGTAGGTAACGTTAAGAAACCAGTGTCACTAGCTTGTCTAAGGTCAAATGAGTTAACATATACATTAGCACCATCAGCTATTACAGCATAGAAAGTACTGACATCAAAGAATTGATCAACTAAATTACCAGTTAATTCCCATTTATACCAAGTAGAAGCACGTCTACCTTGTGGTTCATTCAATGCTCTATATTGATATAATGTACTTGTACCAGTTTGACCTAAAGAAACTATACTCATAGCAGCAGATCCTGCTATATTATCTATAGTAGAAGGTACTAATTCAGGTACAACACCAGTAGTATTAAACATATCAGGAGGATCTGTTAAACTTATTTTGAACAACTCAAACATCCTAGACCATAAAGGAGTCTTAGATATGAACCCTAATGAAGTACCTAAGTTAACTGCTTCTATATTAGTATCAGCCTCATAACCAGACAGTGTATTGATTTTAGCTGTTTCTGGTGATAAGACGTCAGAGTCTGTAGACAACAAGAACTGTTCATTATCACTGAATAGAACTAAACCTGCACTAACTGTCTTAACGTAATTCAAGAATACTGGTGTAGTTGAAGATGCAGATACATCAATTGGATCATCTGCTGCTGCAACTTGTGCTGATCCTACAAAGAAATCAAAGAAGGATGCAGCTTTACTCATAACAACTGTATCTCCAGTAAGGAAACCAAAGCGGTTCCTAAAGAAGAACATATTACGAATAGTACCACCTATAAATGATGGATCAGGATTAGTTAT
>VTLG01001293.1_pt1 | contig 14480 bp, 12 predicted proteins | sample 4694571 | NCBI WGS metagenome assembly VTLG01 (sample SAMN12604809, study PRJNA352737) | marine metagenome | biome: ENVO:00000447; feature: ENVO:00000209|ENVO:00000569|ENVO:01000036; material: ENVO:00002151; isolation source: viral sequences binned using virsorter ...
TAAAATGTTGTTAGAAGCTTTTGAATTTCTAGAAATATCTTTTGATTGATCGATGAATGTATACATTTGTAATACCTTAGTACCAATCAACCACTTCTAAAAGTTAGCTATCTTAGCTTATCCTAATCTCACCGGTGGAACTCCGCCTTAATTTCTTATACCGTAGGCATGGATTATAGGATATTTTTTTATACTATCGAGGGCATTTTCCTTCGGTTCTTAGGTTCAATGTAGCCCTCGTTGCCATATTGAACAATTCCATTCTGTTCAATATATCTAGTATCGTATGTTGATTTTTTGGCTATTCCTTTTTCTTGACGGTAGCCTTTGGAAATCTGCCTATTGTAATTCGTCACCGAAAATCTACCTTTTTCGGTTTCTCGAACTTTGGCAATTGATGAGGTGCGAAGCTTATTTGGTGCAAGCAATCCCAATCCCATCAATTTGTATTCTTTAGGATGGAAATTTTCCTTGAACTTTTTACGCTCGATCTTCTCGACAAAGTCCATATTCTCTTGACCATTTTGTGCAAGCTCTCGAAGAGTTGCCAATCTTGAATCTGATATTTTTCGATGTCTCATAATTTCCAATTCCTTATTTCTGATTAAATCATATTCCTATTAATTTCTATTGTCAACTATCTCTAGGCACGAAATAAAAATTGCTTTTGCTATCTTTTGATACTAAGTATTATGAAAAATGATAATAGGAAAATCTCCGATATTCTGAAAATCGCACATGATGAGATCGAAAATGTCAAGAGGTGAAAAGATAAATTATGATTGCTAGATTGGGAATGATGGTGAATCAATCCGCATTGACTACCTTATAAGAAATTGGCATTGTCTAAATTTTTAAAAATTGCCGGCAATATGAGTGCAACGAAATATTGCAATTATGACCCAATCAAATGTACTCATTTGACCAAACACTCCCATGCATTTGTATTATGTATTTTCCCAAGCCGGTTGCCTTCCCACCCCCCTATATAATATATACATAGGTGTTCAAACTATTTCTCAATTTTTTTTAGGGTACTATGTCCAGAAATTTTTTTTGCTACTGTTTTTACTGTTCTTGTTTTGTTCTAATAAAACTTACTAGGGTAAGAAAGGTAACTTACTAGTAAACTTACTACTACCAGAAGAACGGTAGATATTGCTAGTCACACTTTAGCTACAAACTTACCATGGTAAGAATTAAAACTTACCGGTAAGTTTCTATATATATATACTATATATAATATATATAGGGGATAGAGATTGTTAAGAGAAAGGGGTTTGTGGTATTTTATTAAAAGAGTGTAGAGGTAACTCTCAAATATTTTTCGACCACACCTTATAAATGAAGTAAAAGCCAGACACTAGCTTCTGCACTCTAAGGAAATAAAATGGCAACAGGAAAGAAATCTCCAGCATGGACAAGGAAAGCAGGACAGAATCCTAAAGGTGGATTGAATGCTAAGGGACGTGCATCATACAAGAGACAGACTGGCGGTACATTAAAAGCACCTGTTAGATCTGGAGACAATCCCAGACGAGCATCTTTCTTAGCAAGGATGGGTGCATCGAAAGGCCCGGACAGAGATTCAAAAGGTAAGCCTACCAGGAAGTTGTTATCACTTAGAGCATGGGGTGCTAGTTCATCTGCCGATGCAAGATCAAAGGCAAGAGCCATCAGTGCTCGTAACAAAAAGAAGAAAGCATAATGCCTAAGAAAAAGAAGCCAGGATTATATGCTAATATACACGCCAAACGAAAAAGGATAAAAGCTGGTTCAGGTGAGAAGATGCGTAAGGCAGGACAAAAGGGTAGACCTACAGCCAAGGCTTTTAAGCAATCAGCCAAAACAGCAAGGAGAAGATAATGCCTAAAGTAGGAAAGAAAGAATTCCCTTACACAACAAAGGGTAGAGCTGCTGCTAAGAAAGCAATGGCTAAGAAAAAGACAGGGAGGAAAAAGAAATAATGGTACAACAAGGAATTTATACAGGGCCTTTAAATTTTTCTAGGCCAGAAGACAGTTATCACATTGGGCCAGATGGAACACCACAACTGGCAACTTATTTTTTACCAGAACCAAGATATGGTTACGATCAATTAGGTAACCCACAATTTGGTACAGATCAAATAGATATGGCTACTGGAAACATTATCCCTCAATACAACCGAGCAATGGCAGCACGGTATGACACTGGAGGAAACCGATTAGTTGGTAATACTGTTTCTACAGGAATTATTCAAGGTGATGCAACTTACAATCAAAACGTTGGACAACAACGATTTACAGATACATCAGCAGGATTTATAGGTGATTTTGGAAATCGTATTAGCCAAGGTTCAAATTATGTAGCACCACCCCCACCTCCATCACGGTTTACAGAAAGTATGGGTCAAGGGTCAACAGGTGGTGGTTCTTTTGGCGGAGGCATGGGGCCAATGGGCGGTAGAGTTGAAAATTATTCATCACCAGGAACACCTTTTGGAAACCCTGCTATGGGTGGCAGATCAGAAAATATTGTAGGTAGTGGTAGTAGAAATCCTAATTTAGACATGGGATTTGGTGGAAATTTTCAAAGACGACCTGACTCTAGATCAGGACAAATGGGAGATAAGCCATCAAGACCAAGACCAAAAGTTGATCCTAGAGATAAAGATTTAAGACGTGGCACAATGTCATCTTCAGGTGAAGGCGGAAATTAAATTTAATGCCTAGAAGAGAAGCGAGTGATATCCACCCAGCTTTAGTTGCATCGACAATTGCATCAGCTGCAAAGCAACAGAACTACGGTTCGCAAATAGCTGGGTGGGAAACATTTAGTTCTGAGATGAAAGCATTTTTATGGGTAAGGCAATTTCACGCAAAAGATTCTGGAGCACTTGCTTACATTGGTAGATCACAATCATGGTTAACTAAATGGGTAAGACAAAATCCTAACTTTGGTGAAGCAGCTAAAAACGTAAGAGCCAAATCTGTAGCGGTAGATGAATTACCTAACAATGAATTAAAGCGTGTAGCCAAATGGCATTTAGTACAAATGCTTAATGACCCAGAGTTACCGGTAGAAAAACGGTTAGCAGTTATAAGGCAAATACAAATATTGCCTGATGAAGAAGGGCCAACTAAAGGTGGTGGCAGAGGTAAGGTAAAACAAAAAGTTAGACCTGTTACTTCAGATGACATTAAACCGGGTGCAGTTGTTCCTGACAGAAGAACTCCGTTAGAATACATAGAAGAGGAAGAAGATATGTTTCCTCAAGGTATAGGGATTGATATAGATGACACAACAACAATTGTTGAGGACGAGATACAGTCCGCATGAAGGCCAACTAGAAGTACACTCACTGCATGCTAAAGAGAAATGGATAGAAGCAGCTAGAAGGTGGGGTAAGTCTCGTTGTGCATTAGGTGAACTAGAAGCAGCTTACTACGAACATCTATCAAGACCAATCGAACACATTAACAAATACCAATTAGTCCCACCAGGATTCCACGCTTGGGTTGTTGCTCCTTCCTACATTCAGGGAAGACAGGCATGGAACGAATTACTACAACTACTTGATCCTAGTTGGATACGAGATACTAACCAAGCTAATATGACTATTACCCTAAACGGTGCATCCGAAGAGATCTGGGGAATGATAGAAATGAAATCGGCGGATAACGCTCAAGCCCTACAAACAGTAGGTCTTGATTTTTTGTGGGTGTCAGAAGCACAAGACATTCCTAACGCAGCCGCAGAAAAATTACGCCCTACCCTACGACAAGCAGGAAGAATGGGTAAAGCACTATATGAAGGTATTCCTTCTGTATATCCAGAACACTGGTTCAGAAGAGGATGCGAAGCAGCCAAACGTGGTGCACACAAAAACCACAGATACTTTCATTACACTGTTTATCAGAATCCATTATTAATGCCTGCCGATGTAGAAGAAGTAGAAGGCGACAAAGAAGTTATGCCTGAATCTGCATGGAGACGTATGTACCTAGCAGAGTTTTCTTTGTCATCAGGATTCTTTTCTAATGTAGAAGACTGCATAGGTGGTGATTTGTTAGACGAACCATTACCCGGTAAAAACTATGTAGCAGGATTAGACTTAGGTGTATCTCGTGACTTTACTGTATTAACAGTTTTTGATGCAGATGAACGCAGAGTTGTTTACCACAGATTGTGGGACGGTCAATCCTGGCCACAAGTACAACAACACATAGTAGCAATTAACCAAGAGTGGGGATTGCAAAGAATAATGGCAGACGCTTCAGGTATGGGTCTAGCTATGGTTCAGGAACTGGAAGCTAACAACTTACCTGTAGAAGGTGTGTCAATTCAAAAGAATAATCGTGAAAATTTGTTGGCAACGTTACAAGTGGCAATGGAACATAAAACTATACAATTCCCTGCTATTCCTATAATGTTACGGCAACTAAGGGCATTCCAGCATGTTAGAATGTCTAGTGGAAATTTTAAAGCACAAGCACCTGTTGGAGAGCATGACGATGAAGTCTTTGCTCTAGCCTTGGGTTTATCAGCTTGCAACGAACCTCAGTATTCACAATCTAGAAGACGTGGTTTTGGTGGTAGATATTTAGCAACACAAGACGAAACGAACAAAGGTTATGGTATTGGCGGAATGAGCAGAGGTGAAATTATAATGAGAAACAGAAGGTTAGATCGTGTAGAAGAAAGGTGGGATAAGGCAGGAGTAGAATAATGGTATTAACAGATTTTAAAACAGGCGAACCTTTAGTTCCTGGTGACATGAACTATGATGATAGTAAGCCTACTGCTGAAAATGTTTTACAGATTTTTAATAATTATAAAAAACATTATGAAGCATTCCACGCTCAATGTGAGGTAGAAGATGAGTATTATCATGGCACTCGTTCTGTTCCTATTCCTGATGATATGCCTATCGATCCTGTTCGACCAGCTACGGCTCACGCTATTGTTAACGTTGCTACTGATCACGTTGATGTCAACAATCCGTCTATCTTCGTACCAGCTCCATCACCTAGAGCAAAAAGTAGATCAGAGAGAATACAAAAATTCTTGCAAGGTGTATGGATGCATATACCTGAACACACTAAAAGAACAGTAGTAAAACATTCTATACAGTATGGAGTTAGTTTTATTAAAACTTGGTGGGATGGAGACAAATGGCCGGATGCTCCATTAGTTGACGATTACGAAGATGAAGAAGAATATAAGGAAGCTTTACAGGATCACCTTGATTCTAGAAATATTTCTTTCCCATTTATTATTGATGCTGTTAATCCTAAACATATGGTTTGGGACGATTCAAGAGCAGGCATGAAATGGGCAATTGAATTTTACGAAACAGACTGTAACGACATACAGATGTTATATCCAGAGTGGACACCAATGACTCCTAATGCACAAACAGTAATGTTTATGGAATATTGGGATGACACTTGGTGTGGAAGAATGGCTGATGGCGAATGGATATGGGGGCCATACAAACATGGATATGGATTTAACCCTTACGTAAAAATACAACCAGCAACATCTTTAGACTACGATGTTGGAATGCCTGAAGATAGATATGAAGGTGTACTTAAACCTGTACACAGTTTACTTGATTCAGAAGCAAGATTGATTACTCAGTACGAAGCAATACTCAGGCAATACGCTTGGAGAACAATTGACTTCTATGGCCCAGCATCTTCAGCTGAAGCAACAATGGATGAATACGAATTGTTTGCAGCTAAGAACTGGGTAAGACCAAATGTAAATATACAACCATCCCCACTTGCAATGCCTCCACAGGAAATACTGCAACAGCTTGGAATGGTACAGACAATGATTGAAGAAGCTACATTCCCTAACGTAGTCAGAGGTATGCGACCATCAGGTGTTTCCACTGGGTTTGCACTAAGTGTTTTAGCTGGTACAGGAAGATTAGTATTTGGTAAGTTTGCTGATGCTATGGCTAGAGGGATGGAACATGCTAACGAACGATTCTTAAAGTTAGTAAATAATAAAGCTATGGGTAAAGTTACAGTACACGCTAGAAGTAGTGTGCAGGATTTTGACCAAGCAATTGCACCTGAAGATATAAAAGTATTTTATGAAAACTCAGTAGCACTAAAAGCAGAAGCCCCAGAAGAAAGAGAACGTGAAGCATTGTTAGCATTACGTTTATGGAATGGCGGATCTGGATTAATTAGTTTATACGAAGCACAGAAACGTGTTGGTATTACTAACCCATTAGAAGAACAAAACCAAATGGCTGCTGAAAAATTATTAGAAATGGCTCGTGCCCAACAGGCAGCAGAAGTTGCAGAAGCTATACAGTTAGAACAACAAAGAGCAGAAGCAGCTGACGTAGAAGCGTTAAGCCCACCTAATCAATTAGGCAACCAATTTTTACCGGGGCAAGCACAACTACAACGGCCAGGAGAGGGTAACATTCAAAGACAAAGAGTAGGAGAAGGAACTCAAACCGAGGGAACTTTCCCACGAGGAATGGGAGGACTTGATTTGTTAGGATCACAACTAGCAACAGGAACAGGTGGTGGTAGAAACATGCCAACAGGAGATAGAGTCTAATGCCTAAAAAAACAGATTTATTAAAAGACCCAGTTGCTCTTGCACAACAAAGATACAAAGAACAAGTTAATGCTTTTAAAGATGAGTTTCTTCCCAAGCCTTCAAGTAACGGAAGAAATAGAATTTTGCGTCAACACGGCATAAATCCTAATTTATTTAAAGGAATTGAATAATGCCAGAAGAAGCGTTTAAAGAAGATGTACCTGATTTAGCTGGTGACTCAGGTGGTACTGGAGGGGGTAAAGAAAAATCTCCTGTTGATAAAGTTACTAGAATAAAATATGAAAAAATATATGGTATAAAAATACCTGTTCCGTTTGTAAATAAAGACAAAGAAGCAACAAAATTTTTTAAGTTGCAAGAACGTTATGAAGAACTTGCTAAAATTATTAATGATAAAACAACGCAAAAAACTAAAGAAGGAATGGGTTGGCTTGATATTCAAACTAAACAAGAAGTTTTAGACCAAATTACAGAAGTTACTTCAGATGATGTAAAAATTATGATAAATAATTGGGTAGAAGAAACTATTGCAACAGAATATGAAGGCGTAAATTCAGATTTATTTTTTACCAATTCTTCGTTTAGGCAAATCCCTCCTGCCTTACATGAGTATTTTTTAGAGGTTGCATTTAATCCAGAAAAATACAATCAAAATTATTCAAAAGAATATTATAAAAATTTAGAAAATGGTGATCTTGGTGCAGCTGATAACCTTAGATTATTTATTACAGCTAGTAGTGTTGCGGCTGATAATTCTGTACGAACAGCAGATTTTGATATTGAACCGGGGGTTGGGGCATACATTACCGAAGAAAGAAAAATATATAGATTTTTAAGTGCATTGCAAGCAACAAGTGGAGATAATACTTTATTAAATAATTATGTTCAAAATCCTACTGTAAGAAAACAACTTCAAAATTCTTGGCCAAATATTTCAACAGAAATTAATAAACAAGAAGGCAATAAAGCCGGACAAAGTTTTCATGTTGGGGCTTCTAAATATGCATTAGATGTTGCAGAAGACACTGATGATGCTGGGTGGGTATTAACTCAATTTACAAATAATCCTGTAAGTATAGAGTTACACAAAATACAAAAAGATATAGTTACTCAAGGTGAAGAGCGAACTAAACTTCTTGCTAATGATCCTGTAAAAGTTTTTAAACAATACCTTCCATCTGACGAAAGTTTAAAAAAAGATATAGGACAATGGGCAGTTGATGCAAAAAAATTATATGTAGCTAGATTTGAAGATACTATAAATGAATCTAGAATAGGTGCACCTAATCGAGATACAAATACTTTAGCTGCTGAAGCTAATGCTTTAATAGTAAGTAATCAAGATAATTGGGAAAATTTTTTACAAGAAGCACAAGATGAATATGAACAAGGTGTTACCAAAGCAAATTATAGCAATTTAGTTTCACAATTTGAAACTTTTTCTAAAGCTAAAAGTGCAATTACTAATTGGCTTGGAGGGCGACAAGTTAGTCAAAATTTTCAAGATAGGTTAGCTAATCATTTAACTAGTCCTGGAATGATTGATCCTAACGCTCAAAATACTGGGCAAGCTATAGAAAGCCTTATTCAAAATGTATTAAGCCCAGAAGCTGAATTAACTCCTGAACAATTATTAAGTAACGCACAAGATTATCATACGTTAAGCAACATGACTCTTGACACGTCAAATACTCAAGGAGCAAAAGGTGCTAGGCAAAGACAAGGTTATGCATATACTCCGCAAGGACAACTGAAACCTTATACAGCAGAACGAAACGTTATTGATCCTAACACAGGTGAACGAAAACGAATAAGGGAAAGTGGAGCACAATTGATGGCTAACTTGCATTTGTATCCAGAGTTAGTACAAAGAACAATTCTTTATGGAATTAACAGACCACAACAAGAAATTACTTCTTACCAAGATATTGGAATTACCCCATTGCCTCCAGCATTTTTTGAAGGGATTGAGGGACAAGGTCGTTACTTTGGTGATGTGCCTATGCATGGAGGAACGTTTGCGTTTGATAAAAATTATATAGCTACTCCAGATCTAACTCCTCAATTTGATTTTAGTTATAGCATGATTCCGTCAGATAATGTTCCTGACAAAATAGAAATACCTGAAACTGCTCCTGCAGTTCCGCCTTTGCCTCAAATGAGAAATCCTAATTTAGATTTTGGAGGTGTATAAATGGTTACTCCAAGTCAAGGTGAGCCAATTGGATTCGAGTCAATAGAAGGAGTTTTTAAAAGATTCCAACCCAACGATACCGTAACTACAGCTGAAGCTAAAGTATTAGATCAGCAAGGACGAATGTTTACTAAAGGTGATCCAATTACAGCAAATAGACCTTTGTACAACGCTCCACAAGATTTTTATGAATGGAAAGCACGAGAAGCTAGTATTAATCCTCCTGCTAGGGCTCTTGGTAAAGGGCTTGATGCTTTTGCTGAAATTGGTTCTCCTGTAACGTTACCTGTTTACAGAACCGCAAAACTGTCTGGAATAATCCCTGAAAGTTTTAATTTTACAGACAGATTAAAATGGCAAAAAGATATTATTAGAACTTTTTCAAATTCTCCTTTATTTGGAGGAGGCATACATCGTGCTGACCCAGAAGATGTAGATGCTTTAAAAGAATCTTTTATGTGGGATGAAGATACTGCTGATGCTTTAAAAGATTATGGGTTAAACATAATTACTGGTGGAGAAAAAGGAGTTAATTTTGGGCAAACTGTAAACAGATTATCAGAAGTTTATCGAGATCGTCCGTTAGCTGAACAAATAGTTATGGGGTTTGCTGATCCTCTTTTAGTTGGAGGAGCAATAAAAGGTACAACAAAAATAGCAAGCAGATCATTATCTAAGACTCAATTTAGTAAACCTTTATTTGATGCAACAAACCCAATTACAAAGCCTACAAACAAATTAACTTATTATGCTTCAGACCCAAAATTAAACCAAACATTAAACACTTTTGATACTATTAAAAATGTTTTTACAGAAAAAAGTACTTCTACTTTTGTGCCAACTAAAGTTCAAAAATTAATAAATGAAGTAGAAGATGTTTATGGTGCTAGTTCGCTTTATTTAGGTGAAAGATTTACAGATAAATTTACTTATGTAAACCGTTTAACTCAAGAAGCCCAAAAGAAATGGAAAAACGTTCACGGTAAAGATGTTCCGTTTCCTGATGAATTACATGCTGAAATGTATTTTGCTCTTAACGGAGGAATGCCTTCAGCTGCTAAATATAGAGTTGTTGAAACTTTTGAAAACATGAACTCTAAGTTAGGTTCAATTGCAAAACACAATCATGTTAATGAATATCTTAAAGTAAGACATTTACAAAATGTTTTAGATGTAAAGCCAAATAAACAAGTTAATACAGCATATTCTTCTCAAGAAAAATTAAAAACAAAATTGTTAGATTTACAAAACGAATTAGGCCCCGAAGGATATCAACAACTTGAAGAAGCTTCTACTGTAATACGAGATTTGTATCAAGATTTATTAAGACAATTAGATGAAGCAAAAATGTTAGAACCCGGGTTAGCAGATAATTTAACGCAAACATACCCTTGGTATAACCCAACTGCTTTTGTAGACGATATGGGAAATAAACTAAGTGGAACTGCGGCAGACCTTGAAAATCCTCTTAGAGCAACGAATCCATTGCGATATATGACAGAAGTTAGCAGTGAGGGACTTGTACAACAAGACCCATTAAGTTTAGTTTTTGAAAATGTAGCTAGAATAACAACTATGATTTCTGAAAACAAATCTAAAAAAGCTTTAATTAAAACTTTAGATTTTACTGGCGATGTTAATTTAAAAAAATCTAAAAAAAGAATAGTAGCAACTGATATAAGTAACGAAAAATTAGTTAAACAAACTGATTCACAAGAAGAAATATTTTTAGGTGCTGGTAAAATGAAAGATTTAGTTGGGCAACCAGCCCCAAAAATTAAAGAACAAGTTGTTAAAGCAGTTGATACTCCTGATTTAAAAAATACTGTTAGTTATATAGATGAAGGAGAAATGGTTGTTTATGATGTAAGTGAAGATGCTTACCGAATGACTCAAATGTTAAAACAAGTTCCTGAAGGTGATATAGAAAAACTTTCTAGATACGTTCAAAGTCCTTTCAAAGTTGCTTTTGTAACTGGCAACCCTGCTTTTATAGCGGCTAGCGTAGTGGCAGATTCTGTTGTTACTTCTATTTTTAATGGGGTATTGCCTCACAGGGTAGCTAAAGGAGTGTTCGATGCACTTGCAGATTCTTTTACTAAAAATCCAAATTACAGAGAATTAATTTTATCAGGAGGAGATGTTTCTGGATTTTTAGGAGCAGATGGAGGTAGGTTTTTTAAAAAAATTCAAGACTTGTCTGAGAATGCTGGAGACAATGCTTTGTCACTTAATAAAGCCTCATATAGAAAAATTTATGATCCTAGAAAAATAACAGATGCTATAGCTTCAGTTGGACACAGAGCAGAATCCGGCCCACGATTTTCTGTTTTTAATCAAAGTTTAAAAAATGGACTTTCCAATGAAAGGGCTGCGTTTAATAGTAGAAGAGCAACTGTTGATTTCCAAAGAGCTGGGACTATTATGAAAGAAGCAAATAAATTTTATCTTTATAGTAATGTTGCAATGCAAGGAGGGTTTATGCTCCCTCGAAAATTAGCAAGTCCGACTACAGCAAAAGTAGCAAGTGTAGGAATAGCAACTGCAATAGGATTAAAAATAGCTAGTTATTTACAAAACAGAACTTATGCTGAATATTCAAACGTTCCAGCAGAAGATCAAGCAAAGTTTATGTTGATGCTTCCATCTAAAGAAATAGATCAAGCCGGGAATGTTGTTCCACATTACATTACCCCAGTTCCAATAAGTCGTGAGATGAGTTTGATACTTGCTCCTTTAACTAATATGTTGCAAACAATGGATAAGTATTTACAAGACAATGGAATTATTATGGATAGGCAAGCAATTGTTCCTATGGGCACAAAAGAAATGTTTGGAATTTTGCATAATAATTTTAATCCATTAACTGCTGTTTTTGGACAAAACCAAGATGGAGAATTTTCTTTAGCAACTGCTGCTCCTCCAACGCAAATATGGAGATTAGCAAGTGAATTGTCTAGCAATAAAGATGGTTATAGAGATAAGCCAATTACTCCTGAAGCAGAATTAGCTTTACCAAAATCAGAACAATTTGACATAAACACTTCAGAAATAGCCAAAAGACTTTCAAGAGTTGTTCCTTTTAATCCATACGAAGTTGATCATTTAATAAGACAGGGTGCTATTAGAGATATGTTTTTATCTGTTGATAGGGTTGTAGCTTTATCAGAAGAGGAAGATATTGAAGCAGAAAGTTACTTAGCAGAACTAGAAGAACAAATTGAAAATGCTGATGCAAAAGATCATTTACTTATAAGAAGAAGATTTTTTAATCAATATTTGTTTAATGAATCAAGGGTATTAAATTCTAAGGAAAAGCCAACAGGTAAATTTAAATTTGATGCTTTAGATATGGAAACTCGAATTAAAAATTTAGAAAAAAGAAAACAACAATTAGATAAAATTCCTTTTGTAAGTTCAACAGTAGATAGGTTTGTTAAAAAAAGAGGAGGGCAGTTATACGAAACAGGGCTTGTAAACGCAAACAAAGAGTTTGGTACAGACCCTAAACAAATGAAAGCTTTTTACGAGTTTCAAAAAAATTGGTTTGATGTTTTCGGTAAACCTGCAACGTTAGATGCTAATCAAAAGTTTGTAGAATATTTAACAAATCCACAAAAATTTAGAAATGAAATTCAAGTTGATTATTCTCCTCAATCTTTTAGACAGGAATTAGCAACTTTAAACAATGCTTATAGAGTTGGAATTGATAATTTTATGATTAGGATTGCTAATGGAAAAGAAAATTTTAAAGGAATAGACCCAACAAACAGAGAAGAATATAGTAAATGGAAAGAAACTATTTTTACAGTATCGGGAGCAATCCCTGACACACGAAACAAAGCACGTATATTAGCTTCTGGATATAAAGCAATTCCAATTAATGATTATAGATGGGCCCCTCAACAAGCAGACCCTAATGCATGGGTTTCAGCACATAAAGATTGGGCACGTTATCACGAAGAAAAAGAATCATACAAACAAGATATTATTAAAAACTATGGTCAAGAAGTGTTAGACCAAATGCTTGAAATAACTGCTGAAAACAAATCTGTTTATGAAATATCAATGGATGCAGATTATGAACAATTTCAAGAGTATTATGGTATTGAACGATGGTTAGTTAAAGTAGCTATAGAAGAAAACCCAAATTACATTGGTAATTTGCAAGAAGATTGGGAAAAATATTCTGCTCGTTCTGGAGACACTGCATTAGGATACAAAGCTAGTCTTAGTGAAGATGCACAACGAATTTTTAATTTAATTGAAAGTAACGTAAGACCATATCAAGAAGCTTATTTACAGGGAAATGTAATTGTAGATTCACAAGGCAATTACCAACCAACCCCTGAAGATAACTTTATTTATCAACAAGATAGAGCTAAAAAAATTGAACAAAAACTTATGTTTTGGCAAGAAAGACAGCTTGGTGTTGACGGAGAAGCAATAAACGTATTGCTTAACGAACCCGATAGCAATGGCAATATTTGGGTTGATAGTTTTAAACAAAGATTTTTAGAATGATTGACAATACACACAATATAAACCTAGACTGTATTCAGAACGTTACAGTAACTCATCAAACAAGATAGGAGAAACTCGGTGACTACAGACAATACAGACATGACATCTGCAATAGATCAAGATCAGGCTCAGTTGGATGCTGTTCAGGAGGCTACGCCTCAAACTAACTCCGACTCTATGACTGGCGAAATTCAGGCTTTAAAGGAACTGGTAGAACAACAGAACCGACAAGTAGCTGGTTTACAGTCAAAGATAGATAGGGGTCTGAATAGTATGCGAAGTGAATACGAGGACAGAGCACGGCTACAAGCACAAGAACAAGCACAACAATATATTCAGGAAATTCCTGAAGAACATCAAGGTGCGTTTAATTCTATGTTGCAAGCTAATAATGCTTATTACCAGGAAAACCAAAGGCTTAAGGAACAAGTTATAGGGGGCACAGAAGAGCCACCTCAATTTGATGACCAAACCCAACAACAATGGGAACAAGTCTATGCGATTCCTAGAGGATTAGGCATTGATCCAAATACTCCTGGTATTGATTATGATGCATTTACTGATCAAGGTTTAACTGAAGATCAACGGAGAGACAGATTCTTTTCTAGTTTGAAAACTGTAATGGGTGCTACCAATCAGGCACCCGGTGCTCAAGCTACTGGGGAATCAACATCGCAAGTACAAAGTCCGCCTACAAGTGGAACTCCTGCTGGTGGTGTGTCATCCAATATGAGATCAGTAGAGCAGGTGCAAACTGCATATATTGAAGGCAAATTATCAAAACAAGAATATAAAGACCAGCTTAATAGGCTTGGTTAATTAGGAGAATAAAATGGCAACAGGACTATCTTTGTCTGGAACCTCTAATTTGAGCAACGGACAACGCATAATGATTGCGTCTGCAAAAGAAGCGTTCGAGCCTGCTGCACCAGATCCCGATTTGATCGAAAGTGAAAGAATACCTACTGGTACAAAACAGTGGGATATCAGCACTTACGCTCGATTGACTGATGCACAAGCTTTAACTGAAGGTGTTGATCTCTCATCAGTACAACAACTTCAAACTAACACACTACAATTGACACCCGCTGAACACGGAATACTTGTTACATTGTCAAACCGACTTATTAGAAGGCAAGGCGACAGTAGCGTAGTAACAGTAGCAGGTCGTCAGATTGGTGCGTCACTA
>VTLG01009994.1_pt1 | contig 14477 bp, 15 predicted proteins | sample 4694571 | NCBI WGS metagenome assembly VTLG01 (sample SAMN12604809, study PRJNA352737) | marine metagenome | biome: ENVO:00000447; feature: ENVO:00000209|ENVO:00000569|ENVO:01000036; material: ENVO:00002151; isolation source: viral sequences binned using virsorter ...
CTTCTGAACGTGCCTTGTCAATTTCCTTTTCATATTTTTCAAATTCCCAAGGCTTCATTCTTTCAATTTCCGATGCTTTCCAAACCTTCTCATTCCCACCTTTTGAAGATATTTCTCTAGATGTTGGAGAACTAACAGATGATGCTGCATCAGCTTTTTTACTAAGTCGTGTACCTTTAGACCCAGTATCAGCTTTATACAAATCTATAACTCTCGATGCCCATTTAGCATCTGTATTGTTGTTATAGATTCCATTTGAAATTGATTCAGGTTGATTTTCTAACCACTTTAAAAAGCTATCGTTAGTTTTAAGATTTTCAAAATCAGGCTGTAATCTTAATAATTCTTCATATGATTTTTGTTTTTGAAGTGTGCCTTCTTTAGTTTTAAGAGCATCTACTTCTTTTTTCAATGCAGAAATAGTAGATTCAGCTTTAGCAGTAGAAAGTTGTTCCACAGCATCATATACATCAGGATATTGGCTTTTAAATTGAGCCATATTTGCTGTAAATTCAGGCTGTTTTACTGGAGTTTCAGAAACTGGTGTTTTTTGCACTTCTTTTTCTTTATCCTTCCATTCTGCTACTTTTAAATCATAATGACGTTTTAAATCATCATACCGTTTTTTGTAATCAACTTCTTCTTTTTTTGTTGCAAAACTTTCAGAAGATTCTTTTTGCTGGGTAGCTGTTTCTTCAACAGGGCTAGCATTTTCTTCAGACTGTTCTACTTCATCGTCATCATTATCAAGATCTTTACTGTATTGAGAATTTTTGTAAAGATCATTATTGTTAATCGTTCCAAAGGAATCATTAGGTTTGTTGGCTCTCGCCCCTTTCACTTTCTTAGATGCCATTATTTTTCTCCTTATTGCAGTGCCACATGGCGAATGGGTGGCTGCTACGGTTATACAGGGCTATCAATTATTTGATAGGTAGCTGTAATTACAGGCTATACCTGTAATTCTTCCTGAAGTTGTCTTTCGCTAATAATATCTCTTTCTTCTGGGCTAACCATAGAATAAGTATTATCTGCTGGAATAGTCTGTTGCATAGGTTCATTTCCCTGTTCTGCAACTCGTTGATCTATTTCTTCTTTTCCAACTTCATTAATTCTGTTTAAAAGATTTAATCCTTGTTCTTGAGATGGTGGTTCAACCACATATGGCACAAGTTCATTAGGAACTTTAACTTCACCATCCGATACAAATATTTCTTGTAAATTTTCTTGAGGAATATCTATAGGAATATCTACAATCTGTACTCCTGCATCAGAAGCTCTTTGAACAGCTTCAGATAATAACCCCATTACCATATCTTCCCCTACCATTTCTACTGATGCAGCATTTATTATAAAATCTTCAGATTCTGCTGGTATGGATCTATTATCAGCTATTGTTTGTTGTTCTGGAATATCACTTGGAGCTTGCCCATTAATAAATCCTACTTCTTGAAGGTTAACTTCCCCACCATCTTGATAGCCATAGTATCCTGATTGAACTGCTCCACCTTGATTGTAGCCTAATCGATTTGATCTTAACATATTGGCGAGTTGCCCTACAGGGCTAGAAACTTGACCACCTGTGTTGAATCCGTATCCTCTTCTTATACTATAATCCATCTTAGATTCATCCCTTAATGTATTAACTGCTTTAAGGTTGCTAGTTACTCTAGTTCCAGCACCTCTATCTGGTTCTTCTTTTTTAGTGCTTAGTTGATTCTCTACATTTTCAACCTTGTTCTGAATAGTTTCATTCACAGCCATTATTTTTTGTGCCAGACTATCTACTGCAGCGTTTTGTGATATATGATAGGCTGTATCTTTTATGTTTGCATCAAGGTTATTTAATTTATTTTCTAAAGCTGTATATGCACTTTGACCTGCAGCTAATACACTACTTCCTACATCTTTTAATGCTTTACCAACATTTGTAATATTACTTGTAAACGTATTTGTTGAAATTGCTTTTTCTGTATCAATATCTTTACCTGTTACTCCTTTTAACGCTTGACTAAATGTTACTCCAGAATCAGATCGTGCTATTTTCATTGCAGCAATCATCTCATCTACAGATACTCCTAAAGATTTCGCCATATCTGCTGACTCATCTCCAGCACCATGTAATACTGATTTTTTATACCCAAATGGACTTGAAAAATCAGCCCAAGTGTAATACCCATCTTCACTAATCGTTGCTGTTCCACTAGAATTTGATCTTCCTCCCTGATTATCTTGATTTTCGCCATCAAGCCTATATCCTGCAGGATCAAGACCTTTTCCTATAGCTTCAAATGCCTTAAATGTATTATGAGCATTTGGACCAAAATTATGTAACCCACCATCAAAATATGGTTTTGAAGGATCTCTAGAAATTTGCAAGTTACGAAAATTAGCGTAAAATCCTGTAGAAGTGGACTTATGAATATCAGAGAATAAATTTGGATCTTCGTTTTCTAGTTGAAAATACTTTTCATGTGTTTCTCTAGCATTTGCAAGAGCTGCTTTTGTTTTTGTGTAATTACTATAATGTTTTTTCATAACAACGTCACTTAATACAGGTACACCCATATGCATTTTTTTACCCACAGGTGTTGTACCTACTCTTCCTGATCCTATTCCTGCAACACCTAAAGCTAGTCCTGCCCATCCACTTAAACTATAGTTACCAGCTCTATCATTTAATTTATTTGCTTTAACCATATCTTCAAATTTATTGTATGCAGCTTTTCCCATTTTATACTGGTTTGCTATAGAAAAATTTGTAAATTTAGAATTAGGTTGCCTTAATTGATTTGGCTTTAACCCCGGCATTATATTAAAATCTGTTCCTGCTTGAATATAATCTGTTGTAGGGGCTGATACATCAATCCCAGTATCTAAGTCATCAGAAAATCCTGTACCAGAGCTATAAGTATCATCATAAAAATTAAAATCTTCTAAGTACCCTGATTTACCCTTTTCAGCCATTTTTTACTACTTCCTTATGATTATGTTTCAGTTTGAGGAGTGTTTCCAGTAAAGCCAGCTTCCCCTGCAGTTGGCGTAGCTCCGACTCCGATTGAGCCACCATCATTCCCTGCACCACTAGCTCCCTGAGTTCTGTTAGGTACTCCTCCAGCCCCTCCCATATTTGGGGATTGTTTATTAGGGGGGCTACCAGCTTGGCTTGCTTGTTGTTGAGCATCTTGTAATCCTTGTAACATTTTTGCGTAAATTTGAGCTTCATTAATATTGTTAACCATCTTATCAGGATCAATATCCTGTGATATGGCTAATTCTCTCATTAAATTGGGTAATTTAATAAAAGGGGCTAACATTGGGTTAGCAACTGTTTGCAACAACGCTGTCAGACGTTGTGAACGTATTTCTTTTTGCATAACACCTGTAGAACCACTTGGCTTAATTTCTAAATCCCCTACAATTTCAGGAGCTTTATCATTAAACTGCATATTCCACTGGAAGTATGATTCGCCAATCGGTTTTAACAGATAATCATCAATATTCTTGATTACAGTCTTAATTGACAGGGATGCCCCACCTAACAGCATCGATAGACCTGCAGCAGTACGACCTGTACCACTTACACCTGTCTGACCGTGCATAATTGATGGCAATCCTGTCTCTTCATCAGCGAGTTGCCGACTGATCTGGTACATTTGTAGGTTTTCACCTGCTGTGTTGGGAAACTTTAAGCCGTTGATAGCTGTTCCTGTAACTCCAGACTGTCTTCTAAATATTTTTCCGGGGAATATATCCATATTTTGTCCGGGAACAAGACTTGCTTCGTCTACATCAAACACCAGATTACCTGCTAATGCCAAGTTGTCAATCGCCATTCTGACATGACCATTCATCAGTAACTGTGCATCTTCCATGTTTTCTGCTACACCAATACCCCATAATTGGTAGGGGTTGACTTCATATGGAAAAGCATGGTAGGGTATTCGTGCAGGAGTAAACGGATTAAGTACACAACGCAGTATACAATCCCCACAAATCCAAGCATTGATCTGTACCTGATCAAGATCGGATAATTCATGGGATATGTTTAGACCAACTTCCCTTGCAAAATGAGCATCTAGCACACCCCAGTATTCCAACACTTCAAATCGATTCTCAGATGTGTTTGGTTGTGTTTCATCATCACGAATTGTATCTTCATAATATTTATCTTCGTAATTTGGTCCTTTAGATATACATTCCTGAATCATTGCAGCATCAAAATAAGGCTTATTGATTAACCCTCTTAGTTGCTGTCGTGTCATTCTATGACGTTGAATAACATATTCACAATCATTCATATTGGTTGCTGCAGGATCAGGATGAAAATCCCATATAGATACGTACTCTAGCTTTGGAACAATTTTTTCATATGGGTCGTATTGCCGACCTTCTTCTCCACCTGTCCATTTATGAACACGTTTATGATGATTAAATGGACCTTTAATAACTCCTGTACCTAACATTGACGCTTCAAAAATAGCATTTCTAAATACAGTAGTTGCATTAGTATCTAGTAATTGATCGTGAATTACTTTTTCTAAACGCAAAGCACTTTCTTGAGCAGGACTTACTTGAGGTTCGCCCATTTTTGACGGACCTTTTTTTAATGGTAAACCCTTATACTTTTCTCCTAATTGATCAGGATCATTAGCTCCTGCAGGAATATTTCTTCCATCTCCTTCAAAACCATACGGATCAACCACCTGATCTACAGGTGTTTCCATATGAGCAAATTCTGCAATTCCTTCTGGAACTGGAGTTGGTTCTACCACAATAGGAAATTTCTTGTTGCTAAACAATATATCAACGAGTTGACCATAAGCAGCAAGAACTTTAGTCTTGGTAATCTTTATGAATACTCTAGATTTTTCAGAATCCCTATATTGAGTAGACGAATCATAAATTCCCCTAAAGTTCTTAAATGCTTGTAGCCATTTTCGTTCATGGGATAACCTCCCATGTTCGGATTGCTTAAATAGCCCAGTAATATGCCCTGCAAGTCCGGGCATCTGTTCTTCAGGTGCAGCGATAGGTACAGGTGTAGCGTCAGCAGGTTCTAGAAAATTATCATCAGCCATGATTTACTTTCGTGTAATTAGTAGTCTTTCTGATTAGCCATAGACCACAAAGAAGATTGTACAGTCGGTTTAGACTGTTTCTTCGGATAACCTTCAATTAAAGTCGCATTAGGTCGATTAATTTCAGTAGAGAAATCTTTCTTTTCTCTAGTCAAATTAGTCTCAGGATGGTCGTTTACTGAAGTTTTGTCAGCACCCATAATATATGAAGCACCGTAGTTGTAGTTATTGTTAGGCATAATGCCCCTCCTTTTAGTTAGTTACATTGATAGGAAAGAAAATGCTGGATTATAGGGGTTTTCTTTCCTACGTTTTTCAGCTTCTATATGCTTATAGACAGCTTCATCCCCCCATTCATCTGGTCCATATTGTTGTTCTTCTTGAAAATATTGCTGATCTTCTGAAGGAAATGAATCTGAACGTGCTTGTTCCTCAGAGTATTCTGGAGCATAGGCTGTAGTTGATCCAAAAATTGCTGGAATAGTCAAACCACCTACTGCTGCTGGAAAACTTGCTACTCCTGCAGCTACTAATCCAGCCCTAGTTCCCCACTCTATAAATTCATCTTTAACTAGATTAAGTGCAAGATTTCCCATATCTTTTTTATCTTCTTCTGTTACTTCGCCTGTATCTAAAAGATTTTTTGTAAGAAGAAATGGTGCAACCATTTTTAATTTGCCCGGACCATATAATTTATCATGTTTGAGTTTTTTCTTTTCTTCTTCACTCATTCCACTTGCTGATGTATCTGTAGAAGAAGCACTTTCTGATATAGTTTCTCCTGTTCCCTCTTTACTCCATATATTATCTAACGTAAATTCATCAAAATCTTTTGCATCAATTACTTCAGGAAAATCAATTTTTATAGATTCGTTAGGTGTGTGAACATTAAATCCTTTTATTTTTGATCCTTGTTTATTTAGAGTATAGTATTTTTGATTTGCGTAATGGATTGGAGCAATTTTAATTAGTCTTCCATCTTCTGTCCTGATAGGAATTGGTTTAACTGTAGGTACTTCGGCTTCTCCTAATGCAACTTTTATTAAATCTACATTATCAGCTATTACTTCATCTGCTGCTAAATCTCCTTTAAGTAAAGGTTTTAAAAACGATAGTATCTTATCTGTAGTTCTTTTATAGTTTATCATTTCTTCACGAGAGTGCATCCCTGATGCTTTAGCTAAACCTTGACCACCGTATGTTGCAGACATTGAACCAGCATCAGCCCTTGATAGCATTGCATCAGATTCTGCCATAGGTATTTTTAATAACCAATGCAACTTTGTTAATAGATGACGAACATCTCTAGCTTCCGTCAATGTAGATGACCATCTATTTGGATTGTCTACAGGATATTTAGTATTTTCGACAATACCTGCTCCTCTAATATTTACAGGTGAATTTTTATTTAAATGATTTAAGTCTTGACTAGTAATTAATGTAAATCCTGATTGTCCTTTTAGCTTTGGGTCATCAGTATTTATTATTTTAACGTTAGGATTTGCTGTTTTAGCCGCTGCAACATCTAATGTATTTTTATAATTATATACTACGTCTGGATCAGGGTTTACCCATAAATACGGTAGATAAGGTCTTCCCTCATTTAACAATCCAGCTTTTTCTAATACTTCCATCTGTTGTCTAAATATGTAGTATATTCTTGGATGAGCAGGAATATCTATATCTGTTGACATTTTTGTAAAGTCTTGATCAAGAAAAAATCCCGGAATATCACTTCCCGGAATATCTACATGAGGTGATCGTAAATCGTAAGGTGACATATTCAACAGTTCTTTAACTCTCATGCCTGTATTTTGTTGAAAATCTGCCATTCTAAATGTGTTGGCATATTCACGATTTTTACTAACATATTCCATCATAGAATGAAGTCTATGACCTATTAAAGATTCTACAAAATTATACGTATATATTTTTTTTATTGTACCAACAGGTTTTGGTACACCTGCGTTTAATTTCCAATCTTTGTCTACATCTACATTAGAATACTTACTTTGTTTATTTCCAAAACCATAAGTTTTATCAAATTCTTCCAAAGACATTTTAAGCTGTGCTTGAAGGTTATTTAACGATGAATAAAGGGTTTTTCTGTCTCCAAGTCCTGCTTTTTCCAGTGTCTCTTTATTAACACGCATCCCTTCTTTTTCTTGTAAGATTTTAATATTTACTAAATCTTTTTTTCGTGCCGCTTCCATCGCTGCCAAAAGGGGATTCTTTTTACCTTTAAACGCTTCTACTAAATCAACTAATGGTCTATCCATATAATCTGGAACTATTTTTTTAAGATTAGAACGTACTGATGACATTGTTTCTTTTGTTGTACCTCTTGCTTCACGATACATTTCTAGCCATTGATTTACAGTTACTTTTGTAGGATCTACTCCTACTAAAGGTTTTACTTGACCACCTAATGTTGTTGTCATAATCTAATATCCAAATACCTTATCTTGGGGTTGGTAAACCTGTTGTTTTATGTGATGTAAACTCTTGTGTATCGATGCGTAACCTGAAACTCTGGTCATTAACATATATCGCAAAGCATCATATGCGTGATCTTCTGCTCTAGTGTCTACATCTTCTGAATTAGTCTTTGACAATGGTATTCCTGCCAGTTGTCGAATTATATTAGTACATGTATTAAATATACGGATTCTAGGCTTCTCTGTCAATGGGTTATCTGCTAATCGCCTGTGTATCTCCATTTTGCCCTGCAATCGGTTGCGATCCGATGGAATCCAACGCACTCCTAATCGTACCATTGACTCTGCTATTGATGGTCCAGCACCTGTCTTATTCCAGCATGATGAATCCAGTACCGTATAGTGGGGAGTAGGATCAAGATGTTCTAAATCCAGTATCCTGTCTGCGAGTTGTTCAGCAGTGTGTTGCTTAACATACAACTCTCTATATACCCAAATGTTGTTATCCCAATCAATCGCACCCCACAGTACACATGATGGGCTGGCATATCCATAATCCGCTGCACGTATTCTGGGCCAGTTGGTTGGCATTTCAAAAGGTTCGACTATATGCCGTTCCTTGGCAAATTCTGGAAATGCCGCTCCCTCTGCAACATCCCAATCCCCTTCTAAAAGTCTCTTCCGTTCAACTTCCGGGAGCGATCTGAGCATGGCTTCATAGCGACCATCTTGCATCAGATAGGGATTATCGGTCAACCGTGCAGGAATAAACTTACGGTAGAACAACGGTTGCCTAGCTTTTTCGTGACTTTCAGGATACAGCAGTTCTTTGCCTGTCTCAATATCCGTAGCTGGAAAAGCTTTGTTGTATTCAAATGAATCAATATACATCTTTTTGATCCACCATCCTCCAACTCCTCCGGGGTTGCCAGTACAACGCATCGACATGAATGGTCTTAATTCATCGTCTGTAGTACGTAGTCTGGAACGTAAGTAATCCCATACGTAAGGGGTTGGGTATTGCGTTATCTCATCTATTCCAATCCAGTTAAATGCCTGTCCTTGAAATCGAGTAACGTCTTTATCTCTATCCAGATAGGTAAACCACATAGTTGCCCCAGAAGGGAAGACCCACGTAGATTTTGATTCTCTGAAATGTGCTTTAGGAAAAGCTTTTGGGTATAATTGTCTTGACTTATCAATTAATTCTGTTAATTCATCTAGAGTACGTCTGAGAAGTAATCCACGATGATTAGGGTTATGACAATAACGGAGAGGATCGACCAACAGGGCAAACGACTTGCCGCCACCTGCAGCCCCACCATAGAGTACATCTTCTTCAGAGGATGAGAGAAACTCTTCTTGAGGACCGTTATTAGGTTTAAATATGACTTCTTGATCTTCGACCAAATCTTCAACAGGACTTGCTGCGGCATTAACATCGCCCATATCAACAATTCTCGTAGTCGTTCCGTTAAGTCCGTTCTGTAATTTCCTAGCGTTAGCTTCAATTTTTTTAACATTTTGTCTGTACTTGTTTGCTTTCTTTGCTGCGTTTTCTGCTACCTTTTTATTTTGCCTGAGTTTTTGCTGGGTTGCTCGTCTGGCTCGTTCTAAAGATGACAGATTATAAGTTGCTTTAGGTGCGTTAGGGTCTTTCTTGGGTCTACCACGAGATGCCATTAGTTATACTCAGGGTATTTTTTCCTAAAGAGTTTTTGTTGCTCTTTGTAATCCTTTATCTCTTCTTTAGTTGCTGCTCTTGAAAAATGACTTCCAAAGTTGTTTGACCAAGAAACACTTAATTTAGGTGTTCGTGTATATTTTTTTGGTCCTGCTGTATCGGGTTTTTCTCTATTATAATCTGTTTGATTACGATTTTTTTCAGGATTCATGTATTTTTTGCTAGTCATAAGTTTACCCCACTTTCAGTGCTTTCATTTGTGTGTCTAAAGATCCTATTCTTCCACCTTTTCTCCAAAAACCTTTTTCTTTAGTAAAATAGTTAGGTTTAAACCCCATCGCATCTAAAGGTTTACCCACTACTGTATCTACAAATTTTTCCCAAGTGTGTTTAAGACCAGAAGGTTTTTCTGAAATAAATGGTTGTTTTGCTTGACCCTCATAAACGTATTTTCTAGGTGGTAAAGCTTTAACTTTATCTAATACTTTTTTAGATACTGCATTAAGCAGTTCATTTTGTCTACGTAGGTCTTTAATAAAATGTTTGTCTGATGGATAAAAATCGGCTGTGTCATACGTATCTATTCCCCATTCATCCCCTACGTACTTACCATCTTTAACTGCTCGTTCTAATATTTTTCTAGGATTATTTGATCGGTATTTACCATAAAACCCCATTGAAGGATCTTCTCCTTGACTTGCGTACCCTGCTGTTGTTTTTATTCGCTCATCATACTCTGCTGCATTGAGTCGTACTAAATCATCTTTTGGAAATCTATCATCGCCAGACGCTAAACGAGTGCTATCATAATTATTCATAAATGTTAGATTTTCTGTGAACATTTTTCCATCTTCACCACTGTATAATCTAGAAATTATATTAGCAACTTCGTTAGGATATTGTTCAGCTTTTATCATATAAGGTGGACCTAGACCTTCTCTTTTCCAAAAATCTTGTTTTCCTTCAGGAAAATCACGATATGATTCTACCATTCCACCTATAGGATCACCTGTATGAGTAAATGAATCACCTTCATAAAAAGACTTTGCTGCGTCTTTATCCATAGCACTACCTACCACATTAATAATCTTAGGATCACGTGTAGTAGTCAGTTCTTCTATACCTGAAGTATTTTCTCTTAAAAGATCTTTTAATACCATATGCCCAAGATGAGTTAATTCATGGACAAAAGCATTATATTCTGTTGCAGACATATTAATAAATTGTAAGGGATTTTCTCCCTTTTGTTTTACATATATTTTTTGTCTTTGCCCCATTCCTCTTTGCCAAAATTGACCTGTTGATAACCCCATTTGTTTTCCAGTAGGACTTTCTTCTGGAACAAGATACAGATCACTACCCATATCTGTTCCTCCTTCAAAACTAGAACCTAATATTTGTTCTAAAAAACCTGAATCTTTTATTGCTAAAAATCCTAATGCTGCAACATGATTAGTTTTAAAAACAGGTTGCATAGCCTTTTCTAGCTGATTAAATATATCAGGGTTTTTAGATAGAGAAACTTTTAGTTTACTAGCCATTCTTTTTTCTTGCGTTCTTCCATCGTTGAGTGTATCCTACAGATCCACCACCTCTTTTACTTTCAGTGTATAGCTTTCTTCCTTTAGCTAAATCAGATCTACCTTCACGAATAAAAAATTGATCTAAACTTAACCAATTATCATGCCCTTCATCAAAAAATCGTTTTCTTAATTCTTGTTCGGATGGTTTAGCCATTGATTTCCATTCCTTTCTTAGCTGGCAACAGAACTACACCATGTATAGCCTGTACATTATGGTTATGTGTTTCTTCTTTTCCTAATCCTACTCGATTGAGCAGTGATTCGGCAGCTTTTAGCCGTACATCATCTCCCCTGTTTATCTCAGGGGAATCTATTGTGTTGATCAGACGTTGTGTTGCTTTTACCGATGCACTTGCTAACAGATTTTTTGACCGTTTGATGATTTCATCGGCTAATTTGTTTCGCAACCACCCTACTGAACCTTTAACGTATCCTGCATCAACTGCTGCGGCAACCACTGCACCCCCATTACTGAACAGATTAGAAAGGAATAGTTCTTCCTTTTCCGATATTTTAGTCGGTCTGGTGTTTTGGGGCAATAAATTCATAGTATTTTCCGATATTACGGTGCGTAAGTCTACGTACTGGATGCAAATTAAGCTATACCTGTGCCAATGTGACATCTTGCACCTATAATACCTATATAATATAGTTATTCATACATATTGTCAAGTAATTATTATTGTCAAATTTTTGACTTGACAAATCGCTTGCGTACCTATACAATAAGAACGAGTCTCCGGGGTTAAATATATATAGAGTATACCCCACATCCCCCCACAGAGTATCTATAGGGTTGCGAACAGGGTCTACCTGTAGCGTTGCAAACTGGGTTGCAAACTTTCCCATACATAAAACCTTAAAAAAATAAAATTGATAGGGGTATTGCATGCAAATGTAGGGGGGGTGGGGTGTCCCTTCGCACGCCCTCGCACACGTAGAGATTCTGTCAAGAAGAAAACCCTTCATTGATAGCTTGAACCCTAGCAATCCAACCCAAAACACAACCCATAATATTATTTTTTAATACTATATTGGCATTTCATACACGCATGTTAAGAGGTTTACAAAATTTCATATATTGAAAACATTTAAAGGGAGGCTTAGCGATTATAAAAAATAGCATATAAAACATACAATCTAATAAATACAATGATATAATTATTATTTGATTTAGACATGAAAAAACCCCCCTAGAATAAACTAGGAGGGAGTTTGGGGAGAAAATAGTTTAAGATCTAATAATTAAAATAGTTATTAAAACTATTATTGCCTGAGAAATATTTAGTTCTATAATCATTAGATTTAATTTCATTATTCTTTTTAACTGTTTTCTGTGCATCACGCAACCAACACTCTACACACATTAAAAGACTGTTTTCAGTAACAAACAAGAACCTATCTTGTAATTTACCACACTGTGAGCAATTAGCAGTATTATTCATCATTAGACTTACTCTGTACAATTATTTCATCTTTATCATTCACAGAATAATTTTTAAGACTGACACATTTTGGCTCATTCCATGAATAACCATCAATACCCAAAGCATCAAATTGATTAGCTAAATTTTGGGCTAGTCTTTGAATAATATTAACTTGACTTAAAAGATTGTTAAGATCTTTAAGAGGTACAATAGCACAATCCTTCAATTCGCTATCTTTTATAATTAATTTTTTCTGCATTAGATTGTATCCTTTTTAAATTGTTAAAATTTAAGTTTGGGGAAAGGTGACAAGGATTAACACTGATTTTATAACCTTTAATTCTAAACCCCTAATTGATTAATTGTTTAAATCAATCAATATATAATTATTATTATTAATCCTTTTTTCTGTCAACTTTTTATTTTCACCCAAGAATATATTCCTGTACTTTCCTGTTGTTGTTGAATAATCCCATTTATTTTTATCAAGGAACACTCTTCCTTCATTATTGATAAACGCAATCACAGAATTATAACTTTGAAAGTATGAACCTTCAGGAGTAGAAATAACAAACTGGTTAGGTATACGATTGCCATTATTTGAAATCATGTTTAAAACTTTAATATTTTGCATGGTGTTTTAATCCTTCTCTTTTAAATATTTATCTCTTAAAGTATTTGTTTTAAATTCTTCTAATTCAATAACCCGATCAATTAAATCATTAAGCCAAATTGTTTTAATATATTCTTTTACTTTAATTTCGACCTTGTGTTCAATTAATCCATCAAGGGCAACCAAAAAATCAAAGTCACCTTTTGTAATTGTTACAGGTTCAGAACCATCCATAGCTAAAGATTTACTATATTTTTTTTTATAATCCATTAAATTATCCTTTTTAATTTTTATCTGGGGATAGTATAGACACAAAAAAAAGGGAAAGTAAATACATACAATCCCTTTTAAGTTTATTTTGAGTTTTATTTTATAATGTTAAACTTGCAATAACTATTAAAATTAAAACAAGTATAATGGCAGTAAATATCTTGTAGATATAATAAAAGGTTCTCCAATCCATAACTATGCAACCATTTTTTCCATGTTATTCCATGTGTCATGTGAGAGTAAATCTCTTATCTTTTGTTGACGTAATAACCTGACAGTGTGTTTACTTTTAGTATCACCCATTGTCCGATCTTTACCATTAACATCTGTGTAAGTGGCATCAGTATGTGTTGACCAATGCGTCAAAGAATTATAAGCACTCCAAAGATTACTTCCACAATCTTGACTCTCTTTTTGAAATATATGTGTAAGATAATTCAGTAACTTTTGATTGACTTTATGTTCACTCGAAGCAATCAATTTTGCACCCCTACCATGTTCAACTTTACACAAAGTATTAGCAAGGAAGGTTGCAAACTTTTCATCAGTAACAGGAGTATCTTTCCATCGCATCATCTGATCTTTATTGTCATTCCATGCCTGTAAACTAGTCTGAGCATTATTCATCAAAGCAGTAGTATCCAGATTACTAGTATGTAAATGTTTTTGCTGGTAAGATTTTTCACCCCCAAATACTTGAGTGTTACGACACAATGTTCTATACGCACCACTAAAGACTTGAAATGCCCAAGACATATCCACAGAATTAAAGACATCTAATCGACAAGTAACTTCATCATTACTTTTACCTACATTCATTTTAAGATCATTAAAGTGAATTGATCGACTAGCACGTCTACCATTGTCAAATACTTGATCTAGAACAGTCACATTACTAGTTGGCAAATCAGAATTATTCTTTAATAGATCAGCTTGTTTTCTGAATAACTCATCATGATTAACCAAATGATAAGTGTTACTAATTGGTCGACTATCTAGAATTTTACCATTCTGTTTATTGATCAATGCTCGATAGTTATCAATTTTATCCATAGTACCAATTTTATGACCAAATGGAATTTCAGCAAATATTGGTACAGGTTCGACACTACCCATATCTGCAAATAGATCAATATCATCTATATTATTGTGACGATAACCATAACCATTAGGAGTAGTTTTATAGTTGGCGAGTTTATGTTCAGTTGGATTACGCAATGGAACATCTAAATCTGTATAATTTTCATTACCTAACATATTAATACCCTTTACTAATTGAAAGTTGGGGAAGAATATCCTCTAGAGCATTAGCTACTTTTTCATCTAATTCGCTCATATCTATATGTTCCATGATATCCATGTTTTGTAATTCATCTTGGAT
>VTLG01013509.1_pt1 | contig 14475 bp, 19 predicted proteins | sample 4694571 | NCBI WGS metagenome assembly VTLG01 (sample SAMN12604809, study PRJNA352737) | marine metagenome | biome: ENVO:00000447; feature: ENVO:00000209|ENVO:00000569|ENVO:01000036; material: ENVO:00002151; isolation source: viral sequences binned using virsorter ...
GTGACCGTCTCGTTGCGTTTTTAGTTTTATGCCCCCATAAGGGCACACAACAACGTCACCAAGGTATTCAAATTGATAAAACGCCCAACCATACCGGAACCGAATATGGCCCTTTAAACGCCAATTTAGGGCCATTTATAGCTATTAATGCCAACAATCAACGCAATCGCTGAATTCACCGGATTTGACCGGGCTTCAATCACCCGCCGGGCCAAAAGATTTGAGTTAGGAAAGGAGGTTTCATGCAAGGATTTGTTCGATATGAAACCCCTGGATGTTGCGCATGAGAGGAAAATGACGCTGGAGGCGGCGAGAACGGAACTGGCAATTGAGGATGCACGGCTGAAACGTCTTCATGCGGAGAAGATTGAGGGCAAACTGGCGGACGTTGATGAGTTGATGGCGGCGGAAAACGGTTTGCTGGAGGGGATCGCCGGTGTGATCAAGGCATCACCTTTGGATGATTCCCGGAAGGAGGATATCTTTACCGCCATTCAGGATCACGCGAAACAATGGGAGGCCGGATATGCCTGATCCAGACCGGAGGGGATGCACGGTGTGTGAACCGGCATTCAAGAGGTATACCAGTGAGCTGGCACGGTTAACGGCAAAGGTTTTTCAGTTCCGTGCAGTGTTGCCCGCGGATGAATGGGCTGAATCAATCCGGCGGATGGATGGTGGCCGGAGGTTCAAGTTTGATTTCGCACCCTATCAACGGGAAATGATTCAAACCTGTTACCGCAAGGATGTCCAAATGGTTTGCTTTATGATGGCCAGCCGATTGGGGAAAACGGAATGCGTGATGAATGTAATCGGCCATTCGATTGATGAAGCGCCCCGCCGCATCCTGGTATTGTATCCAACGACATCGCAAGCGGAGAAATGGTCGAAGGAGACTTTGGAAAAGGAACTGTTTGAATCAACGCCCGCTCTGCAATGGTTGGTGCGAGGTGGTCGCCGGAACTCAAGCAATACGATTCTGCATAAACTGTTCCCCGGCGGCTTGATTAATATTTTTGGTGGTAATGCCCCGGGGGAAATGCGGAGAGCAAAGGGCAACCTTTTATTTTGTGACGAATGTGATGCCCTGGAGGCTTCAGGCGCGAGGGACGAAGGCGATCAACTTTCCATCTTTTGGACGAGGGGAACGGAATATTCCGATACCATCCGGATCGCCGCATCATATCCATCGGTGGAAGGGCAAAGCCGGATTGCTCAACTGATGGAAACCAGTGATTATCGCAAGTGGTTCACCCCATGCGCCAAGTGTTCCAAGCATGTTGTCTTGAGCCGGGACCATCTGCATTATCCGGAAGGCAAACCGGAAGAGGCATGGCTTGAATGCCCGGAATGCGGCGAACATTTAAACGATGATGACCGGAAGGAAATGATGCATGCCGGCGAATGGAGGCCAACCCGCGAATTCAAAGGAACGGTTGGATTTTTTGGATCGGGGATGATGTCACCGCATCCCGTGCAAAAAGGCTATCTCAGCCATCTGCACTTTGTGGCGACTCAGGAAGAGGCTGTTGAACAGGCTGATAACCCAGACCGGGCGCGGCATGTTCTGGTTAATACCTTCGATGCATTGCCGTATAGGCCGGAACGCATCGAGGCACCGGAGACAACTGAATTGATGGATAGGCTGGAAGATTACCAACCGAGGATCAAATTGCCGGACGGGGTCTTGTTGCTGACATGTGGCGTTGATGTGCAAAAAAGGTATTTGGAATTGAGCGTTTGGGGTTGGGGTGAAAACAAGGAATCCTGGTTGATTGAGCATGAAACAATTAACGGCGCTCCGGATGATCCCGGCACATGGAGCGCACTGGAATCCTTTCTGGCATCCTGCCGTTACCCACACCCAACCGGGCATACGCTCGGGCTTCTGGAACCCGGTAGCCGGGTGATGGTTGACGCGGGCCATTGGGACCAACATGTTCTGCCATTCACCTTTTCAAAACAGGCACTTGGGGTTGCCGCGGTTCAGGGTTCACCAACGATCAACGCCCCGGTGCTTGGCAAGGTAAGGCTGGCGGCATCACCAAAGGCCCGTATTTATCCGGTTGGGGTTAACCAGTGCAAGGATATCATATATTCCCGCTTGAGTCTTGCCCCGCCACCGCCAGGCAAACCATTCCCGCCGGGGTATATCCACATGAACAAGACTGCAACACGGATGTATCTGGATGGCTTAACCTGCGAATATGGAAAAGAGGAAACATTCCGCGGTGAGATGTTCACAAGGTATGTGTGCCCTGCCGGAAAACGTAATGAAGTTTTAGATTGCGCGTGCTACGCGATGGCCGCAAGGGTTGCGATCAATCCCCGCTTCGACCGGATACGGGAAAATATGGCAGGGGGAGGGCAAAAGAAACAACCCCGCCCCCGGAAGAGGAGGCCGCAATTTGTTGGAGGGTTTCAGCGGTGAGTCTGGCAGATGAGATTGCCAGCATGGAACGGGATCTTGAACCCGTGCAACGGGTCCACCTGAACATCTTGATTCAGGCGCGGCAGGATTTCGCAACGGCAAGGGCATTGGAATATATTGATCCCGCCGGGTTGGTGGACCCAACCGCATTCCGTTACCGCGGCAGGGGAACCCGTCTTGTTGGTGGATTTTCCGTTCCAATGACTGTATCATCATTGGGTGAACTTGCTGAATACTGGCGAAGCGATGCGCCATCAAAATCCTTGGCATTCCTTGAAATCGCGGAAATGGATGGCCCTGAATTTTTGAAAAGGCTGAATGACGCGGTGCAATACCGGGAAGCTAAACCAAGCAAGATGCCCCTAGATACTTTATGAGAAAAGCCACCTTTGACATTGACGTTTGCAAGACCATCCGGAAAAGCCCGGAAGCGCAATCCGGAACACTGGCGACCTATACGGCCCTGCGGGAAATCGCCACGGAAAAGGGTTCAACGGATTTCACCACCACCCTGGGGGATGTGAGGAACCGGGCATTGCTTGGCGAAACCAGTTGCCGCCGTGCGATGCGCTTCATGCAACGGCGGCGTTTGATCGACAAGGAACAAACCGGGGAAGGTATTCGGGTCAGGCTGTTGCGGGTTTCAAGGTCTTGAGGATCATGAAACGATTGCTTTGTTCCTTGCTTTGTTCCCTTTCCTTTCCCGCGCTGGCGGTCTTGCCAGAGGTGCATCATTTCATTGACCGGCCAGCCTATGTTTTCGGGATCTACTTTTTCAGCGGCGGTGCATCATTCATTTATCATGTTGAAGTGAACGAGGGATCTGGATGGTTCCGGGTTGCCTCCTTCACGGATGCCCCGAGGGGAATGCCGCTTGTAACCTATACGAATTACGGCGGAGATGGGTTTATAAGTTTTCCGATGGGGATGGCACGGGTTGTTGTGGAGGATCAAAAGGCGATCCGGGTCGCAAGGGGAAACAGTCCAGCGCCGTGGATCAGATGGCGACCATTTGCCCCGGTCAGGTTTTAGCCCGGGCGGGATTAAATTGGTGTGGTCTATTCCCGGCAAGAATTTGCGTTATTTTTACTTGTGGCAGACTCATCTCCAAAATCATCGCTTTTTTCAGGCGACTCCTCCGATTGGACAACATCACTTTCCGAATATCCGGCATCCTCATCATGGGTTGCCGTTTGCGTTTTTCAAAAGCCGGGCAATGAACCGTTACGCCTGGAGGCAACTGCATCCGGCGCTGATCATGTCTTCAGGCTGGAATCTGAACAATCAGCAACACTTGAACCGGGCCGGTGGAACTGGGCGATCCGGGTGGCCAAGGATGATACCACCAAAACGGTCAGCATCGGGGAAACTGTTGTCAGGCCCAACCCGGAAGGATCGCAGGTTGAAAGCCATCATGCAAAGTGCGTAAAACTGTTGAGGGCCGCAATCGAGGACAGGCTCGTTGATGTGCAGGAATCGATTTCAGTTCTCGGGCAGGACATCACCAAGATTCCGGTTTTTGAATTGGATAGGTTGCTGAATCATTATCAATCGAAGCTGAACAGGGAATTGCGCTTTCAGCATCAACTGATCACCGGCCAGCGGCAGAGGCGCTCAAGAATTTATCTAGTGGATTGATGGCTAATATCACGTTTGACAGGAAGACCGGGAAGATCAGGTTACGATCAGCAACCTCCAGGGGGAAGCGTTCTTATGGCGCGGTTGTATCTGATCAACTAACCGAGGGATGGAACACATCGTTATCATCCGCGCACACGGAATTGCGCGGCGGGATAACCCGGCTCCGTGCCATGACGAGGGATCTGGAACGATCCAACCCGTATGCCATCCGGTTTCTGAATGAGTGGACAAGTAACATCGTTGGCACTGGTTTCACTTTTCAAAGCACTGCATTGAACGCTTCCGGCAGGGAAGACAAAGCCGCCCGGGAAATTATTGAAGATGCATGGCAGGATTGGAAGCGGGCAAGGAGTTGCACCGCATCCGGCGACATGCCTTACAATGAATTCAAGGGATTAAGTGAAAGGGCTTGCGCCCGGGATGGCGGGGTTCTGATTCAAAAGCTCCGCGGATTTGAGGGCAATGATTGGGGGTTCGCGTTGAATGTTCTGGAGATTGATCGCCTCGATGTGGAATACAATGTGAAGAAACTCCCCAACGGCAACCGGATCGTGATGGGCAAGGAACTGGATTCAAATGGCTGGAACAAGCCGATTGCATACCATATACTTGGCGATCATCCTGGTGAAAGTTACATGCAGAGCGGTAAGTCCCGCACAAGGGTTCCGGCTGATGAAATTATCCATCGCTTTTATCGCAAGCGGTTGGAATCAACGCACGGTGAACCACTGATGGTTGGCGCGATTTCCGGCCTCCGCCATCTGGAGAAATTTGAAGAAGCTGAACAGATTGCCGCCAGGTTGAGTGCCTGTTCTACCGTGGCAATTGAGCGGGATAGTTCGATGCCGTATGAGGGTGACGAATATCTTGACCAAGAGCTTTCGCCCGGTGGAAAATTTGAATTGGAAGCTGGTGAAAAGGCGGTGATGCTTTCTCCGCAACACCCTAACGGGAACTACGAAACCTTTCGCCGGGGGGTCCTGCAAGGGGTCGCGTCTGGCCTGATGGTCGGGTACCCAAATCTGGGTCAAGACTACGCCAGTGTTAGCTATTCTAGCCTCCGGGAGATGAAGTTGAACATTCAGGCATTAACGAATGTTTACCGGCAGTTGAATATCGGCAACGAAGAGGAACCCATTTTCCGGGCATGGTTGGGCTTTGCTTTAAGAACCGGGAAAATTAAATTGCCGGCATCAAATTTCGAGAACTTTTCCAAGGGGAACTTTGTTGGCGCGGCGTTTCCTTATGTCGATCCTCTCAAGGATGTCACCGGGCTGGAAAAGGAATTATCAATTGGTGCTACTAGCCTTTCCCGGGCGGTGAAGGAACGGTTGGGGGTTTCGCTTGATATCATCATCAAGGAACGGGTGAGGGATATCGAATTGTTCAAGGATGCAGGGTTGCCCGTTCCCGCTTCGCTGATGGGAGGGATGCCAGCCCAAAGTGATCCGGGTGATCCGGATGATCCGGATGATGGTGCGGAGGGTGGCGGTGATGACATTTCATCACTTCTCGGAGACTTGAAGGAACAGGCCGATACTTATGGCGTTGGTGTTCGGGCCGGGATGGTAACGCCCCAGAAGATCGATGAAGAGGATTTCAGGACGAAGGCCGGATTGCCTATTATGACAACCGAGGCGGAACAGGCATGGGCTGAAGATGGCGGGATCAGGAGGCCCATCACCCTGCAATCACAATCAGCATTTGAAGCATCGCAGGAAGAAATCGGAAGCGAGGCAACTGATGGGTGATCTATTCACAGCATAAAATTCTGTTAACCTTAGAATGAGTAATGAATACCGAAACCGGATACAGAACCTTTGCCGTTCGCAATGAAGATGGTGAAGCGTCACCCCGCGGAATCCTGACAACGGAAGCACCGATTCCGATGATGGATTGGAAGCGCGGCGAATATGTCCCGGAGGTTCTTTTGATGAGCGGCATGAAGGCCCGCGGAAGGGCCATAAAACTTTTAGATACTCACAAGACTGATTCCGTTTCATCCGTGCTTGGTGGTTTCACTGATATCCGTGTGCGGCCAGCCGGGGAAAGGGATGTGCCAGATGCGTTCGCTGATGGCAATATTCAGGTCTCAGAAGTGCATCCCGAGGTTGCGACAAAGATCCGTGAAGGTTTCATAAATGAAATGTCGGTTGGGTATCGTTACTCAGATGAAAAGACGACTTTCGTGCCAGAAGGTGAAACCGTTGAGGTGGAGGGCAAGGCATATACAGGCCCGGTCAACATCAGGACAGAATGGGATGCGCAAGAGGCTTCCCTGGTTCCACTCGGTGCAGATTCACAGGCACAAATAAGAGGCTTTCAGAACTTCGCTGAAGCCCAACAAAAGATTTCTCGCAGACTCGATGACAATCCAACCGACTCCCCCGGCTTGAACGCTGATGGAGTGAAGGCCCATGACAAGGCTGAAGGAAAGGATGAAGGAGAGAAAGCGGAGAAAACCCAAATTAACCAACAACCCAAATCTAATAATATCATGGAAGATTCAATCTCCAATGATGGCGTTGAAGAGCAAGTTCGTGAGGCCGTTAAGGTTCAAAAGAACGAGTTCGACAAGCGGGCTGATGCAATACTTGCACTCGGTGAAGAGGTTGGCGATAGCAATTGGGCTATCTCCCATCTTCGTTCAGGTGCAAGCGTTGAAGATGTTCAGCGTGACGCTATCTCAAAATTAAAGGAGGCAACCAGCAATCTCGGCGTAAAAACTGAAGGTGACGTTGGTCTGTCTAAAAAGGAGCAAAAGACGTATTCAATATCGAAAGCAATGCTTGAGCTTGCTGAAGGCCGCAAAGTGGGTGGCCTTGAAGGTGAAGTTTCAGGCGCGATTTCTGATCGTTGCAATCGTCATGCTGATGGATTCTTTGTTGCCCCGGAGGCTTTCAGAAGTGAAGGCACTCGGGCCGCGACATTGGCCGGAACAATTGCCAGTGCAGGGACAGGCGGAGGCGTTGTACAAGATGACCTCTTGGCCGGTAGCTTCATTGATGCATTACGTCCGACAATGGCAAGCGCCCAAGCGGGCATCACCATCCTCAACGGTTTGACCGGCAATGTTATCATTCCCAAGAAGACAACAGCCGCCGCCGCAACATGGGCTGGCGATGAAGCCACCTCTGCACATGCCGAGGGTCCTGTTGTGATTGGTTCCATTAGCCTTGAGCCGCAACATCTCGGATGTTACACCGAGGTATCCAAGCAACTCCTGCACCAGGGAACTCCTGATGTGGACATGCTGATTCGTGATGATCTTGCCGCCTCAGTGGCACAAGGTCTTGACCAAGCGGTATTCCGCGGAAGTGGATCGGGCCAGCCGCAAGGCGTGCAGGGTGGAACATCCGTGGAGACTTCCGCGGTTGCAACCCCGGGTTCACCGCTCATTGCCGAACTCTTTGAGTTCGTTTCTGATGTTGAAGATGGGAATGCTCTGAATGGTTCACTGGCATGGGTCACAACCCCAACGGTTGCCAGTTACTTGAAGCAAACCCAATTGTATTCCAACACCGATTCCACGATGTGGGATTGGAGGAACGGGAACACCATTCTGGGCTATCCTGCCATCAGCACATCCAACGCTGACACGCACGACATCCAGTTTGGAAATTGGGCAGACTATTTGCTTTGCCTGTTTGATGGCATCGATTTAGTGGCAATTCAGGATGCGACCGGAGCGAAGAAACGCTTGATCACTTATGTGGTCAATTTAATGGCAGATGGCGATGTTCGCCGCGGCCAGAGTTTCTGCACCAACGCTTAATTCACGAGGCGCGCCGGGCTGGCAAATCCAGCCCGGTGGCCTTTAATTTAACCAGCATTAAACCAATGCCATCGACAAGAACGAACCCGCCAGAAAAAACTGATTCAGTTGTGATCCTCCGGGGTTGCATCGCCAATGGAACACCCCAGGAAGAGGGTACCACAATCAAGGTTTCCGCCGCCACCGCGGCACTCTTAATCGGCACGGGACAAGCCGCCCGCGCTGACGATAAGGCCAAGGCCAAGCCTAAAAAGAAGGCCGCAAAATCAGCGCCAGTTGTAAACGCTGAACGCTAAGATGAACGCAATTCAGTCCTCGGTTGAGGCGCAATTCAAGTTTGCACTCCGCAACGGGTCTGGATCTTTTTCTGTCAACGGAAAGACGGTTGACGCATTGGTTGTGGAACCGCCGGTTACCGAGGGTAGCCAGCGCCGGGGCCGTCAAAGAAGCATGCGCCGGGCAACTGTTGGGGTTCTTAAAAGCGATTTACCGAGTATCCCCACACCTGGCACAACGGCCCGGCTGGATAAATGGAGATGCATCGTTTCTGAAGAGGGGATTGAAGAAGAGGCGTTTGCCTATCGCATCCCGTTACGAAGCCCATAAGATGGCTGAAGTTGCATCACCGGAAACGCTTGAAGCGTTCGCAGAAAATCAATTAAAGAGTTTGCTGGATGCTCAATTGACCAAGGTTCCAGATGCCAACATCCTGACCGGGCACACCACCGATGATGCCGGGGTTGATGAAGGCATGCCGGTAATCATTGTCACTGTCCAGCGTGACGAGGAGGATATACCCGGAACGGGTTGGTGGATCTGTTCTGTTGAAATAGAGTTCGACCCCAGGGATCTGAGTGATGATGCAGTTGATGCGGCTTGCAAGGAAATAGAAACGGCGATTGGTGACGGCGGCAGTGATATCGAAACCCAGATCACATCCGGGCGGCTTCAATGCATGACGGGATCTGTTTTCTTTGATCAGGATTTCGAGTATGAACCAACGGATGGGGAGCGCACAAGGTTCTTTAAGTTCACGGTATCTCTGGGATTAAATGCACCGTGATCTATTCCCGGCAAAAATTTCGTTTACCTTATTATAATACTTAACCTGTAATTTTTTTTTAGAACAATGCCATCACCGACTTACGTTCAGGGAGCAACTGGAATGCAAAAAGGCGTGAAGAACGCAGAGACCGGAATCGCCGTGGAATCCATAGATTGGACTATAAACGACCCGGTTGAGTATTCCCAAGACCGTTTTGGCGGCAATTCGGGCTTCTGTCATGGCTTCAATCCGAGCGTGGAATTGGAAATTTCAGGAGAAATTAGCAACGAAGAGAGCGGCATTTGCTTGGCTCAATACGGCACTGCGATAACCTTTGCGAATGAAACGAACTGCCTTCTTACTGATACTGATTCAACCTTTGCGAATGTTGCCAACACCGGCGGGTTCTATCCAACCGCGATTTCATTCAGTGAAAGCCGGGATGGTTTCCGCACCATGAGCATCACCACTATCAGCCACCCTGACATCACCTGACCTGATGGATTAATTTAATCACCGCCCCAAAGGGGCCAGCCTGAGTGGACAAAGCCGATCAACTTCATAAGTTGAGGGAGGGGCAATTTATAACCTCCTCAACAGACCTTGCCGCATCGCTGATGGCATGCGGTTGCAAACCTCTGGAGGATGGCCCATGCTCCAACACATACACGGATGCCCGGCCATTCAAATCCGGGCGACCTGGTGAAGTGTTGTTTCATCTCGAAAAGCATAGCTCCACATTCAAGGGGCAGGACGGGTTGCCGATTATGACAGAAAAACTTGCCGGTGCGTTCCGGGGCAAGGATGACAATTCAGTTCTGGATAGCATGATTGATGAAATTGAGGATCAGAACTTGTGCAACCGGATCAAGGCGCAATTGCCTCTGGCGATCATGTCCCATCACCGGGCCGCAATGGGCAACCGTTCAATCATTCGCAAGTGGTGGCGTAAGGTTGAACCGTGGGTATTTATCAAGCGGGGGAATAAGAGGTTCCTCCTTCCGAGAACAGCAAAGAAAACAGCCCAGAGATGGGGATTAAAATAATGAGTGAACATGATTCAGATGAGCAATCAGAAGATGCGTTTGAGGATTCCGCGCAATATGAATTCAAGGGCCGGGAACTTTGGTTTAGCTATCGCCATTATTATGCGCTGACCGCCATTTCATCCAATGCCAAGATGTCGGCAGAGGAACAGGTTTTACTGGTGTTCTGGATCGCAACGCATAGCCCAGATGAGATTAAACAACTCCGGGCGGATTGGCGAAGCGATGAGGCTGATGTATTCCAACGGTTTGAAGATGTGCCGGAGAATTTCAACCTAGCGCCGGGTTCCCAGAATATGCTGGATCTGGCGCTGGTTGTGGAGAAAATTTGGAAAGATATCGATCAAAGCCGGGATAATGTTAAAAGCAAGGTTAAGAAGGGAGGCAGTAAGAACGCCAGCAACCCGCCGGGAAAGTAAGCACGGCGGCCATATATCTTGCCGCAATTTCGGAAGTGTTACCCGGTTTCTCGATTGATTATTATTTGGGTGGGTTGCCGTATGCCCAGGGGTTGCAACTGCAAACCGTGCATCTGGCTAGGCAAGGAACTGAATTTGAAAGTTTATCCCATCAAGACTCTTTTGAAAGGGTTGCGGGGTTGGGCTAATCTATTCAACCCACATGAATGAGTTATATTAACGTAAATGCCTCGGACAACTAATAATGTTAAGCAATGGCGGGCGGCCATGAAGACTTGGATGAAGGCCAAGCGCGGGGCAAGCTATGACGATTGCATCAATAAGTTTGGCGCGGAATCATCTGCGAAGGCGATCACCTACACAAAGAAGACTTCAATGAGCAAGCTGAATACCATTGATCCGGCGAGGGGAGGCAAGACCCGGAAGCAACAAGTTCTGTTTGCCTTGGCATCGAAGGCCGGGGTAAAGCGCGGAACCGGGGGGGCAAAGGTAATGTATCCGCACGTTCAAAAAATGTTCTCAAGGCGTAAGTCAAGCCTTGGCGCAATCAAGGCTGGCTTTATTAATCCCGCCAAACAACTCGGGGCGCGTCTTAAATCGTCCCCCTTTGGCGGTGGCAGTGCTTCCAGGTCGAGGGGTTACAAGTCAAGAACGCAAAGGATGCGGGCGATTGCAATGAATGAAGTCAATGCATCCGGGGTTTATGCAAAAGCGCCAATGGAAAGGGCGATGAATTTCGTTGTGAAACGTGAACATGCTTGGGCCATCAAGCGACTCCAAAAAGCCAACAACCATTTCAGCGCCCGCGCATTTTAAGCTATGGCTACCAGAAAATCAAAACTAGAGACGGTTTTCACCGGTGACTCCAAACCATTTGAAAGAACGGTGAACCGCGTTCGCGCCACCGGGGCAAAGGTTGCCGGTGTTGGCAAATCCATGATGGGAGGGTTTGCGGCAATAGGTGGGGCAATGCTCTTCAAATCAGGGTTATCAAAATTTGATCGCATTGATAAGTTATCCAAAGACCTCGACATGAACGCCGAGACCCTTCAGCGGTTTGGGCATCTTGCTGATTTAGGGGGAACGAATTTGGAGACGTTCGCCAAGGGTGTCAAAATTTTAAGCCTCCGGGCGCATGAGGCGGCAGGGCCAAAGGGTCTTGCTTCTTATCGGCGTGAGTTTGAAAACATGGGGATTGATGTCGATAAGTTTGACATGCTGAATTATGAGGAACAGACGCTGGCTTATTCTGATGCAATTCGTAAAGCAACAGACAGACAATCAGCGCAAGCCTCGACCACTAAATTAATGGGCCGGGCAGGAACTGAGATGTTCAGGGTTATGGAACAGGGGAGCGGGGAAATGCGGGAACAGATGGATGCGGTTTCAACCTTAACAACAGAACAGACCGCGGCCATTGCTGATTTAAATGATGTATTCACAACGCTCGCCACCACCGGTTTGGCGGAATTCTTCAAAGTGATTGCGGATGTTTGGGAAGCGATGAGAAGCATTGCAGAATGGGCCGGGATCATTGCGGGGACCATTGGGTTGTGGATGGGAGGCATGAGCATGGAGGAGGCCGCCGAAATTTCCGGCAGGGTAAAAGCCGAACTAGATGAGCAAAAGAGAAAAGAAAAAGCCGCATTGGCGGACAGGGGTAAAAAAAGGGAAGGGATCTTGGACGAGGAGGCCGCCGTTGCTAAAAAAGTGAGAAAGGTAGTTAAGGAGGCCGCCGTAAAGCTATTCGATCCAACAAGATCTGGCGGGTTCTTTGGCCATGCCGGGCGCAAGGGAACACCAGTGTCCCGCCAGGTGAAGAGCCTTCAGGAAAAGATGCTGGCAATTGGAATGCGAACAAATGATGAGATTGCCGAATTGCATAAAACATTTAACCGCGCATTGATTACACCATAGCCATGCCCGCCCCAATATTTAAAGGCGATGCCGCCACATGGACCCAGCAAAGAGGAACGACCTTTGGCACCAAGGATGAGGGAAACGATTGGATCGATCTCGTCTACCGGGGCAAAAGCGAATCGGCAGTAATTTGGCGAACTCAATGGACAAAGGGAACGACATGCCCGGAACCGGGGTTTAGTCATTGCAAGCTAATCAAGCCGCCCGAATTTCAAGAGGACAATATTGCATTCTCAACCGCAACCCTTCACTTCGAGGGTCAAAGCCCATTAAGCGGAACCGTTGAGGGATCGGATGCGACAATCACCCATGAAACTCAGGAGGCCGAGTTTATGGTTTATTACGCAATCACCAAGGAGGGCGGCGATATTGATAATTCTGAAGGCGTTTATAGATATCACCGTAACGTAATGACGGCGACTTACACAAAGGCATCACAGCCAACCAGCACAAGATACGACAGCGATTTGAATAAAGATCCCGATCCGGTTCCGATTGCGGATGTAAAACTAGGGCCGGGGGCAAAGCGTTTTGATAAGCTAGTAAAAGGCAATCATTATCGGGTTGGCGAACCGGATGCTGTATGGCATATCATCAAGGATTGGACAGAGACGGCACCGGGGGTTTTTGACGTTACTGAAGAGCATTCTAAATTCATTATTGGCAACCATGTTGATATTGATCAGAGCTAATGCATAAGACTCCAAAGAAACTTAAAAGGGGGTTTAAGGTTCACGCGGAATCGCATAATGAACTGGTTGAATATGTAAAAAGAACCAGACCAATCGCCACACATGGCCACACGGAGACGAACAGCGGGACCATGCCCCCGACTCGACCTCATGCAAACCGCCCGCAATTCACCCCGGGGATCATTGAGCATAAGACAACTCCCAAACTTTCAATTTATCCTGGCTATGTTTTCGGTTCTTGGAGGGATGCCGGTGATACCGCGGAAATCCATCTGCCGGATATTCAGCAATGGGTAATTGAGCCTAAAATTGGAGGTTCATATTTAATAGCCGATCCGCAACCGCAATTGGCACTGACCGCAAACCAAACGAATTATATCTATCTGCAATTAAACTGGAGCGCCCATGCCGCCGAGATTGGCGGGATGGCAGTGGAGGGTTCAGGCGCATCAGGAACATCCTTTGCGTTCAAGGCAGACCATCATCTTCTGGCCGATGGCGTTGAAGTTCTTGATGGTTCCGGGGCGCATGGAACATCCGGTTACAACCCCGGCATCTTTGTTCGCATTGATCGAGTCTTTTACACATTAACCGCCGCCACCTTTATTCGTCAGCAAGACCAACAACCACCCGCCGAGACTGCCCTGATCACTTACATCCCCGCCGGAATGATTAACCTTAATCGCTATGGGCAACTTGCATCCTATAGCTCCCCCCAAGCTGATGCCATGAGATGGTTCCTTGAAGGCCCGATATGGGCAAACCGCCCGCCGATTTACCGTTCGGGGATTACAACGACAGACAGAGATCCAGATGAACCGATTGTGCCTGTCCAGCCGGAAAACTATGTCTACCCCGGAGCCGCGACAGACACTTGATAAGGCCGAGGCCCTTGTCTATTTGCCCGCGTTTATCCTCTTTCGTTTGGCCTTTAGTCCTCGAAAGATGTCCCCGGTTCACATTCAGGATAGTCTCTTGATCAATGGCTGGCTGAAGGAGCATCCCGCCATCATGAGGATATCCCCTGGCAATTATGCGGGGATTGATGGTTGCCATCGCCTTGGTTTCCTTAACTCAATTAACCGGTTGGATATGGAAGTGCCTACATTGATCATGCTTTTTTAGCCATTCATTGATCTATTCCCAACGTGATTTTAGATTAGATTGATTCAATGCCCGTTTATCCTGTCAAATTCTCCGGTGATGCCGCATTTACCGGAACGCATGCATCCGGCTTCAAGATCTACGCCCGGTCAACCAATGCGGCTGATGATGATGGTACCATTACGCTTTACGGCAGGGCCACCAGTGGAAGCACCGCCGATTATGTTCAATTAAATCCCGGAACCAACGAAGGAAAGATTGAACAACTGTCATCCGCAACATGGTCTGATATCTATCTGGCTAAATGGGATACTGCCTTAACCGGGACCGGGTCAATTTTTTCAAACGATGGCACGGAGGCCACAGGATCTTGCAAGATCACAACGAATCCGGCTGATACAG
>VTLG01002980.1_pt1 | contig 14472 bp, 24 predicted proteins | sample 4694571 | NCBI WGS metagenome assembly VTLG01 (sample SAMN12604809, study PRJNA352737) | marine metagenome | biome: ENVO:00000447; feature: ENVO:00000209|ENVO:00000569|ENVO:01000036; material: ENVO:00002151; isolation source: viral sequences binned using virsorter ...
TTCAGTCCATATCTTATGGAATTTGAAATGCCAGAACCCTACGTTAAAATGTTGAACAATTATGGGGATAAAATATCAAAAAGTGATAAAAAATCAAAGCAACTGGATTGGTCTAATAACCTTGTGGGGAATGTAAAGCAAGAGCATATGATTGAAGAGCATATTTGGCATCAAAAACCAGATGAATATTTACCAACATTCTTTAATTGGGTAGGGCATTGTACTAATATGTATGTTAAAACAAAATTAAAAGCAGATGGAGATGATTTGGATAAAAAAAAAGCTGAACAGGGAATTAAAAAAGTTCTATTACATAGTAGTTGGCTAGTTAATTCCATAGCCGGAGATTTTAATCCTCCCCATATGCATCACGGTATGTTATCTACAGCAGGTTGGTTGAAAATGCCACCATCGGTAGAAAAAGATGAGGAAAGAGAAAATGCAGGTTGGATTGATTTTATATATGGAACGCCACAGCTATTTATTGACCCAAAATATCCTGTAAAGCCACACGTAGGGCAAATATTCTTTTTTCCTTCTTGGCTGTTGCACGAAGTTTACCCCTTTAGGGGAAAGGGATTAAGACGAACTATATCCTTTAATTTAAGTTTTGAAATGTAATATGCTTATAACAAAAGATATATTAAAAGAGGCAAATGAATTAATAGCAGGTGACAGGCACAAGGATTATGGGGATAAAGTTGAAAACCATAATAATATTGCAAAGCTATGGTCTGCCTATAAAGGCATAGAAATTACAGCTCACGATGTTGCTATTATGATGGTACTGTTAAAAATAGCCAGAACAAAACTTGGTGCTGTTAGTAGGGATACATATATAGATATGTCTGCCTACGGAGCTATAGCAGGGGAAATTAAATTTAGAGAGCCAAAAGAAGAGTCAGAGGGAGAGAGACGGGGACGCATAACAGCAGAGTATGTTAAAAAATATAATAAAAAATTAAATAAAAATGAATAAAGAATATAAAAAAACATTAGGTCAAAAACTATATCACGCTTTAGAAAAGAAATATGATTATGAAATTTATGATGCGAAAGCCAGACTATCAGTATATTTTACTAGTCCTGTTGGCATTGGAGAGCATCCACAATTTACAGAAGAAATGGATAAATTATTAGAAAAAATAGCAAATGCAGAAGATAAAAAATCTATATTAGAACGCCACTTCAATGATGGACATTGGCTATTGCCATTTTTTGAAGATAATAAATAGGAGAATTAATGGAAAATTATATAATAACAGAACAACAACGACAATCACTTGTAAAGTATTTGGCATCTAGGCCCTATCAAGAAGTTTTTACTTTAATACAATTAATAGGAAATCTTACAAAACTAGATTCAAAGATAAACCCAAATTTTTTGAAAGAGGAAAAGAAACCCAGAAATGAAAAAGGCTAACCTATTTTCCCTTCAAATTAGTGTTAGGGAAGATGGTAGGTTAGCCTTTGATTATGATTATATTAAACCAGAAAGGTTTGTTAAACAATTAGATGATATATATCCTGATTACGAAAATACCCACGTTATTGCATCTGCTATTAGGCATTGTGTGAATAACGCTGAGTATTTATCTGATGAATTAAGAAAGTTATTACGTTCTATTTAGGATTTCGCCATATGGTCACTAAGTTCCTTGGCACGATTTGGAGTTTGCTTTGCCCAACGTGAATCTAGCATCTCTATACTCGCCAATTTATAATCACGATTTTGAAGTGCCTTAATCATATTTTTAAACTTACTAACTCCAGAGAATCCCATTTGATATATCATTTCACATAATACTTCTTTTGCATTATCTGAAATAACACGAAGATTATTTTCTTCGCAAAATCTTTCCATAAATTTCCACGCTGATTGAAAGTCAGAATCAAATAACTTCATCCAACCTTCCTTAGTTGTTGGAACTTCCTCATTTGGCATAATTCTATGTCCAACTCCCCCCGTCAAATACCCAAGTGTATCCGTATATGGCTCTAAACGATATCCTTCGTGGAGTTTAATTCTTTCTTTAAGTGATTCTTTTGACATTAATTTATGTGACCCGTTAACACGAACCACCCTATCACTAAACACTTTTCTATGTCCTTTTTGGTTATATCTGCTAGTATTCTAATAGTATCCAACATTATTGAGCCAACATTTTTAATAGACCTTTTGTAGGTGTCCATTCTTTTTCGTCTTTTCTGTTATACACAGTCTTATTCTTTACTATTCTTTGCTTGTATTTGGGAGTTCGTACTTCCCTTGCCATAGGATTTGATTTTTTTTGAGCTACTTTAATCACTTTTGTGCTTTCCTAGTATTTCAATTATTTCCCACGAGCCATCCTCATAGTGATGGACATTGGCATCTACTAAGTCACACATAAATGAAAGATGCTCTCCGTCTATTTTATATGTAATGCCATTTATTTCAATGGAATCCATTTGCTGTGACTTTAATTTCCATTTTTTTGAGACTTCCCTTTTAGTTTTCAGGCAGTCACTCATACTTTCCGCACCCTTATGGTCAATTAATGTTCCATCGGCAAATACACAAACAGCAAAAACCACTTCTGGCGTTGACATTTTTTCTTCGGTATTTTCTGTTGTGGATTCAGCACCATAAGTAAGGCTACTAAATAACAGTGTTATTAGTAAAGATAAAATTTTTATCATTTGTTGCTCTCCCATTTTTCCTTGCTTTTAAGAGTCCATTTTTCCATAGATTCTTTTGTTACTTTTTTCTTATCCATTGACAGCGTACTTCCTTCTGGCATTTCATTGTGTATTTTAACAACTTCTCCTGCCTTATTTAATTCAACAAGAGCAGGGCCACAAAATGCATCCTTTGTATAATCTGTTTCTTTTTTCTTAAGTATTCTAACTTCTTTCATACAAGTAGATAATGATTCCATTGGAATGTACTGAGTCATCTGGTGCTCTTGGTCATTCATATTACCAAATACAAACATAACAATAATGCTAATTACTTCCATTTGATTCCCTCAATTTATCCTTTAATTTTTCTACGTCCCCTAATAATCGTTCTATATCCTGCTGTGCCCTCTTTATATTTACGGTATTTGACATCATTGATTCCATATCAGATTGCATACCCTCAAGCTGTTGTGCCATAAATTCTATCAATAAATCCTGTTGTGCATCTGCAGGCAATGAGCCGAAGCTCCCCCCTTGGCCATTTTATCCTAAACTCCGTGTTTTTGGTTAAATCCGCCTCCATAAGTGTACTTCTCGTCTCAACATTGTTAAGCCTTTCTTGTATTCCGAAAAAGGCGTATACTCCAATTCCGACTGCTGCGAGTATTGATATAAGGTTACGCATAGGCATAGAAATAGCAGTCTTATCACTAACATCCATTCTATCAGTCATTTAATACACTCCAAATACTAAAATTATAAAAAGTATTATTCCAAATATAGCTATTCCCATCGCAGTCCAATCAAAACTATCCATTTCATCAGATATTATAATCCTGCTGCATTAACAATAATACCACCTATAATCCATATAGTATATATTGTAATTATTACTTCCATTTAATCTCCATATGAATAATTTGATCTTGAGTTGCCCGATTCTATGAGATTGAACAATTTTTTATGCTCCTTCTGTATCTCACGATTAGTCTTAACTATCTCCTTGTCCTTTTGATTCATTTTTTTCATATCTCTTTGTAATTCTTTAACATCAGCAATGAGATTCTGTAAATCAAGTTTCATTTTTACTTGATTTTCAATAACATCCTTTCTATTTTCTTCCTCAAAATTTTTATACATTTGGTCTACTTTAGAATCAAGTTTTGAAATATACCAAATAACTCCAATGCCTTGAACAAGCACAAATGCTACAACAGCAAAAGATATTTTAAGTCCGTTCATAATTTACTCCCATTTAAACACTTGTTTAATTGTCCACGATTCTTTTTCATTATTCGTTAGGACATCATTTTTAGCATCCTTTTCACCTGTACTGCTATCTCTTCCATATGTAACTGTAGTTGTAGATGGTTTGACACTTAGAGTATTCATATCATAGCACCCATATAGATTCATTGCAGATATTATTGCCAAGCTAAACATTATTTTTTTCATTATTATATTCTATCATTTTCTTTGATTTCTTCTACCCCATCGTTTACGCCAAGCCCATACATTAATTCTACTTGATATATTTTCAATCCATTCTAAAATCTTATTCCAACTTTTTCGGCTTATTAGCATTAATACTTCTCATAGCTGTTCTTTATTTTCAGCTTTAGCAGTTCCTAGTTTAGTTCCTCCTACATACAGTCCAAACCACGCCGCTCCCGCACCAACTACTACTGATACAAAAGCTGACTGTGCATTCGTTGGTTCTGGCAATTGCATAAACCATTCCGTTGTACGCCAAAAGGCAACACCATATAAGGTAATTAATAAACGAGGAAATATTCTCCACGCACTAAGTCTCTCTGGTGTTATCATTTTTTATTTTTCATATGTGCGAGACCTGCTTTACCAAATCTATACCCAAAAGAACTACCAATGCATATATACAAACAGGTAGCAAACCACGATGGTGTATTTTCTTCAAGAAAAATAAAGCCTTCTTTAACATACATTTGAGTCCAAGGCAGGAAACACCCAACTAAAATTCCCCCAAAAATCAAAGTCCAAAATTCATCTTTCCACGAACCTTTCATCTGGTCAACGGCTGATGCCTCCCACGATACTTTACCGGCAATCTGCTGTTCCTTCAACTTAGTAGAGGCTTTTATTTCTGTTAATTTATGTTGGGCTTTTGCTTTTTTGGTTTCTATAAATCCAGAAACCGCTTGCCCGGCAACACCGAGCAAGGGTTTTAATAATAATTGTAGCACGGGACTTATGCCCCACCGGTTGACATTTTATAAAGAACAAATAAAACAACTGCAACAATGATACCGGCCTTCAGCCAGTCTTTCATTCCCCAGTCATTCCACTCTTTTATCCAACCCCAAATGTCTTTTAAAAGTTTCATATTTCCTCCTAGTTTAATTTAGTAATCCTGTGTATACGGCTTTTAAAATCAACCCCAACACCATAAAAGATACAGTCCATACAATTTTAAAGATTGTATCAATCTTCTGACTCATATGCGATATATGATTATCAAGCTTTTGATTAATAAGCTTTAATTCTCCACTAATTCGTATAAGTCCTTCACGATTTTCTTGTGTCTTTTCTTCAGCCATATTATTCTACTCCAAATAATTTTCTTAAACCAAATATATCATCTGGTTCTTTTGGTAATCTATATTTATTTCCTCCGAATTGTGTCTTCATAATTTTATCAAAATCAGCATCTGATAAAGCTAATATATATTGATAAGCTATTTCATTTTCAGCTTCACGCAATTGTTCTATATAAGTTCTTTTTTCATCGGCTGACATAGTATCTATAAAACGGACATTATCTCTTAGTTTTCTTGATTCAGCTAATTGCAACATAACTTCTTGTAATAAGCTAGATACTGCCCTCCATTGATTTGCCTTTTCATTGGAATAACCTTCTTCCATTCCTGTAATATCTAAAAGATATCTAAAAGAATTGTCTTTTTTAAAATCAGCACCAACTACTTCATCAGCTTTCTTTTTAATTTCATATAATGTTCTTAAATTTTGACTTGCTTTTACAGGAGTATTAACATTAAATCTTCTTGTAATAATTGACCAAGGTGCTTTTGTAATATCCGATTCATCACTTCTTCGTGTAGGTCTTTCTCCATACCGATCTTCATTCCACGCCATTGCATCAGCAATATCTAATGGATAGGATAATAATCCTGTAAAATAACTATTCATAATATAATCCATTTCAATTGGATTAATTAATTTATTTGCTATGGGAACTTTTGATAAGAAACTTTGATTACTGCCACTTGGACTTGTAAGTTCTGTCATAAATTCTGCAAATCGAATTATGGATTCTCTCGTATTGGTTTTTACTCTAAGTTCTGGTGGTATTTTTTCCACGCCATAAGGAGTAATTTTTGCACCAACCCAATCGTGGTTAAATGCTATATCTGCCCACGGTCTGAGGATTCCCGGCTCTTCAAAAAATGGAACTTCAATTCCGGCTATATTTGTTCCCGGTGCACCACCTCTATAAAATCCAGAACCCGGCATAATTTGATTAAGAGATTTCCACGCATATTGCATACCTATAGTAGAAGAATTATGTTGAAATGCTTCTGCTATTCCTGTAGCTATATTTCCAAATATGCCAAAATCATAAGGTTTTGGTATTGGAAGGAATCGCTCTACTCGTCTTTCTCCATTAGGCCATTTGTGACTGCCATCTGGTTGTTTATCCATAAAAATAGGAATTAAATAATTTAATTGTTTAATTTCATCTGGTACTTCTTCATATTCCCTGCGTTCATTATTCAATGACCATAGCATTAATTCTGGAGCAACAATAGTTACTCCTACCATAGCACCAAATTTTTTAGGATTTTCTTTTGCTCTTCTCATACCTCTATAAAAACCCTGTAATCCTGCGTTAAAAAACATTGTATTACGAGCATATAAATTTAATATTCTACTAGAGCCACCCATACCAAAGTCTGTGGCTACTTCTCTTGCAGCAAAAGCCGCACCTACATCACTCCATCCTGCTTTTTTTGCTAGTTCAAATTCTCCAAGTCTTGTTGCATATTCTACACGACTAACTAAATCTGACCAACCTTTTGCAACAGGTTTAACTCCTGCATAATTTTTATGTAGCCAATTTAATGATTTCTTATAATAAGCATTTGCAGGACTTGTTCCTGTTTCAGAAAACTTTCTGCCAAATGTTAAATATTTTTCTGTTTGTGCTCTGGTAGAATATCCCATACCACTAACTAAAGCCTTTCTATAAGAATCACTTCTTTCAAACATTTGCCTATAAGACTTTGTATTTTTTGGATTATCCACACCTTGCATTGTTTTTAATCCACCTCTTATAGTTGTATAAAAAGGTTTAAATCCAAATGCTGAATTAACAGAACCACTTAATGTATCTCGTATCATATTGTAGGCCATAAAGGGAGGAGAATGCGTAATAGCTTGTGCCGGTATACGAGCAAATGGTTGTGTAAATTTATTTATTTTATTTAAAATATTATTTGTGTTATTATCAAAAGTTCTGTACATAGATGCAAAAGATTCATCTTCAATAATAAAGGCTCTAAATTTTCCGTTGTCATAAAAGATATCTAATTTTTTACCTGCACCCATTCCAACAGCATTTGCCTTATCAATAATATTATCCGCAAAAGCCATTACAGGAAAACTTGTACTATTAGGGTCTAAATCTGACGCATCAATTTTTACACCCATATCTTCAAGTTTATCCATAGCTGATTTTGTTATAACAGAACGGACATTTTTTAAATGTGCACTTCCTGTTATCTCTCTAACAACTTGATTTTTTTCTATAACTTTATTTTTAATACCCTCATCTATCATTCTATAAAAAGAACGCTTTGCTGCATTTTTATCTGCAGCTAAAACTGCTGAATAGGTATAATCAATAGCCGATTCAAATAGAGGCTTGTATTCTTTATTTGTTTTTGCCACTGCTCCTTTCATTGCTTTTTTTGCAGGAGCACCAATAGATACTATACTATTAGATAATGCTTGACTGTGCAAATCTACAGCATCACCTATTTTTCCATTAGCATAGAAAGGTATATAGAACGGGTGTTTCTTTTGAATCGCTTTTAATTGCTTTTCATCTATCACACCGTGTCTCAGTTGATATAATAATAAATCATCAAAGTATTTTTTTAAATCTCTTGCTCCAGTAACAAAATCCAAATCGGGTTTACTAGATTCTTTTGTAAGAGTTTTATCCAGTCTTTTATATTTTCTAAAAAATTGGTCTGGGGATAATTCGGCATAGGCAATAATTTTATCTGCCTCTGCTCTTGTAAACATTGCATTATTTAAATATGTATTTCTTTTTCTCCCTACAGGTATACTTGCAGCATTATCTCGTATCTTATTTGACCTTAACGCACCCATATAGCCAAGTAATGTTTCCATATGGCCCTTATCATTAAAAGGTTTTACAACTTCTAAAAATCCCTTATTGCCTGTTGCTGTATACTTAAATTCTTTTGCAGCTATATCTGATGGAAGCATAACACCAGTCTTAGCAAAAGCATCAGCTCGTGCGTTAGAACCAACAAGCATTCTAAACATATAATAAGGATTTGTTATAGGGTCATATCCCTTTGCTTTTAATGCCTTATAAGATTGTTTTAATCCTTGAACACTTGCTTGAACACCAGTAATTTTTTCCTGTAGTATACGCATAGGATTATATTTATCAAAAACATAACCTTTAATTCTTTCATACCTATTAACAATAGGTGTTCCTTTTTCTATTTTTCGTAATGGGTGTTTTTTTGTATTTGCATCTGCAACTCTTCCATTAATTGCATTATCTATATCCTTAACACCTGTTGATCCTCGTATTTCTAAATCATCAATAATAGGTTCACCAAATTTTGCTGCTCCCTTTGAGGCAGCCCCTTTAGCAAAAAAATAAGAAGTAACCCCTGTGGGTAATAAAGTTGTCCCTACACCTATAACTGTTGCCTGTGCTGTTCTTCCTATATCATATTCACTACGCATACCCAATTCCATTTCGGTATTTTGTAATATAGCATCAGCTCCACCAAATACGGCTGCATCAGTTGCTGCAGTAATTCCTGTTGCCTTTATTGCCGCATCTCTAGTAACTTTTTTCTGAACACTCTTTTTAAGTAAATCTTTTCCTACTTGTTTAACACCTTGTTTGACAACTAGACCACCAAATACACCACCAACATAATTTAATGGGTCTGCCATACCTCTTCCAATATTAGAACTTAAACCTGCCCACCAACCTCTTCCGCCTTCTGCATAAAAATTTGGAAGTTGATGCCAATAATTCATTAGATAACCTAATCGTTCTTTTTGTTTAACATCTGTATCTGCATCCAGAACATATTTTAACTCCCCCATCATATGGAGGGTGTTAGCTTGTTTCCAAGTCCTGTCACTTATAAATTCATCAACAGCATCTTCTGCATTATACCTAACACCATCACGAGTTTCAAAATAATTTTGTGCTACTCTAATTAAATTTTGGTCTTGATATATGTTATCAAAAGAATATTTTATTGAGCCATCATCATCTTTCCCTATCTCAAAGGAATTGGCAGGAAATGGATAATTTTTATTTTTAGATGCATCTTCATCTAGATATAGACTATCATCTTCCTGTTCTTTATCATTTTCTGATTGAAGATTTGGAATCTGATATTCCCCAATAAAGTTATTTACTCTATTAAGTAAATCTGACATATTTATCCTACGTATTTTTTAGATTGTATTGAAGCAGTTTGTCCTATACCAGTTATTGGTGGTATAGATATCTTATATTTATCTTGTAATCCACCTCTAACTTTTTCTACTAATGCTTTATTTTTAGTACTTTGACCTAAAGCCATTAAATATAACTGAGATGTTGCAATAATAGAATTTTCTAATTCCATATCACTTGCTCCAACTCCTTGAATATTTTGTAACATATATTGCATTATATATGCGTTATCTTCCATAGCCGATTCAAAGGTATCACTAGAATTTGCCGAAGACATAACTGCTTTAGCAACTTTAATTCCCTGTCTTGCTGATAATCCTATACCTGTCTCTGTCCTATCTGCATTAAATCTATAATGTATACTTGATAATTGATTGGCTATAGAAGATGCAAATTTTTCTGTTGAATCAGTAATATCTACATAAAATCCACCCTGTCCATCTGGTTTCATCTGTCCACTAGTCCAACCACCTTGAGTATTAACTTGTTTAATTAATCTATTCTCATCCATTGGGTCTATTTCAGTTGCACCTAATCCTTTTCTTTCAAGGGATGCTATATCTGCCCTAGCTGTTACACCAAATTGTTCTTTAGTCATTTTCTCTGGTGTATTTTCTTCCATCAGCATACCAAAAGAATCTCCAAATACATTATTCTGGGTATCCATAAAGTTTTTTACTTTACCATAGGATTGCTCATACTCTTCAAATCGTTGGTCACCATAATACATATTTTCATTTGCTGTAAAAGTTTCTGGTACGCCACCTCCTTTCATAACTTTTTGTGCCTCTGCATCAACCTGTTCAAGAAAATCTTTTGTATTCATACCTACAGCAAAATCTAAAGAATTTATAGAATCTAAATAATCAGCAAGTGCCGGAGTAAATTGTGCAGCTACATATTGCTTTGCTTCATTCTCTACTTTTAATCTATCTTTAGTATTTTTATGTTCTTTAAATAATTCCTGTCCACGTTTTTGTGCAGCCAATTTATATTTATCAATATTATCTGCCATTCTGTCATAGCGAACATTAATTTCTTTAAAAGCTCCTACGCCAAATGCTTTACTTTTTAATAAACCGGGCATTCTAAAAGCCATACTATATCTCCCTCACATTCATAGGTTTAGCCATTAGACCACCTTTTTGTTCTTCCACTTTTTTTACTTTTGTTAATTCTTTTTTTACATCGGTAACTTCTTTTGACATTTCTTTCATCATTTGTGTTTCCCTTGCAAAAGATATTGGGTCTTTTTGTTCCATTGACAAGTTAACTTCCTTTAACCCTGCATTTTTTGCAAGTGCTGTTATGGATAGAAACACGGGTTCAGCCAATAGAATAGCCCCATCAACTGACCATTTTCCTTCTGAAAAACCTGCGAATAATAATGTTTTAGCTAATGCCTCTACAGGAACTCCTGTATCCAATAGAGATATTAATTGTGTTAATTGCGGTTCCTTGTGCATTTGCGACCAGATGTATTCAAACGCATCACCTGTTTCTGGCATATGAGGTGGATGTTCCCATTTTGCATTTCGAGGTGTTGCTGTCAGTGATTCTCCGGGTACAGGTGCATCAAATCTATTAAATCTACTTTCTTTATAAGCCATTATACATCTGCCTTTGCGTATAGTCTTATTATATTATTAATTCTTGCTAATTCATCTTCATATTCAACTGCGGCACTGGCTTTCTGCTCGCCAACACCAACCATTTGTTCCGTTCCCATTTTACTTGTACCTAAGTCTACGGCTCTATTATATCTTTGACTTGAAGTCATTCCACCACCACCGGCATCACCTTTGCTACCAAATGTATGTGCTGCTATGCCCATACCTGCTTTTGCCCACGGAGCTACATCTATTCCTAACAAATTTGCCCCCTTTTCTATTAATCCTACATTTCCCATTAAACTTCCTAATATTCCTGCAAATGCCATTCTATTTTCTCCTTATACTCCAAGTAATAAATTAACAGCAAACTGACCCATTAACTGATGCAGTTCATCATTCATTGCTTGGTCATTCAAGTCAAAGGCTGTCTGCCTTCCCATTGCCGCCACAGCAATATTATGTGCCCTGTTCTCTTCATTCTGTGCTGTTTGCATCGCCCATTGAGCTTCATCTCTCCATTGTTGCCATAGGGCTGACATAGCAAAATTTGATAAGTTCAATAAGTTTGCCGCATTGGTTTGATTTGCTGCATTTGTTTGTGCCGTATTTGCCGTATTAATATTTCGTCTCCATACAACATTTGATTGGTCTATTACACGCTGATTTTCAACATTGAATCTTTCACGTGCATCCGACAGTTGAGAATTAAATTGATTGATTGCCGCCTCTCTTTGTGCATTTCCTTCTGCTATTTGTGTAGAGCTATTTGCATTTAACCCTGCAATCTTATTCTGTTCTGCTGATGAAAATTGACCCATCGCATCGCCTCTTTGTGCATTATTTGTTTTTACTTCCTTTACAAGATTATCAAAAAATGTATCTGTTTGTTGTTGACTTTGTGCGTTAAATTGACCAGATGCATTTTGTGCTGCTTGATCTGTTAATAATGTATTATGTCTTAATGTTGCATTTTGTACGGCTGATTGTTGTTTGTTTGATAAATTCTGTGTGTCCAATTGTAAATAATTCTGTGCGTTTTGCACGGCTGCCTGTTGCCTGTTATTTAAGTTAGCAAAAATCATTTCCTTGTATGTTTGAGCATCTGCTGCCGCTATGGGAACGGCTGCCTGCATAACTCCTTGAGCCAATGCTTCTGCATACATACTTGATGCCCCCATTCCTCTTTTAGCCATATTGGCTTCAACAAGTTTTTGTGCTCCTGTTGCCCAAGGAGGTAAATCCTGCCCTGTTGCAACGGCATTACTAACCTGTTGCTGTAATGTATCCAATTGACCTGCAACGGTTGCATTACTTGCAATTGTACCTTCCTGTGCTGAAATTGTTTGTGTTGGTTGTGCAGTTGTTTGTGCTGTTACTTGAGGCGTTTGAGCCTCTCCTACTGCTTGTGCTGTGTATGTTTGATATTGCTTTGAGAATGCAGCAGGGTCTACCTGTACTGCTGAAGGAGGTGCAATGGCTGTTGCTGTTGGTGCTGTTGCTGTTGGTGCGGCTGCTGTTGGGGCGGTTGTTGCCACTCCACCAGTAGCCATTAACTCAGGCGTTTGAGCCTGTTGTAATTGAGGTGTTATTTGTGTTCCTGTAGGAAGTGTAGGTTGTGCATATTGCAAACCTGTTCCTGCTTGAATAAATTCAGAAGGGTCTGCTGTTCCTTGAGTAGTTACTCCTGTTTGCTGTAATTGACTTGCCCTACTTCCCGGTACGGGAGGGGAAACAGCCGTTCCTGTTCCTGTAACACCTGCTGTTTGAGTTTGGGCAATAGCTTGATTATATGCCTGTTCATTGCCATACAATGCCTGTTGATCTGGTGTTAATTGGTTATACGTTAAATACGTCTGTGCTGTTGCCATTTAGTCTCCTATAAATTATTCTGCTATTTTAGCTGCCCAAGCATCTTTAACTGCTTGTGTCCAAATACCACTATTGGCTATTGTCTGAACTTCAGCATTTTCTAATGCTAAATTTTCAGCAGAAATGTCAGGTGTAATAACGTGTCTTTTAAATTTCCGAGATAACTCTACGCCATCTTCTTTTATCACAGTATCCGTTCTTACTTGGATATGTTTATAATTTCCAACAACTTCCATTTTCCCAATTACTGTTTCTTTTGTTAGTGCCATTTTTTACCTCCTTTTATGAATCTGTTATGTAAGTTATATCTATAATTATTTCAGTGTCTGCCTGAAAATGATTAGCGGGGTCAGTTGCTCCTGTCGTTAAACCTTCATAAAATTGAGCAGTAGCAGCACCGGGGCCAATATAATATATTAAATTACCATTAGCTAATGCACTCATACCACCAAAATATGCACCACCGGCCACAGTAGTGGAATACTCTCCAAGGTTTTCGCCTGATGTGAATGGCAAACTATTTAATTTAACCCAACCAGTAGGACTAGAAACACTATCTACTTGAATATGTCCTTGAAGATGACATACCCTACCAACTTTTGTATATGCTAGTGTATCGTGTGTAGATTTAATAGTAATAGAACCACCTTGAGATTGTAATGTAACAGTATCTATTCCTTCTTCATAGTCATCGAACGTATTAGCATCAGAACTTCCTGCTTGAGTATCAGGAAAATTAATACCTCCGGGAAGAATTAATTGACCTGCGTCAGACATATCAAATGTTGCGGCTGTAACTGTAGAGCCACCATCATTTCCTTTAATTATTATATCTTTATCAGAAACTTTAGATTCAATAATAACATCACTAGAACTATTATGTATTCTAAGCATTTCAGTTCCATCATCTTCAAAGATAACTCCACTACTTGCCGTTCCTGCATCAAGTGTAATACCTCCTGCTGATTCTAGATTAATAGAATCAACGGCTGTACCATCAGAAACAATATCCAAGTCACCATCTGCATTTGATGCAACATATAATCCAGTATCTCTAAAAGTTAATTTATTAGCAGAATTAAGTGTCAGTCCTGTTCCATCAGTGTGTGTTAAGGTAGTATCTTGGTCATTGCCAAAATATATTACTGAACTATCCGCAAGGTATAAATCTGACCACTCCGCAGAGGCCGTACCCAAAGTATCGCCGTCAGCAGAGGATGGGTCAGCAGAACTAGCTGTTGCCCACGATAATGTACCACTACCATTAGTAGTTAATGCTTGTCCACTTGAACCATCTGCACTTGGTAAAGTCCAAGTTATATTTGAACTAACTGTTCCTGCGGATTGTAATGCTACATAATTTGAATCGTCAGAATCATATAACTTTAATGCTCCGGTTGCGTTTATTCTAATCTCTGCCATTTAACTAATTCCTTTAATTGCTTTGATTTCATCATCTGTTAATCCTAATGCTTTTAATTTATCATTAGCACTAGCTTTATCAGCTATTAGTTTTTCTTTTCGTGCTGTGTTAGCTGCTATCATATTTGCTAATCCATCAATGCACTCTTGTTCCGTTGGTAA
>VTLG01009995.1_pt1 | contig 14470 bp, 30 predicted proteins | sample 4694571 | NCBI WGS metagenome assembly VTLG01 (sample SAMN12604809, study PRJNA352737) | marine metagenome | biome: ENVO:00000447; feature: ENVO:00000209|ENVO:00000569|ENVO:01000036; material: ENVO:00002151; isolation source: viral sequences binned using virsorter ...
CTTTTAGTCCACCTAAGAAATCTTCAAGTTGAGAAAGAGGAACATCTTTGGCTTGTTCCATCATCATCTGTTCTTCTGGAGTTGCCAGATGAGCAAATTCAGCTATTCCTTCTGGAATAGGTGTATTGGAAACAGTAATAGGAAATTTGTTGTTAGCAAATAGAATATCGGAAATCTGTCCAAAGGCTGCAAGAACTTTTACTTTTGTAAGTCTTACAAATACTTTAGACTTCTCTGAAGACCGATAGGTAGAGGCAGTATCATATATACCTCTATAGTTCTTGTATGCAGATAACCAGCGCCTTTCATCCGAAAGACGACCAGTTTCTGCATCAAGAAACTTACTCTTAATAAATCCTATAAGACCGGGAAGTTCTTCCGCTTCTACTTCTACAACTTCAGGAGTTTCTTCTTCAGCCATAAATTGAGTTATCTTCCTTCATAATCATATTCCAATCACTCAGATGCTTTTTACCGGGTTCAGAAGGAACATCAGCAGACTGAGAGAAATTTACATCGGTTGGTCCCATAACATCAGCTTCCATCGCCTCACGATAGAGCATACCATCAGGAACAGGACTCATATCTCCCTGTTTCTCATCCATTCCTTCAAAATGCTTTGCAGTATAAGGTTTCATATAGGGCATTAATTTCTCCTTTATTTAATTCTTTTAGGTTTACGAACAGAGCCGCCTTTAGCGTACATCTTTTTCATAACTTTTTTACGAGGTTTTACACGACCACCTTTTTTCTTTTTAGATATTTTATCTTTTACTACTCTAACTACATCTTCTCTTAAAGAAGTTTCTCTATCAGGATCATCTTGCGTAAATTGTGTTAGATTTCCTGCATCACCAAGAGCAGCATCCAGTTTTTCTTTATGTTGTATATTCCAAGCATCTAGATATTCGTTAGCATCTGTATATCTTCCTGTTACTTCTCCCTGATCATTCTGAATTATACCTACTACTCCCATATTTCCTGCAACTTCTTGTTCTCTTAATCGATTATATGTAGAATCTCTTTCTATTTCAGGTTGAGAACGTCGAAGACCAAATACTTTCTGTCCAAATTGAGGTTCAGCAATCGCTTTATATTTTTCTAAATTATCAAATGAAGTAGTAGAAACAGGAGTAGTTTCTGTTTGATCTAAAATATTATCTAATGCCCACTTTAAAACTCCTTCATCTCGTTCAATTAATTGTCTTGCTAATCTTCTTCCAGTTTCATTTTCCAATGACCAACCACTTATCATTTCTTCAGGTCTTAAACGATTTTTTAGTTCACGGTTTTTAAATGCTTCCCCTGTCGCAGTAACGCCATCTGTAGGTGTCCATAATGTTTGACCAAAATAAATTATAGGGTCTTCCTCATTTGTAGGAATACCAGTAGTAGGAGGAGTAGTTTCTTTTTTACCTCCAGATATTAATGATTCTGCTACTATACCTACTGCTAGACTAAGCATAGTCCAAGGTAGAGTAGTATCTCTACTAAGACCACTAGTAGTTCTTACCCAATTTTGAAAATCTCGAACAGCTTGTGATCTAATTGCAGGATTATTACTTCTTGATGCGCTAAGAATATTAACGGGAACTGGAACTTCTGTAGGTACTAAACTCCTACCAGTGCCTTTCATTCCTTCAATAACAGCAGGTAAATTAATTTTACCATCACTTGAAACTACTTTCCTTGCTTTTTCAATATTACTCTCTAAGAGTTTTCTAACGGGTATAGGAAGAGCTTCAAGATCATCTATTCCACGAAGTACTTTAGTGTTAAAAATTTTAGCAACGTCTGAAGTATTAGCGGCTCTCCAATTACGATTAGCAAGGCTTTGAGGTCTTCCTCGTCCTGTATATATTTTTGCAAGCTGCTCACCTTTTTTAAGAGTATATCTTAAAATATCTTTAATTACTTCTTCACCACCTGCCTCTCTAACTGCAACCCATATAGCATCTAATGCTTTCTTTGACATTATTCTCTCCTAATATCCAAAAACAGAATCTTCCATCTTAGGTGCAGAGTCGGTATGGAATTTAAAATTATACAGAGAAGAAGCTGTCTGTCTGTTCATTACCATATACCTCAATGCATCATATGCATGGTCTTCTGTGCGTGTGTCTATATCTTCGCTATTCGTTTTTGATATGGGAAGAGTAGGAAGTGTTCTTACAAGATTAGTGCAGGTATTAAAAATTCTTAGTCTGGGATTACCGTAACTATCCATTTGCAATCTTCTGTGTACCTCTATCTTTCCATTTACTCTATCGGAGTTTGATGGAACCCACCGTACTCCTTTTCTTACCATACTTTCCGCTACGCTTAGTCCATGTCCTGTCTTGTTCCAACAAGACTTATCCAGTATTCCGATATACATTCCGGGGTCATCGGCTTCCATTTGTAGAATTAGATCGGCTAGCTGTTCTCCCGTGTGTCCCTTAATATAAAGCTCTCGGTATATCCAGATATTATCGTCCCAATCTAGTGCTCCCCACAGAACACAGGAGGGGGCGGAATATCCATAGTCGCAAGCTCTTACTCGTACCCAGTTATATGGTATCTCTACTGGGTCAATAACATGAAGTTCTCTACTGAACTCTCGAAAGGCTGCTCCTTCCGCTACATCCCAATCACCAGAGAGAAGTCTCTTACGTTCGACCTCCGGTAGCGATAGAAGCATCGCCTCGTACTCACCGTCCATTGCCAGATGAGGATTGTCGGTTAGTCTGGCTGGTATGAACTTTCGTTGAAAGAGTGGCTCTCCAGCCTTTTGATGAGAGATGCCATACTTTAAAACTTTACTCGTCTCGATATCCGTAGCCCAGAAGGGATTTGCTGGCGGTGCAGGGTCTACAAACATCTTCTTGACCCACCAACCTCCTGCTCCTCCGGGGTTTGAAGAAGCCCTCATGTATGTATCTATCTTGGGATCAGTCGTTCTTAATCTTGATCTTAGATAATTCCAAACATATGGTGTAGGATAATGACCAAGCTCATCAATTCCAATCCATGTAAAGGATTGACCTTGGTAGCGATAAACATCGTCATCTTTGTCTACATAACTGAATAGAGCCGTAGCTCCACTTGGAAATTCCCATGTCTTTGTAGACTCCTTAAATCTAGCTCTTGGAAAAGCTTTAGGATAAATCTGTTTACTTTTGTCGATAAGTTCTGTTAGTTCTGCTAATGTTCTTCTAAGCAATAATGCACGATGATTTTTATTGTCCGCATATCTTAGTAAGTCCATTAACATTGCATATGACTTACCTCCACCTGCCGCACCTCCATATAGTACTTCTTTTTCAGGAGAGGCTAGAAACTCTGTTTGTGGTCCGTCATTAGGCTTGAATGTAATTTCAGAACCTTCATTGACTGCCTCTTGTACAGTTGGTGGTAGATTCTCTAAAGTTTCTCCTTTTAACAAACCTCCATGTTCTAATACTTCTAGGGCTTTTTCAGCTTCTTTCTTCTTACTTGTTCTATGCTTTGCTTTAGTTTGTAACTTTTCCCGTTCTTTTGTTTGACGAGTAATCTTTCTCTTTAGACTTCGTTTAGCCTTTTCTTTACGAGAAACATTATAATTTCCTTTTTCCCCCGGTCCTAATCTTGGTCTAGCCATACGTTCTGTTGTTCCTTCTTGGCAGGTAGTAATACAATTCCGTGTAGAACTTTAGATTCCATTGCGATCTCTTGTCTCTTGCTTACACCTGTTCTATCCAGAATATCGTTTGCTGCTCTGAGTCGGACCTCCATCTGTGAACTAGGAATAGTACCGTCAGCATCAAGACCTTCAATCAGTCGATTGGCTGCTTGTACTGATGAAGATGCAAGATGCTGACGAGTTCTTTCGATAATTTCATGCTTTACCGAATTGATGAGGTTACTTCTGGAACCGGGATGGTATCCTGCAACCTCCATAGCTTCCTTAACTCGACCTCCGTTTTCTACAAGAGTGGTTAGGAAGGTTTCTTGCTTGTCTGTTAGTTTTAAATTATTCATGCTTTACTAATTGTACTCTTTAATTTTTCTTCTATTACTGGTAAAAGTCTAATACCACAATATCCTACTACAAACGCTATTGCTGGACCCCAGATCATGTCTAGGGTAAAGTGTTTCATAATTGGAGGAATAAAAAATTCTGCTGCTATCCAGCCTACTAAGCAAGCAAGGGCTAAGTCTCTCCATGAAATTTTCTTTTGTACTGCCCAATTCGTTAATCCTCCACATCCACTAGCCATTACACAACAAGTTTTAGCACCCACGGCCATTATGAGAGCTTCCATTTTCTCCTCCCTAGTTAGAGCTATACTCCTTATGACATTCACATTCACACTCGTCTTTGATACACACGATACAATCGCAATCACAATCTTCTACAAAACAATCTTCACAGTCACATTTCATTGTTCAGGTAGTCCTTCTCTAAGATATTTACAATCTCCGCAACATTTACCACAATGTGTACACTCACCTTCATATTTATTTAGTTCTACATTCCAGAGAAACGTACATTCTTCAATTCCTAGAGGTCTTAACTTTCCATCTTCGCACTTGGATGGCTTCCAGAATAGTAATTCCAGTGAATCTTCCGTGTATACTATGAATCTTGGGTCACCGGGGAAGTAATCATCGTCTAATCCTAGTTGTGAAGAGACTTGACAGCCATCCTTGAATCTCTTCTCTGGTTCATTATAGACTGAACAATGATATTTAGAACTCTGTTCTATTATTTCTTTTTCCTTTTAGAATTTAGTGCTATTGCTATAGCTTGCTTTCTATTCTTTACTTTCTTTTTTGAACCTGATCTTAGTGTACCCTTTTTGTACTCCTTCATAACTTTAGAAACTTTACGATTAACTTTTCCTCCTTTTTTATACTTTGGAGGAGGAAGTTCTCTAACTTCAATCTCTCCGTCTGCTGTTTTTTTAGTTGTATTACCCCATCCACGATCTTTTTCAAAATACTTTCGTCTCTTTTCTAACTCTTCATCTTCTCCTACATTTAAAGGAGTAGAAGCTAATGTATTATATACAGCTTCTCCTATTAGAAATAGAGCTATTGGAAGTGCTGGAAGTGCCATAATCGCTCCTAAAAGGGGTGGTGGGGAAGTGGGGGCCGGAATTACCCCCTAACCTAGGAAGCGTCTATGCGCTTTTTAATCCTTCCCCACCATTCTCTAAATAGATGATATCTAAGCCTGTCTAGAGTAGTTTTTGTTAGGATGAAGACATCTGCTTTTATTATCATCTTATATATATTATAGCGTTTATAACAGATTTGTCAAGCAAAATCTTTAAATAACATATATAAGGATAACTATTAGTATTAGTATAATATATACTATTAGTATATACTATAATATATACTATAAGGATACTATAAGTATATAATATAATATATACTAATAGTATACTTATAGTAGTCTTATTCCGACTAGCCAGATTACCTTCAAAATTAGAAAAATTTGTGCATTAAGTCATATATATATAGGGGAGGGGGTAGTGGCCCTAGTAACCCCCTAGTAATCAGATATTTATATACTTATTTGATACTTGCTCTCTACTTGGTTTTACTTGTTGTTTACTCGAAATTCCAGGTATTCGAGTCAATGATTGCTTGCGGTATACTTAATGAATACTTGTTACCCCTCATTTCTATATTGTGGGCTGGTGTTGGTAGGATAGTCCCGCATGGTCCACTTACTTTAACCATTACATACAAGCACATAGGACATTATCTTTTGAATACTTGGGTTAACTTGTCGGATACTTTGAATAGCTAACAACGTAGTTACCCAAGAGGTTAAATTTAGGGTTTGACATTAGGATATCCCCATGACAGAATGTGTATAGTTCTTTCTCATTGTGAATATCGAAACGCTCCCTGGTCTTACCAGCCGCTAGGGTTGCGTCTACTTCATAGGGTAACAACGTAGTTACCTCGGCTGGCTTACTTACCGGAGTTAATCAAATGTCTACTAAATTGAACAAGCAGATACTGGCTACTCTTAATTCGGCCACGGAAGCTAAATCCGAGTTGGTTGCGGCTTCTAAAGATCCGAAGGAGAAACTGAGTAATTACATGGTTTCTGCTGTTGTTCTCGGTGCCGATTTAACTGAGAAACAGTTTGGGAGTTGCCGCTCGTACCTTAAAACGCACCACGTGCCTAAAGGTACGATTAACCAAATAGCTAGGTTCATGGCTCCAAACGATGGTAATGAGAGGTTGTTAGAACTTTTCAAAGGTTGCGAGAGTAAAAGCCTAGACGATAGGCTTGAGCACCTTGAAACATTACATATCGTTTCTTACGCTCAGTTGCGTAAGGCTTGCATTGTTGTTTCGGATGAGGCAATAGACAAGAAACTAGCTAAACAACTATCGGACATGAACAGCGATAGGGTTGAAGCAATCGTTACCATGGCGAGTAAGATACGCCATGAAAGCATGGCTAACGATCAAGCCGAAGATATGAACGCCAAGCAATCGGACTTAGTTAATCTATCAACTAAGCGTAAGGCTATTAAGGTAGCCTAGCTACAATAGAGCCGCAGGGTTAACGCCTTGCGGCTCTTTTCTTTTACCAACGCTAACAACGTAGTTAGGGGTAAGCGATGCAAAACATATGGGAATATGGTGAAGTATGGAAACCTCGAAAGTTTGATAATGGTGATCGTCCTAGTTATGGACATAGTTCTACTAAGGTAATTAAAATAGTAGAAATAGATGGTGAACTTATTGAAGTTATTTGTCTTATGGGTAAGTCAAGCAAAGATAAGGGAGCGAAGCTAACTATTAGTTAGGCAATTTTGCCATGCGAGGAGAGTGATATGAGCAAGGCTATATTAGATAATCCCCTGTTTAGTTCAGAACGTCCGCCACTTGAGCGTAGGAAAGCAGTTATCTTGGTTGAAGTAGAGTTAGACCCAGTTCCAGGTGCCATGCACACGGCTGACGATGCTGCAAAGCAGGTAGCACATTGTCTAGAGTCTATTAAACAATATAACCCTAAAACAAAGCTGTTGGTAGAAGGGAGCTAGGCAATTCGTCAGCTAATAGAGGTAACGATATGTTATTATACACTGAAGAATTTACATATACGTCTGGTCGGAACCAATCAGCAAAACAGATTGGACTTAAATGGTTTTTTAAGTGTGATCACTGTGGAAAAGAGTTTAGCAGAAAGGGAAACAAAGGGAGACATGATAGACCAAATCACTTTTGTACACATAAATGCTCTTGTGAGTATGGTAAGACTAAAACAAATATACGTTGCATAGAAGAAGGCTGTGAAGAATATATATCTAATGCACAAATAGTTTTTATAAAATCTGGTCGTACCATTAACGACACTAGTAGATGTAAGAAACACCATAAACAACATCATAGAAAGATAAAGAATAAAAAAGATAGATTAAAAATGTATGAGTTATTAGGAAATAAATGTATATGTTGTGGTGAAAAAGATAATATTTATTTTCACATAGATCATGTTAATAATGATGGAAAAGATGGACATAGTGTAATGTTAAAAGAATATTTAGAAAGTCCCGATAGGTTTCAGTTACTATGTGCAAATTGTAATCATGCTAAAATGATGAATGGTGGTGTTCTATATCGTCCTGAGAAATTCACTAGAAGGAAGTTAAGATAACTAAGGAGGTGAACATGGAAAGAAAAGACCTTAAGGCACTATGGGAAAATGAGTTTGAACCCTTCGTGTCATGGGAAGAAGTTAAACGTATGGCGGGTTATGCGAAAGCAACGTCCGTCGAAGAGGTAAGGGAGTATGTACACAAGCGTATCAAGTTTCCTGTACCACCAGTATGTACAGTTGGATGGTCTAACGACGATTGGGTTAAGTACTTTTATCTCAATGGTGTGTGGTTTGACTAATGGAACAAATGCTGTGTGCGGTATGTTGGTCAGTAGCTGAGAGACAACCACCTATAGAAAGGGAGGAGCCACACCCTAAGAATGAATACTTACCACCATGTGAAGTTTGTGGTGATCCAGCACAACTAAGGAGAAAGGTAACCTAATGATAAGGATCATAGAAAAGTATAGAAATATATTCGCTGTTATTGGTTTTATATTCCTATGTTATATCGCATTTATCATAGGAGTATTGGTAGTATTTAGTTTACCACCACTCTAATAAGGAGAAAGCTAATGGGTGACGGCACAGGTATTGCAGGAGCACAGGACTATGTACCTCGCTCATCTGGTGACGATACATGGACTTGTGCTACCTGTGGAAAGGAAGTAAGCTGGGAGAAGTCATCAGCTAAAGCATGGGTTGATAAAGGATTGAAACAACAATGTAAGGAATGTTATGAACTATATAGAAATCCACCTGACTTGTCCTGAGTGTGAGGGATACGGTACTTTAGAAAGTGCAAGACCAGTAGGAAACTCAGAAGGAAAGGATCATTGTATAATAGAAACTATATGCGAGGAGTGTGATGGTAGTGGAGAGGAGATAAAAGGAGACTTTTATTATAATCTTCAACAAGCTAAAGAAGAGTACCCTAACGCTAAGAATTTTATTGTAATTAAATAGGAGGAAGTATGCTTGATCTAATGAAGATGTTGGATGCACAATTCAACCCTGATACATACCGTGTGAAAGGAAAAAAAGATGAGCGCACTAAGCCCGACACATCCAGCGATAGTGAACAGTCAGACGATGTACAGGAAGAACGTACATGATGCTGGTAACTATACTCATGCTGTCATCAAGGCTAGTACTAACATCAAGCTAGGTAAGAAGGTAACGAAGGGGCATCTAAGGGGTGCCAAAATATTCACTCTCACTCTAGAAGAGAGAGCTACCTGTGACAGTGAGTGTGAGCATTGGCTGGACTGTTATGGTAACAATATGCCCTTTGGTCACAGGTTTGAAGCTAACGATGCTCTGATGGTATCAATCGAACGTGACTTAGATAAACTGGATGCAAAAGGTAAGCCATACTTAGTAAGGCTCCATATTCTAGGAGACTTCTTTAATCTGAAGTATGTACTTTTCTGGAGAAAACAATTAAAGAATAGAGAACTTCTAAATATATATGGGTACACTCGCAACCATCCTAATAAACCACTAGGCTATGCTCTGAAGTTAGTACGAAAACAATATGGCAAGAGGTTTGCTGTTAGGTTTAGTAACTATCCAGATGATCCCTTCTCTGCACAGAGTGAGCATGTATCTACAGGTGGTGTAGGTTGTCCTGTGCAGATGGATAGAACGGATAGTTGTGGTACTTGTACTCTCTGTTGGGAGATGGAAGATAAATCCATTATATTCTATGACCATTAAACTGGACGACCAACAGAAAGAGGTAGTCTCTGACTACTTTGAGTATGATAAGGAAGATGTAGAAATATTTATAAAGGAGAAAGATTTCAACAGAAACCAAGGTAAAGGATTAATTGTAGATATACTTGTATAGGAGAATGAAGATGAGTTTACCATCACAAATACAATCCTCAGTAGAGGATCAATATGAACTACTCTTTGAAGCTGAAGAACTCTTGGAGTCATCAAGAAACGCTCTGAGATTTTTAATGGGACAGGAGTGGTTTAATGAAGAATATTCGAGCGCATCTGAGGTAGTGGAGAAAATTAATAAATTCTTAGGAAAGGAGTAGTAAGATGCTTGGTGACTTTGATAAAGAAATCTGGGTAGATCAATTACTGTGGGCGCAAGCAAACGGTAATGTTAATATCAATCCAGAAAAATTATCTAGACTATACTGGCAAGATAAGTTACAATCAGAAGATAGAGAGGAGAATTAAATGTCTAAGAATATTCCTTGGAACTATGGTGAGAAGGTTACTCCAGAAGAGTTTATAGAAAGGTTTGGAGGTAAGTTTACACCTATCATGCAAAGTATGCATGAAAGTGATGGTGATATGTTAATGAGTGATTACCGAGAGTTGGTACAGTTAGGCTGGACAATGAGCCATGCTGTTGAAGCATTGAAAAACGGAAAAGGAAAGTAAGATGTTAGAAGAAAGAGCTACTATCATTAATGATATAGAGTTTTATAAACTTCAGAATGATCCTTTTCAGATTAACGGATCAATAGTGGACTTTGGTATGAAGGAAGGAGAGATACCACACTTCCCGTATAATAAAGCTATCTATCGAACTGATGAGTTTGGTGATATTGCTAGTGGTCTAGGTATTGTTGGTGCTGATTACCCTCTTACCACGCATAGGGAGTTCTTTACTCGGCAGCATGATATGTTGATGGCTAAGTTTCCTGCTAAACATCTGGAAAATATTACTGCTAAGTATAAGACTTCTCTCGGTGGAGCGTGGGCTTTACAGGATATATCATTTAATGATATCAAATTTCCTCTAGGGAACGAACATCATAAGACAGAGCTTGGTCTTAGGAGTGTATCTTGGCATTCTGTTAATGGTAGTGCCAGTAATAATGCTTTGTTCGGTGCAATAGATTTCTTCTGCACCAATGGTATGATTACAGGTGAGTATGATGTAGTGAAGAAAAAGAATACCAAGAACTTTGATATGAGAAAGTTTGTTGATGAGATAGAGAAGTCAGTGGAAGAGTTTTATGATACAGTAAAGAAGTATCAGGCATGGGCAAATAGAAAGATTACATTTGAAGATGCCAAGAATGTAATAGAGTTTCTACCTGTGGCTGATAGAAATAAACCTAAGTTGCTTACTATCTACGAAATAGAAAGGGATACTAGAGGAGGTAATCTATGGGCTTTGTACTCTGCCTTTACTAATTACAGTAGCCATACGGATAATGGCTTTGCTGTAAGGCAGACTAAGCATGACCATGAAGCTAAGTCTATGCTAGAACGTGAGTTTAAAGTAGCTCAGTGGGTAGATAGTGAAGAGTTCGTAAGGCTAGCAGCATAGATGACCAAGTATAGATTAGAGAGGCATGAAGAAGAGTATGATATAGTTCTTCTACTCAGAAGGCTTGGTCATCATGTAATGAAAGTAACAACAGAAAAAGGAGAAGATCATTTGCACTATGTAAGTGGTAATGTAATGACAACATCCTCTATGAGAAAGTTTCTGTATGAACGTGTTGATGGTACTAGAAACTCTCTTGGGGAACTAACGTAGTAACAATGCATGATTTTCTATTAGGCTTTGCATGGGCGGTGGGGTTAATCCTCATCGCCTGTGCTTTCATGGCCTCGTAGCTCAGTTGGATTAGAGCAACAGCCTTCTAAGCTGTGGGTCACAGGTTCGAGTCCTGTCGGGGTCGCCATTTAGAGGAGAAACATAGATGAGTACACAGATGCTTTTATTTGATGACGGACTATACGCCAAGTGGCAGAAATTTCACCACAATAACCCACGAGTGTACGAATTATTCAAGAAGTTCACGTTTCAGGCAATTCAAGCTGGACACAAATCCTTTTCAGCAGACGCAATTTGCCATCGGATTAGATGGGAGACGAGTATTGTTACTCTAGAAGAAGAAGTAAACCCTGACACTGGAGGGAAATTAAAGATTTGTAATAATCACGTTGCTTATTACGGACGTAAGTTTATGAAAGACTATCCTGAACATGACGGGTTCTTCCGTACACGGGATACGAAATCAGCTTGAAAGGAAACAACTATGAAAAAATATACACAAAGAGAGTGGGACAGAACAGTAGGATATGGTGAAGTACCAAAAGAATATAGTATCGAAGTAGAGAGATTAGAACGAGAGAATAAGGTACTAAGAGATATGATATATAAATTATCTTATGATACTAAAGAAAGAGTAGATGACTTTATTGCTGTCGCTATTGCCACTGATAAGGTGAGAAATAAAAATGGATAGCATAGCATTTAATATTGTATCTGTATTAAACCAAGAGATAGAAACACTTCAGCTATGTAGAACAGATAAGGATGATATAGAATATCAAATAGTACTTAGGTGGCTAAACAATAGGGTTCGTGAGTTAGAAAATGACTAAAATAACACCATATAAAGACGTAAGCTGGTACATTAAATGGGCGGCAAGTTATCTATTGATAACCGCTACTGTACTAAGAGCAGCAGGGATAGGCCATACCTATGATGTAGCTCTGTGTGCTATTGGTACAGCCATGTGGGGATATGTGGGGTATAGATGGAATGACAGAGCCTTGACTTTGATTAATACAGCAGCTTGTTTAGTATTAACTACAGGTCTTGTTAAAATTCTATTTCAATAGAAGGATAGACTAATGGTAGTTGGTGCATTCTATATTCCTAAATTTCTAAGAAGGAAAAAGAAAAGAGGTAGACCTAGAAAGATACATCAGGAGAAACCTGTTGTTGGAATTGATTGGGACGAGTGGGATAGAATAAAACAGGAGAAGTATGGTACAAGGTATGATATACTTCTACTGGATGAAGCACCACGCATAGGGAGTGGACTAAGAACTGTATACGTTAAGGAAGGTAGGAAGTGGGCACACATGACGAGCCAAACAGGTGATCCTAGTATTCGAGATGGTCTAGTAAGAAAAAGATTTCGTATAAAAAGATGGGAAGAATTAAAAGCTTCTCATGAAAGATATCTAATTAGGAATAATAAAATATGATGGGCGTTTTATATAATAGGATACAAGAAATGAAAGAACCTAAACCTAATATAAACAAAAGTCCATATGCTAGGATAAGGCAATGGAAATTATTTCGTAAGAGAATGTTAAATTCCAAGAAGGGGTATGACAGGAAGAAATTAAAACTTGACACTAAGAAGGAGGAATGGTAATGTCCACAGAACCAGCCACAATCAAGTTTACATTATCTAGTTCTGACTATACTGATTTATGGCTAAGGGTAAAGAATAAAGACAGTGGTGGTAGAACATTAGAGTTAGTTGACAAACTTTTACATGACCATTCTTCTATATTAAAAGAAATAATTACACATCCTAAAGTAAAGATAGTTTGGTCTGATGATCTTGGACAGGACATTAAGTGGGATAAGGCTTATGGAAAAGAAGAGCAGAAGAAGTAAGAAAGAGTGGAAGTGGAACAGTAACATTAAGAGTAAATATCAAAAGAGAAAGAAACCTGATGATGAATACAATGAACGTAAAGCAGCAAGTCGATATAAGAGAAGGGGTAGACAGAGTATACAGGGCGTGGGCTGAAGTCCATCTGTCTCTCCTAGAAATGTGGAATGAACACCAATGGAATTTTTATAACAAACATAAGGATAGCTACTTCACTAACCCTTGGAAGTGGGTTATCATAGCGACAGGTAAAACAGAAAAAGAAGCACAAGACAATGCAGAAAATATTATTTCTGGATATAGAGACTGACGGATTAGATGCAACCAAGATACATATCTGTGTATGTAAGGATAGAGATACAGGAACTATAAGCTACCACACCAGAGCCAATACGTTTAATAAACTAATTACTAACTATGATAAGTTAGTAGGGCATAACCTATTATCTTTTGATGTACCTGTATTAAATAAACTTTGGCAATCAAACATCCCTCTCTCCAAGATCGAAGATACTCTGATCTTATCTTCCTTGTTTAATCCAGACAGAGAAGGTAAGCACTCGTTAAAGAGTTGGGGCGAGAGGTTAGGATTAGGTAAATTAGAGTACAAAGACTTTGATTCTTTTGATAAGAATATGTTGGAGTATTGTGTTAATGATGTAGAGATTACCCATAAAACATATGAGTATCTGGTAGGTACAGAGAAGAGAGATTTCTCTGATAAATCAATAGCTTTAGAGCATAAGATAAGGTATGTTATTAACAAGCAACAAGAGCATGGCTTCTATCTTAATACAGAAAAAGCTCATAAGTTAATGATGGAGATACAGAACAAAGCTCAAGACATAGAAGATAATCTACTAAGAAAAGTTTCTTTAAGAACAAAGTTCATTAAAGAAGTTAAGCCTAAAATAAAGAAAGACGGTACACGATCCAACGTAGGGCTAAAGAAATATAATAGCGAGGATATTGTCGGTCCCTTCTCTGCATTCGAGTATGAGAAATTTAATCTTGCATCGCCAAAGCAGATCATTGAGAGGCTGAACAAGTATGGATGGAAGCCTGTAGAGTTTACACCTAAAGGCTCTCCCAAGATTAGTGAGAAGAATTTACAAACAATATCGCCCTCTGCACCAGAGGAAGTTAAGCGGCTGGCTGAATGGAAGATGCTCAAGACCAGAGCCAAGACTATAGAAAGCTGGCTTGATGTAGTCGATAAAGATAGTAGGGTTCATGGCAGAGTGTTGACTATGGGTGCTGTAACGGGGCGCATGGTACATGCAGAGCCTAACATGGCTAACATAGTAGCCAGTAACAAGCCCTATGGTGCTGAATGCAGAGCCTGTTGGACTGTACCTAGTAATGATTATGTTCTGGTAGGTATGGATGCCAAGGGACTAGAGCTAAGAATGCTGGCAAACTACATGAAGGATAAGAAATATATTCATGAGGTGCTGGAAGGTGATCCGCATA
>VTLG01010694.1_pt1 | contig 14470 bp, 26 predicted proteins | sample 4694571 | NCBI WGS metagenome assembly VTLG01 (sample SAMN12604809, study PRJNA352737) | marine metagenome | biome: ENVO:00000447; feature: ENVO:00000209|ENVO:00000569|ENVO:01000036; material: ENVO:00002151; isolation source: viral sequences binned using virsorter ...
TTTCTATAAAAAAATAATCAGGTTTTAAAAAATTTATTATGTCTAATGTTTTTTTAATTATTTTTACTCCGTGTTTTGCCTGTTCTGTTTTAGGTGTATGGTCTTTGTGCCAATGATGTCCGATACTTGCTACACTAAAATAAGTACACGGTGGACTTGCCCAAACACAATCTATATTATCTATACCTTTTTCAAATAATTTTTTCATTAACAAATCATTATCTAATTCTAATATATCTATTACTAAATCTATTTTTTTAAAATTAATAATGTCAGTAGTAAAAGTTTGCATACCCATATTTTCAGCTACTTTGCTAAAGCTTCTACTACCTGCAAATAATTCTAATACTTTCATCTTTTTTTTCTGTATTTAATATAACCTGTTACCGTTTCATATTTTTCATATCCGCAAGTCAATAAATAATCATAATATTTTTTTACTTGTGCTTGGTCATCTTTTATCCTGTTTAAATAAGCATTATCTAAAAAGTCAGGCATATTATTTGCACTACTTCCTCTACTAAAATTTTTTTGATTTCTACACCAACGCTTATATCTTAAACTTGTGTTCCAAGTTTTTTCTAATTCCCAACGCTGTTTTCCAACATTATTTTCTTCTGTCCAATAATCTACAAAGTCTTCTATATGCTGTTTAGGTTCTAATTTTTTTAAATCACTTAAAAACTTTTCTTTGCGTGTATATACTTTATTATTTTTTATTCTTATTTCTTTATTATTATTAATAGTTTTAAAATTATTTAACATCTTGTTATTAAAATTTTTACAATCTAGTTCTTCATTTTTTTCAATTCTAGTATTTAAAAAATTTAATATCTGAGCATGGTCTATTTTAAAATGTTTTTTAGCTGGTACACCCTTTAGCACTACTTGAATTATGCCCCATTTTTTCAGCACAGAAAGTGCTTGTTTAATTTGGTAATACGAAAGGGTGGTACTACAACTAATATCATTTGTCACATTAAAAAAAAAACCGTCATTATTTTGACAGCTTTCTTTAAAATATTGTTCTTTTTGTAAAAGGTCAGATAAAACTAAACTAGCCTCTACTCCTAAATTAACAAGAAGACATTTATTTAAAATTAAAAAAGGTGTAGAAGCTAGTATTGATTTTTTCATCGTGCCTAATTTATATAAAAATATTTTATATTTTATAAAATTAAATTATTAGTTATTAACACACAATAGTTAAAAAGGTATTTCTACAGACTTTTTGTCTTTTAAAAATTCATCATACATAATAGTAAATTTTTCTACTTCATCTATGCCTATTTTACCTGCACTAGCTAAATCTATAGCACCTTTAAAAGCTACGCTGAACCTTATGTCTTCTTTTGCGTCATTACTACTGTTAGAATAATTAGGTGACTTTTTACTAAAAGATGTATCACCTTTAAAAGCAATTTTAACAGTACCTTTTTCTGTAATCGTGTATTCTACTGTATCACCTACTTGCTCAAAAGTTTTATCTTTCTTTTTATATAATTTGCCTATATCACCATTTTCAAAGACAATAGTAAAAATAAACATATCGTTAAATTTTTCGTTTTGTAAATTAAGTTCTGTAATTGTTGATTTTTTTGTTTCCATTTTTTTAGTATTTAATTAATAAATCGTTAATATCAAGTTTGACTATTTCACAAAGTAGTAAAAGTTCACTTACCTTAAAGCTAAAAGGACTATCTAATTTTGCTAACATAGTTGGATAAGATAAACCTAATTCTTTGGCTAAATGATTTTTTCTAACTTTATTTTTCATCATTTCCAGGATCAATGTATCTCTTACATCTTCCTGCTTTTTAAATTGTGTAAATTTCATAAAAAATAAATTTTATGCAAGATAGTTAAAATATCTTTACAAAAATAAAAAGATATTAACAAAGATATTGTTAATAAAGTATAAATTATTTATTTGTTTTATTAAATTTATTTTACATATATTTGTGTAAACAAAAACAAAAAGTAATGAAAAAAGATATAACACTACTAGAAGAATACAAAACTATTCTTAATAATAGAATAAAAGATTTAGAAGAAGAACAAAAATTATATGTAGATAATGAAGCTATTTATTCTAACATTCAAAATAAAATACTAGAACTTCAAAGACAATGGTATATAGTGCAAGGTTTAATTATAAAAAATATATAAAATGAGTACAAAACAATTTTTAATTGAACAAATTATAGCTTTAAAAAATGATATGACCGCTAAAGAGTTATATTGGTTTGCTATGGAACTTCAAGAATTAGATATAAGTTTACTAATTAACATTAAAAAAAGTTTGTTATGATAGTTAAAATAAATAATAAAGAAGTTAATTTAGATACTATAAAAGTAGACGGTGTTTACCATTGGGATTTTCCTAAATTTTGTGACGCTTTTGTTAGTTTTGCAGAATTTGTAGACGGTTCTACTTTAACTCCAAATCAATTAGACCAAATTACAGACAATTATCCTGAATTAGTAAATGATTTAGCACATCAAAGGTTTTGGCACGAATAATAAAAATTTAAATAAATACTTAAACTATGAACATAACTATAGACGCTGATACTTTAGCAATAGCATTAGCACATAATAAAGTAGAAAAAAAGTATTCTGACTTAAACATAGAATATACTATAAACAACTATGATGAATTTAGGAGTTTTAAGTACACCGATCAGGCACAGAAAGACTTTAATAAATACTACAAATATTTTTATAACATAATAATAGAATTAAGCAATGAACCAAAAACAACAACTAATTAAATACTTGCAAGATAACTTTAGTATAACTACTTTAGAGTGTATGCAAAAACTTATGATTTTAGACCTACAAGGTATTATAAGGGACGTTAAGCAAGACGGACATAGAATAGAAAGTTTTTATATGAGCAGAAAAAACATATACGGTGATGTAAAAAAATTTAAAAGATATTACTTAATACAATCTGCTATAGACTATGAAAATTTTGAAAGAGAAAGAGAGGTTTTAAAAGGTATTGTTTTAGAGTAGTTTGTTTTTTCATTACTTTGCTACTCGGAATAAGGGTAATTATATTAGTAGGGATAACATTCTAATATTTTTGCCCTTATTTTTTTATAATTCCATAGGACAAATTATCGGTAGTCGTCCGTTGTCTAAAATTACGGCACAACCCAAAATAGGTTTTGCGGTATGAAATTTAGCATAAGAATAGGCAAATGATTTATAGTCTATACCACAAGGTACTTGAACGCCAAATTTTAAATCGTTTAAAGAAGCCGTATAAATTGCAAATGCTTCGGTATGTATATGACCTTGAACCATTGACATACCCCAATTTTGTACTCGTCGCATTATTGCTTTACCACTACAACCCGTGCCGTGAACATATAAAACGTTATCGTGAACAAACTTCTCTTGAAAATTCCAACCTGGACAACCTAAAACGTCATTAAAGTTTCTAATCCACCTTTTATCTATTCCTCCGTCTTCGGCTTTTCTGTGCACAATCAAATCGTGATTTCCTATGGTTACGTCTACCTTTGGAAAAGCTCTATTCCAATCTTTCATTTGTTCTATACATAAATCCAGCTCGTATTTTGCCCCGTGAGTATTGGTACTAATAGTATGAAAACTAGAAAAGTGAGAATCTATAATGTCACCAGTTGCCGAAAAAACATTACAATTATATAATTCCGCTATACTTTGACAATGTTCTAAATATTTTGGGTGAGTGTATGGTAGATGTATGTCACCTATGACCAACCGATTTACTTTAGGTCTTCGTAAATCTTTTAATATAGTTATTTCATTAGGTTTTAATCTATATCTATTTGTCAAAATTTATTTTTTTAGTTTCTCAACCGAACGACCGCCAAAATAAGCTCCTACAATAGTTATTAGCACCATAGTTAATAAATCCGTCCATTTATCCGCAACTTCAAACTTAATACTACCGCTATCAATAAATACTAGTAACATAGTACAAACTATACAAAATATTAAAACAAGTGGTCTAACGGATCGTGTTAGTACATTACCATTTGCGTCTGCCTCCCAACGTGCAGTAATATTTTTTTCTAACTCTATTTTATAAGAGTTCATTATTTCTTTTATTTTAGCTTTAGCGTTAAGCTTTTCTTCTTTGTTAGTTACAACACCGTCTATTATTTGACCTACGCTGTCTATAACTTTATCAGTACCTAATAATTTTTTAAATATGCCCATTTATATCTTCACTATTTATTAATGTATATGTAAACTTGTTTCCCCAAATTTCTCTAGCTTTATAACAAGCAAATATAAACTCTGACCAATCGTCATTATCTGCAATAACTTGACACCCTGCACTCCACTTATCCACTTGTGTAGATTTCTTTCCTGCTCTTGCAGTAGCTCTATGTATGTTTATACCAAAAAAACCTGTTTGTGTATTGTTATCGTCTAAATCATAACAACCGTCTTTGTTGTTATCTCTATATACTTCTACCTCACCTTCTCTTTGACATAAAGCGTCATAGTTGCCTCTATGCTTGTCTATTCTATATGCTTTGTATTGTCCTGGCTTCATACAAGCTACACCCTCTTTTCTCATTATTTCAACTTGTGTCCAATATCTACCAGGATCTGTAGTAGCGTCAAAACTGTAAAACTTCCACTTTCCGTCTACTTTATATGATAGTGTAATTTTATCATCAAACTTATTAGTAACCTCATCTCCGGTTGCACTATTTCTTACACCTACAATGTTTAAATTATAATCACCTTTTTCAAACCAATTATAATTTTTATCTTTTACTGTTTGTTCTATAAGCCCTCTTGTTAATTTCATTCAAATTTACTTATTATTATACTATCTATTTTTGCTTGTACTTCTTTCTTTTTAACATTTAGTTGAAAAAGTAAATTACCTGTAAATCGGCATACTTCTTGTGAATTGTTAATAACTACTAATGTTGGTAAAACTTCTATATTATATTTTTCTTGTAGTGCTGTACAAATTCCAATATCTGCTTTAACAGTATTACAATCTTCTAGGTCTTTTAAAAAACTACAAGAATTTTTATCATTCCATTTTGCCCAAAACTCTATAACAACTATTCCATTGGTCTTTGTGTACTTATTTAAAGCACTTTCTGTTGTTACGGTAGTTTGTGCTATAGTTTGCCCTACCAACAATAGTAGTATGTATTTTAGAAATTTCATTTTAATTCGTAAACTCTTTCCTCTATCTTCTCTACTGTGCTTTCCATTTTGTTTAGTTTTTCAGCGTTTGACATAACCGTTTTACTAATTAATTCTAGCTTTAAATCTAACTCGGATCGTGATATTTCACTTTCAGGTAATCGTTTTGCTAGTTCTATTTCATTACTTAAAACATAGTATTGTCCTACAAAGCTACTGACTAATACAACTATAGCTATAATACTTTTTAATGATAGAGTAAATTTACTTGATTCAGAAACTTCTACAGCCATTATCTTTTCATATTACAGGATTTGTCTGCTAAACCCTGACCTATAATTAAAGCCACACCAACAACTAGCAAACTGTTCATCTTAGTTGCACTTATTCCTAAATCTTCTGAAAACATTATAACCATTAGTATAGAAAAACCATACCAAAATTTTCTACTGTTTACAATTTTATTTATTACTTCTTTCATATTTATTTTAATTTAAAGTTTATTTTTCCATTTTCTATATATAACCCTTTACGTCTATAAATTTCCTTACCTTCAATGTTATATATTTTATTTTTATTTTGAGAGTTTTTTAGTATCTCTATTATACCTGTATTGTCACATGGTAAACCTGTAATACAATCTAAATATTCTGTTATAGTTAAGGTATCTATTGTGTTTATATACAAAGTATCTATAACATTTATGTACAAAGTATCAGTTATAAATATAGTATCACCCATATTGTATATATCACAATCAGCTAAAGTAGTCGGAACCGCGTCTGCTTCATCTGCTCCGTCAACGCAATCTAGCCAACCGTCATTTAAATAAAACAAATTATTTAAACCATTAGGTACACACCCATTAGGACTATATTGAGTCCAATTAGACTCATCATCACCACAATAAAAGCCATTTTGCTCAACGCATAATTCACAATTTGTTTGACTAAAACTAAAACTAAATACTAAAAATATTAATAACAACTTTTTCATAACTAAAATATTAAATAATTAAACCCTAATTTACACTCGTATATTGGCTTTTCCCAATATCGTAAATAAGTACCCTCTATAAATATTCCTAGTGACTTTGTAATTTTCCAACCAGTTACTAAACCTAAATCTAAATCTATAGGTAATTGCTCATATTCATAGCTATATTCATTTAAACCGTAGTGATAAGGCATTACGTTTAACCAACTTAATAACCAAAAGTCATTACTGTACTTATAGTAAGACATTCCAAGCACAGCAGAAAGCTCATAGACGTTACCTAACGCATTTATTTCGTTTCTGTTATACTCTGCTATTGCTGAACCAAAATAATGCTTAAAAAACTCATCATTTGACGTTGCTAATAATTGACCATTTTTAAACCAATGAAATCTACCGTTTACAAATTGACTTGAATAACCAAAATCTTCTGCTAAATCAAAAAAACTTTCTTCTCCACTTTCCCAAGTGTCAGCTATAGGGTTATAACCATAAACAGAATGACTTCTACCTACTACACCAATAGTAAAATCCCACCTACCCTTATTTATTCTGTGTCTAGTGTCAAATGATGTAAATTGTAAATCTCTAGCTTCGTCATTTTTTACTTGTATTTTTGTTACTCCATTATGCCCTAAATATCTAAGCCAAAAATCCTGATTAGTAAATTTTTCAGACCTATTACGAATAAAAGAGTAATTAAGTAAATACTCCCAACCGCTATTATTACCAATAGTAGTATAATCGCTAACGCTTTGCTCATCACCATAGTACCAAGTTTTAACTTTTTGCTCAAAGTCAAACCTAGCAATTTTGCGTATTCCAATAGTAAAATTATAATCGTATGGGTTAATTTGTGTAGTTTCTTCATAACCTTTATTTATTGCTCTAAAATCTTCATCTTCTACCATGCTAGTATTCATACTCATAGACGTATAAAAAGTAGCGTATTTAAAAAACTGTGCTTGACAAGTTCCCAATCCTAATATGCAAATTATTAGTAAAGCGTATATATATTTTGATGTTTCCATTATGCCTTTACTATTTGATAAGTTACATAAACATTAGCAGACCAACCACCGTTAAAACTACCACTAGAAGATAATTTTAAAGGTAAATTTTCTATACTAGCGTCATATAAAGCAAGTGAGCTAGATGTTCTAAAAAACGACATATAAACAAAGTTTGTAGTTTTGCTACTCATTATTCTACCTACTTGCCCCCAATAATTAACTGAATCTGTAGGATCAAAGCTTACAAATATATTTCTATTAGATGTTTCAGTAGTTGAGGCATATGTACAATGTATTTGCACACTTAAAGGTAAAATAAAATAACCACTTCCTGGTGCTGATACTAATTCTTTAAAAGTACCTGCACTACCTGTATTATTCATAGCTTGTAGTTCAGCGTTAGAAACTGATATTTTATCAGTTTGTATAATGTATTTAGAGTCTATTTTTTTACTTGTACCTGCACTACTACCTGTAGTGTCAGACGTGTCTACAACCATTAGTTTATCGTCATTAGCTGTGTTTTCTGCAAGTGCTGTTTTGTCTGTTAGTCTTTGTCCTGCCATTTTTCTTTAAATAAGTTTTTAATTTTGTTATGTTTTTTTGTCTTTCCTTGACTTTTTGTTTAGTTATCATTTTAACAACATATAGTTATATCCGCACCTTGTAAAAAAGATTTTGTTTTATTGCTTAAAGGTGCTGTATCTAAATTTAAACCTGCATAGTAATTTTGTGTAGTAGGTGTTAAATCTGCTCCTGTATTAGTAGAGTATTCAGGAAATAAAGATGTATTATTTTGTATATAGTCTATTAGTCTTTCTCTATAAAATTCCCCCATATCTAAAGAAGCATTAATTAGTGGTTTTAATTCATCGTGAGTAACTGCTGAACCTTGCTCTGTATTCATTGTAACAACACTATTATTTACTATACGCAACCTTATAAAAGGTAAACAAGTAGCGTAAGCAAATTGTACTAAAGCAGGTTGTATGTATGTTTGTAACAAAGTTAAATAATCACCTGTCAAAGAGGTATTATTAATATCTGTAGTTATTTTATTATTTAAATCTGTACCTAAAACAGGTAGTATATATTTGTCTTGTGCCATTAGTATATATGGTAATAATATATTATTTTCTACAGAACCACCTAAACTGGTGTCCATTTTTAACCTGTGCGTACTTATGTATAATGTTCTTTGTATTCCCATATTTTAAATTATTTTGCTCCTGGATATGCTCCTCTATCAGGCATATTTACAGGTGCTATTTTACTTTCTTTAATACCCCTAGGGTTTCTAACATAACTTTTTGGTATGCTATTAACTTTATTATAGTCATTGTCTAGGCTTTGACCGTTTTTTAATTCTGTTCCTGCTTTTAATCTATATAGTATCTCGTTCCATTTGTGACGACAAAAAATTCCTCCTTTGTACTTGAAAAGGTCATACTTTCTACCTTTATGTCCTAATTGTTTGTTAACTCCTGCTTGACTTGCTTTATCAATATCTTCTATTCTCCAAACAAAACCAGCTCTACTTAACCTCATCATATTCTCACAAAATGGTCTTGATTTATTTCCTTTTTTTTTAGCCTTTGTAGAACCTACTGCATACTTAAACCTAACTCTATATATAGACTTGTCTAAATAACTAAATTTATCTTCGTTAGATTTAATTTCATTTACTGCAAAATTCTCTTTTTTTTGTATCAATCTATTTGCCCAATCTTCATAGCTTTCATCACTACCATAATCTCTTTCTTCTACAATTTCCCATTCTTCGCTATTTATTTTTTGACCTTCTAAATTTTCTATTATACTATTGTAACTTTCGTCAGATAATTCAGTTAATTCTTCAACATTTTCTATTTCTTGGACTTTTTTTTTTGCCCAACTTTGCCCTGCGTCACCACCCCACAATGCCCAAGCTATTCTACCTGCTGACGGATACCCCTCTTCACCTGGACTAAAACCCTCTGCTTTTTTATCTACTTCGTGTCTTGCAAAAAAACTATTCATTCTTTTAATCGTGTCTAAACTTAAATTTTGACCGTTAACTATTGACCTGGCACGAGCTACAGCAACCATAGTCCCTCCTCTGCCATGTTCTTTACGCATTTCTAAACCCATTTTTGCCTCTTCTACCATACCTTTAGTAGGTTTAGTGTCTATATCTTCTAATGATTTAAATTCTTTTTTTATTGGCTCATTATTGCCTGTATCTATTCCCTCTTTCTCTTGTTCATCTTCGTCTAATTTACCAACATTACTAATATCAATAAAATCAGCAGGTTTAAGTGTTTTAAAATATAAATCTAGGTCTATACCGTTTGCATGAAATATTGGCTCTAAACCCTCTAAAAGCGTATTTTGAAAAGGTTTTATAACTGTATTGTTAAATAAGCTGTAACTATCTCTAAGTTCATCTGCATTATTACCAAAACCACTACCGTCACCTTTTACACCAAATAATAAAGGACTTGTTACCCTATGACCAGTTAAAACTTTTCTTGTTGTTTCAGTAGATAAAAATTGGTAACTATCTGAATTGTCATTAGCATTTATCGGTACTATTTCAGGTGCAGTATCTTTACCGTCATTAAATGTTAATAGTATTTTACCTGCATTACCTGAACCACCAAACTTTGCATTTATTTGACGTTCTATAGTTCTTCTTTCTTCTCTTGTCGGTATACCGTTAGCCATATTTATAGCCATGCTTGGAAACATACCTGATTTTATATTAGATAAATGAAACTGTGCTATTTCCATATCTAATTGTATATAGCTTGTAGAACCTTGATAGTCAGGTGTAGCATAATAATAAGAACCAGGAGAATAATCTTTTATACATAATACTTGGTTAGCGTCTGACCTATCTTTTAAGTCAAATGCTTTGTAGTATCTTGGTTTGTGCTTTCTTGTGTTTTCCCAATCTGCACTATAGTAATATTCATTTACTTTACCATAAGCGTCAGCTTTACCGCTTCTTATATATTGTGCAGGTATATGTCTAACTTCTACTATTTTTGTTCTTGGTCTATTCCATATTGTGTTTACATAGCACATACCAAATAATTTAAGGTCAAATGCTAAACATTTTAACGTATCTTTTGGTGAATTGTGTAACAGACTACTTAAAGCTAACCAACTTTCTTTTTTAGCGTCACTTTCTTGTCTATCTGTAGCGTCTAAACCCTCACCATATATCATACTACTAACACCTTTTATAATAGCATTGTTTATACTACTACCATTGTATAGTTCTAGTAAATATTGAGGGTATAAATTATCAGAACCAAATTGTATATAGTCTTTGTTATTGGTTTCTGTAATAGTAGGTAAATTATACTCTGCTAAATGTATTACTGAAATATTGTCTTTTTTCTTCATATTAATAATCATTAGGGTACCACGTTTCTATACCATAAATTGCATTTTGTAAATCTTCGTCTGCTGACGGTGGCACACCTTTAGCACCTGTAGATATATCAATCATATCATTATCTGTATATTCGTTATAAAAAGGTACTACGTTTCTAGTAAAAGGATATGTTGTGCCTACATAGTCAGGTGTAGACCTAACTTGGAAAGTTGTATTAGCACCTATTTCTGTCATTTGACTTTGTTCTAAAACATTAGTATCTCTATAAAAAAAAGTTACATCATATATTTCAAAATTTGATTGTAAAACAACTTTACCTGCTCTTTTTGTACTCATATTATCGTTACCATATACCGATCCTCTATTTACAACTGCATTAGCACCATATCCAAATAACACATCTACTTGTACTAACCAATATCTACTATTGTATTCATATATAGGATTGTCAAAACTACCAGATACAGTAGGTATAGCAGTAACCATTCTTGTATGATTAGTTGTTCTACCTTGAAACCTACAAAAAATATAATTACCGTTTAAAGTGTTATTATCTACAAATGAACCTAATGGTATATACATTTTTAAAACCTGTGTAATTGCCATTGAGGGGTTTGCTGTCCACGTTATGCTATACATTATCGTAATTCCATATTAAATTATAATATTCATCTAGTAATTTATTAAAATCTTTATCGTCTTCTAATTGTTCTACTTTTTCTAAAAACTCAATTAATTTTTCTTCGTTTGTATTTACTCCTTTTATATTATCCATTGTGACCACCTATAAAATCTAAATCATCTTGTACTACTTTTTTTTTCTTCTTTGATTTAGTTGTGTTTGTAAAATACTTTTCCTTAATATTGTCACTTAGATTATTTACTTGATGAGGTTTTAGTTCACCAAATGATAAGTTCATATTTAAGGGTTTGTAGTCTTTGTATTCGTCTTTAACTTTCCAAGCCATAATATAGTTTATTATAAATATAAAAGTCATTATATTGTTCACAACTTGTACTTTTTATTAAAAATATTTTATAGTTATAGTATTTATATTAAATATTTTTTATATATTTGTTGTATGGAAACAAGATATACAAAATACAGAACTTATAAAAAAATAGATATTTGTTATGATAACAAGTTTAAAGTATGGATATGCAGACAAATGGACTTTACAGCATACACAGAGCAAGAAATGAAAAACTCTATAAATGCTGAACATCATTTAAATAAGGAAGCAGGACAATGTAGATGGATTGAGGGATAATAAAAAAAGGGAGCAAATAGCTCCCTTTCTTTTTGAGTAACGATTTATTAATTATCCAGTAGTGATAGTTAAATTTGCTTCGTCAGTTAATCCGTCAAACGGATATTTAGCTGTAGGTGTTCCACCTGTGCCAACTCCTGCTGTAGCATTTATCCAAATTAATGGTTCTTTTTCCTCACCTCTTAGTTCTAAAGTAAACCCTGTCATATCAGATTTAGCACTTCCAGAAACAGCAGTACCACCTGAAACATCCATTCCGTTATCCATACCTAATAAAAATAAGTTATCGTTGTTATCCAGAACAAAAACTTGACTTCTATTGTAAGAAATTAGTTTTAATTCATTTGATTGTGCAACTGTTAATTTTTGCATAGAAATAGACAAAGTTTGTTCAAAAAATGTAGTACCTGTTGCAGGATCGCTAGTAAAGTTTACTGTCATAGAGGATAAGTTTGGTCTTAAATCATATTGAAATACTGTTACAGCTCCACCACTTTGTATATCCCAATTAGCAAAATTTGCTGTATCTATAACATTAGTATCTGTACCGTCAAAAACAGCATTAGCTCTAATGTCTGAACAATATGACTTAACAAAGAAAATACGCTTTAAACCACCTATTTGGTCTTTACAATCAACTAATAAACCTTTTGTTAAATTACAAGCCATGTTATTTATTTTATATTATTAATACTAAAAAAAAGGGGTGGTATTTCACACCCCTAATTTAATTTAATTTAGAATGTTACACCAACAACTCCGTCAGTTCCAATTCCAGTTTGTACTCCAATTCCAAAGTTCATTACAATTCTTACATTGTCAGATCCGTCATATTGGTAAGTAGGTATTAGTGACGCTTCTGTTAAGTCAGTACCTAAATTAGTACCAAATACTAAATTGTCTTTGTATGTTGCTACTATAGCGTCATCTGGCATACCTGGACATCTGTAAATTGGGTGTCCTAAGTAAGTAAGTCCTTCTGGGTTAAGAGTTAAACCTACCATGTTAATACCCTGTCCAGTAGCAGTACCTGCTAAAAACTGAGAATAGAAGCTATACGTTTTGTTATTCATATAGAAACCAAAACCCTCTTTAAATTCAAGTCCTGGGTGATTTGCTACAACAGTATCATAAACTGCTTTTAAACAATCATCAATGTTAGTAGAAGAAATAGCAGTACCTACACCAGCCATTGTTACCTGTGTAAAGTCTGCTGTTGCTGAAGCACTTAAACCTGCTTGGTCAAATACACCGTCATTAGACAAAAATCCAGTACCAAAAATACTATTAGCGTCAGATACCCAAATACCGTTTTCTATTTGTGCAGAAGCCTGACCTGCTACAACTTCAATTAAAAAGTCAGAAAAATTTGCAGGTAAATCTCCGTTTTGTGTCATATTTTTACCAACCCAAGTAGGATATACAGTTGCTCTACAAACTTCTCTATTTACTTTTAAATCAGTAACTGTTAAAACTCTTTCACCTAGTGTAGTAGTTCCTGCATCTGAAAAGCTACATGCACCTGTTGCACCTACAATAGGATCGCTAGTTACTAAACTACTAATAACTGCTTTACTTGTTAATCCGTCCATTATTCTTACATATCCTTTAGCTACTGTGTCATTAGATTTTACAGCAGATGTTACATAAGGTAATGCTTGTTCACCTGCATAAGTAGTAGCAGGGTTAACAGCAATATCAAAATTATATTGCTTACTTAATTCATTTAATTTGCTCATCTTTTAAAAAATTTAGTTATTTATTATTAATGTAATATGCTACCCTATCTCTAGGTGACATTTTAGCTAAATCAACTTTTTTTACTGATTTAGTTTCATTTTCAGGATTGTGAGTAAAACCCTCTGCACCTGGTGTTTTTTCTAGTTCTATAATTTGCGACTTAAGTTCTTCTACTTCTTCTACTAATGAAGAAATCATATCCTTTGACATTTCCACCACTTCCTCTTCTTTAACTTCTTCTTTAACTTCTTCTTTATCTTCTTCTACCTTTTCTACTTCTTCTATTTCTTCTGACATTTCTTCTTTATGATCATAAGCCATTTCTTTAACTTTCTTAGCCATTTCTCTAGCTTTGTCTTCGTCTACATGGTCAGGTGTATGATCAAATATTGCCTTAGATAATTTTTCTTCATCTATTTCTTCCATTTCTTTTTCTTCTTCTTCGTGTTCTTTCATCTCTTCGTTTTCTACTGCTTCTGCGTCTTTATCTTCTCCCATATCTAGTATTTTAGAATTTTCATCTATAGTTAATTTTATACCGTCAGACATTGTATAAGAACCTGCACCTAATGGTGAGGTTTCACCGTCATCACCAACAACCATTACAGTAGAACCAATTATAAACTGGTCATCTTCAGTTGCTAATACTCTACCGTCATCTAAAATCATTTCTGCATACATTTTTGTTTCTTTACTTTCCTCTTTTGATAATAAGAGTTTTTTGATTTTTTCTATTGTAGTCATTGTTACCTTTTTTTTATAAATATTAAACTTAAATTATTGTTCACAGGACTAGCGTTTTACTGTCCTATTTTTTATAGCAGAACATACTTTAACAGCAGTTTGTTTATTTCCATATTGCTTAACCATATCTCTTAAACATTGTTCAA
>VTLG01013510.1_pt1 | contig 14470 bp, 10 predicted proteins | sample 4694571 | NCBI WGS metagenome assembly VTLG01 (sample SAMN12604809, study PRJNA352737) | marine metagenome | biome: ENVO:00000447; feature: ENVO:00000209|ENVO:00000569|ENVO:01000036; material: ENVO:00002151; isolation source: viral sequences binned using virsorter ...
TGGCTCTTGAAACTGAAGATATCAAACAAATCACACAAGCAGTTGTTGATATTTTGACAGAGTGTATTTTGACAAAGGGTATTAAATTTGAAAATCTTTCAACATTTGACATTGAATACTTATTTTTAAACATTCGTGCAAAGTCAGTGGGTGAAACTGTAGAGGTCAATCTCATTTGTCCTGATGATAACAAAACTTCAGTTACAGTTTCTATTGATATTGATTCGATTAAAGTTAAAAAGAATCGAAAACATAAGAATATAATTAAATTGGATGATAATTTATCATTGAAGTTAAAGTATCCATCTCTTGACCAATTCATTGGAAGTAATTTTGAATCCAAGGATGATCAAAGCATATCATCAACTCTTAAAGTTATAACATCTTGTATTGATGTCATATACACTGAAGAGGAAAGTTGGGTTGGATCTGATTCAACACAAAAAGAACTTGAGGAATTCATTGATCAATTAAATACAAAACAATTTCAATTAATCGAAGAGTTTTTTAATACGATGCCAAAATTAAGTCATCCAGTAAAGGTCAAAAATCCTGTAACTGAAGTTGAATCAACTGTTGTATTGGAGGGTTTAGCTGCTTTTTTCAGCTAGGTATGGCTCACACGAATCTAGAGTCATACTATAAACTAAACTTTGCTTTGATTCAGCATCATAAATATTCATTAACAGAGATTGAGAATATGATTCCTTGGGAAAAGGACATATATGTATCACTTCTTAAAGAACACATTGAAGAAGAAAACCTAAAAGCACAACAAAGAAAAAATGGATGATAAATCTCCAGCATATGAAAATTTTATGAATAAGATGGCTGCTATGAATAGTGGTCCAAAGATTAATGTATCCACAATGAAAATTGGTGGTTTAGAGAAGAGAGTTGCTAATAATGAAAAGAAGATAACAAAAATAAAAAATATATTCAAAGCACAGAAAATTGATATAGGAGACAAGATTTCACCCAAAGATAGTCCAATCAATGTTACATTAGAGGAAACAAATGAAATTTTAAGAGATGTAAGTGAAATACTAACAACAGATTATTTACGTAGACAAGAGGAAGAGGAAAAAGAAATTAAAAAGATGAGAGATCTTCTCAGAAAAAAAAGACAAAAAGATAGTGAAGATGAACTAGAATCAGCAAAAAAATCAAATAAAAAAGTTGGTGGATTTATATCAAAAACAAGTGGTAATCTTGTCAAACCATTCACTGACATTTTTGGCAGAATAGGTAATTTCTTAACATTGATTGGTATTGGTGGTTTAGTCAATACAGCATTTTCTTTCTTTGCGGATAAAGAAAATCGCATGAAATTTGATGGTGCATTCACATGGTTGACTGAAAATTGGAAATTAGTTCTTGGTGGTATCGCTGCCATAGCTGGTGCTGGAGTTATTGTAAGTTTAATTGGATCATTTGCTGGTATCGGAACCTTATTTGGGTTACTCTTAAATCCGTATGTCCTACTAGGTCTTGGATTGACTGCAGCATTTATTCATGGATTAACGGGAAAAACTGGAGCTGAACGTATTAACACAGTATTACAGGAACAATATGGTGGTGATCGAAAAGCGATGATCGCTGATTTGGAAAAGATAATGAACATGAGTGACAAACAATTGAGAGAATTGTATGGTGGATATGGTGCGAATATGTCGGGTATTAGAAATGAGATAGCAGAGCAAATTTATTTCCTCAAAACTGGTCAACAGATTAGGTATGGATTTAATTTATTTAAAACTGCAAAAGATTATGCGAATGAAGCAGAGTATAACGAAGATTTAGATTTTAGCACATTTAAAGACTCTCGTTCAGGTGTCATGGGCACTTTTAACATCTTTGACCAGTCAGGCAGTGATGTGAAACCCATAAGTAATGGTGAGGATTTAAGTTTTAATAACAACAATATAACTGAATTTGTTGAATTACCTCCAATTGATATGAGAAAGGTTGATAATGCCATTGATAAAAACAGTAGTGCCACTACTGTAATTGATGGAAGTTCAACAAACGGATTTAATGAATATATGAGTGATGTTCCGATTGCTTTAGGTTTTGGTGATATTTAATGATTGAGCAGGTAGAACAATTAAAATTAAATGCAAAGAACATAAAAAGTTCTCTGGTGTCTTCAAACGCCAAGATGAAAAAATTGAGATTGAAAAGATCAAAATTATTACTAGACGATACAAGAAGAGATAAAATAAAAAAGAAAGAAAAGAAAATTGAGTCAACTTCTGGAACTTTTGGGAGGTCATTAAAAAATATTGGAAAAAATGTATTATCAAAACCAATTGATATTATGTCAAAGGTAACTTCGATTGCATCACTCTTGTTATTGGGTGTGGCAATTAATAATATGGAGGTGCTTGCAGAAAAAGTAAAAGAGATATTTAATAAAATTGTGCCACCTATAAAAGGTTTTTTTGAGGGGGTCGTGAGTATATACAAGGGAGCAAGAGATTTTATAAAAACTATAAATGAAAACCCGATGGTTGAGGGTATCAAAGATTTATTAGGTGGCAAACAATTAAATCTTTTAAAAGATGAAGCAAAAAGATTAGAAGCACAAGGTAAAGAATTTAATAATGAAGCAAAAGCATGGGAAATGGGTGGAATGGCAAATGATTCAAACCTTGTGATTAGAGGTTTAGCAAGGATGCCAGAGAGCAATTTAAGAGATATAAAATTAAAAGAAAAATTAAATAAAGAAACACAATTTTTACCAAACACAAAAGCAACTAATGCATTTAAAACCATGATTCTTGATTCAAATGGATTAGTTGAGTTAAGAGATTTAACAGCAGGAGATGACGGAAGTTATATGATCAACATTCCTGGTGCATCTAATGACAAAACACGAGAGTGGATGAATAATAATGCAGAAAGTTATGGTTTTAGAAAGTTAAATGATAATCAATATAAATTTGTTGGTTCACAAGTTTCTTTAAGTTCTAATAAAACAAATGATATAGGACAATTACCAGCAGGTTCTGGTAATGGCACGACTGTGCTAGTAACAAGACAGTTGGTGATAACATAATGTCAGCGGCAGGAGCATCACAATACAATCAATTACAGGTATCAAAACCTAGAAGAGGTCTTGTTGTAGATACCAAAGGTAAAATTATTGGATTTGATTACTATGAAAGTTTATTTTCTCCCACTGTTACTGCAACTATGGTTCAATATGATACTGGTGGAACAGTTGCAAGTGAAGACAGTGGATTAAGAGGTACACTTAAGGATGCACTCCCCATTGAGGGTTTTGAAGAAGTTGGATTTGAAATAGCAACACGGTATGGAACTTTAGATTTTATGAAAAAACCGATGATTATTACTGGAACTCCATCTGCGATTGATGAACCACAGAGACAGTCTATTCTTATTAATATGGTTTCAAAATACTCTCTTATCAATTCAAAAAAAGTGAGTGGTAGAGTATATCCTCAAGCACCAATTAGTGACATTGTTTCTAAAATATTATCAGATCCAAGTGGATTGAATATACCTAAAAGTCAACAATTTATTGACAAAACAATAAATGATGATAAGGTAAGTTGTAATCACGACTCACCACTTGAAGTAATAACTGGATTATGTAAAAAATCTATTCCATATGTTGAGGGATTATCAGACCCAGCACCAGGATATTTTTTCTTTGAAACAAAATCAGGATTTCATTTTAAATCAATCGACAAATTGATTCATGATGGAAGAAAACAATTAAAGGAAAGTGAAGATTATAGAGGATCTCATACTTATGGATATTTTCCCACTGGTAATAAAAATGTAAAAAACCCTGAAATGAATGACTTTAATGTTTTAAATATACCCGATGTTCAAAGAGATCAAAATATATTAAAATCTGTTAGAAGAGGAGAATATAATGTGAGAATATGTACTTTGAATACTCTTACACATCAATATGATGAAAGAATTGTTAATCTATTATCTGGTTCTAATTTGGGTAGAAAACAAGAGACACAAAAAGACAGAGATTTCCATAAAACATATACTTATCTTTTAAATCCTGGTGCAGATGCTAAAGATGTAAGTCTCACTGTGTTGAATAATCCAGCTCTATATGAACCGAGAGCTATGATGAGGTACTCTTTACTACAAGCACAATTAGTAAAGATAACTGTTCCTTGCAATATGGAACTTGAAGCTGGTGATGTAATCGAATTAAATTTAGGAAATATCACAGATGATAATAAACTTATTGAAGTATATAATTTACATCGAAGTGGTGCATATTTAATTTTACATTTATGTCATCATTTTGATTCTGATAATTCATATACATATCTCACTCTCTGTAGGGATACGTACGGAAAACGGTCAAGTTTAAAATGAGTTCACCAGTTAGTTCAAAACCATTTTTTAATTCAAGTAATAAAGATCAATATGGAAAATTTCCATTACAATCTTGGGTAGGAAAGGTTGTGTCTTATGATGCACAAAAAGAACAAATAGAAAAAGGTTGGGGATGGAGATATAAGGTAAGAATATTAGGTGATAATTCAAATAATGATGTCGTTGAAGATGAAGAATTAAGTTATGCTTTGTGTTTACTCCCAACAACAGCAGGTTCTGGTGCTGCTTACAAGTTAAGATCTGTTAGAATTAGTCAGGGTGACATGGTATATGGTGTTTATGGTGGTGATGGTCCTCGTATAATCATAGGTGTTTTTCCCAGAACAAGAGATAGTTTTGCAAGACAAGGCACAGGAAAATTTAATACCTTGTCTGGATTTTATGGTGCATTGACAAATACTGGTATATTAAGTGGCGAATTTAACGAACAATTAGGACCTACGACACCAAACACGAGTCCAATTGATATTAATAAATCAAATCGCATAGAGGCAGATCCTCTTCCAGAAAATTTTGGTCTTGCGACTCCAATTACAGCAGAAGATGAACCTTGGGATGGAACAGGAAATCCAATCACAACTAATCAAATTAAATATATCATAACAAATGGTGAGTTTACTGATGAGAAAATAAATGCAGTGAATCAGGGAGTCACACAAGGTTTAATTGAAGAGGATGTTGCTAAACAAATGATATTTTTCTTACAGAAGAAAAATAAACGAGCAAATGAGGAGGCAATTAAAATTGGATTTCCACCACCACCTGAAAATACAAACTAAATAAAAGTATGACTTGTATTGTATTAGCTACACCTAGAAAGTGTAATTCGTCTTCTAAATCAGAAATAACAAATGCATTAAATTCATTTTTCAATGATGTTTCTGGTGGATTGGGTGACGCTCTTGACATGGTTGATAAGATTGAGACCACTACAAGTAAAATAACAGACATAGTTGGTGGAATAACCACGAGTCTTAGCACATTACTTGAAGATAATTTAGGTTCCTTTATTGAGACAGCACTTGATGGTGTAAAAATATTTTTCCTAGCAAAGATGGGACCTCTCGCTGCACTAGCACAATTTGATGCATTTTCACTTGCGGCTGCGAACCCTGTGAATAAACTCTTCGATGCATTTGGTTGTTTAGGTTCAACAGTGAAGAAGGCATTAGGTAACACTATTAAAAATATGTTGAAAAATGCCATAACAAATGGAATTGTAAATCCTATAGCATGTGCAGTAGATCAATTTATAGGTAATATAACTGCAAAAATTGTAGGTGTAATGGATTCAATCATTGGTCCTCTTTTAAATCCCATCAACAATTTGTTTAGTATCATAGGTAGAGGATTTGGTACAGTTAAAAATTTTCTTGGTGGTGGTATTGACATCATATCAAAAATTCAAGGTTTAATTAATTGTAAAGACGATGATTTTAACAAAGTTTGTCCCCCACAAAATGAATATTGCTTAAACAAATCATCATCAAAACCACCAGGCGACGCAGCTACACAAAATTCATTTACAAGAGCATTAGATCAGGCAAATAAATGGTTGGAAGAGAAAACAGAAGATATAGAAACTTATGGATTGTTTGGTGAAAATAGAGATGCAGATGGAAATGTTATAGATTCTAACTATGGTTCTTCTGATGATATTGAATGTAATGGTGGAAATGTATTAGATTGTGGTTTACCGAGATTAGAATTTTTTGGTGGTGATGGACAAGGTGCAGCTGGTGATTTAATATTAGGTAATTTTGTCGAAGAACTGGCATCAGAGATTGATGAACTTGGAGATCCAGAACTTGAAGATACAATTCCGTTAGTAAAAAGAACTGCAAGTATCATTGGTGTAGACATCACATATCCTGGTGAGGGTTATACTCAAGAACCTTTTGTGTCATTTGTAGATAATTGTGATCAGGGTTATGGTGCTTACGGTAGAGCAGTGATAGATAAAGATCCAAATTCACCAACTTATGGGCAATTGACTGATGTAATTATAATATCAGAGGGTGAAAATTATCCTGCTGGAGAATCTAGAGGCGTATTTGTTGATAAAATTTTAGTTGAAAATGGTGGTGTGGGATACACATTGGAAGATGAAATACCAGATTTTGAAATATGTGGAGTTGATGAAAACGGATCAATCACAAAAGTATGTACAAATGATAAGGAGTATTTTATCACACCTCCGATGAATATTCGATCTGAAAGAGGTAGAGGTGCGATACTTACACCAGTCATGACAACAAGAAGAAGACCTAGTGATTCAATAACTGTCATTGATTGTATTACACCTAGAGGAAATATTGTTGGTTATGTTAATGGAAAAGAATATAATGGACCTTTCCATGTGATGCCTAACGGACAAAAAATGACTGGAGTAGAGCATTCTGATGCAGACTCAATAATTTATAATACTCCACAAGAGAGTTTAAGGACTGGTAGAACTTTGAATAGATCAACAGGAATACAATTACGTTCTATTCAAGATTTAATTAAAGAAAGTGAAACATCACAAACATCACAAACAGAAGATACATATACAGATCCTGTAGATGATGCTATGAATGATGATACTGATACAACTCCTCCACCAAGCACACCACCAAGTTCACCACCAAGTTCACCACCAAGTAGTGGTGGAGGTGGATATGGAGGATATTAATGGCAGATGAATTAGGTTCTACTGAAAAAAGAAATCCTGAAAGCAGGGTTTTAGATATTTTTGGTCCAAATCTTATTATTGAGAGTAATGGTCCTGTTGGTGTAGGTGGTGCATTAGCATATCAATTATTTTCAATCACAGACAAAGGTATAAAGTATCAACAAGCTCTTCATGCCAGTGGTTTAGCAACAATCGAAGCAGATCAAACTTTAGAAATACAGACTGGAAAGAAAAATAAATCAGGTAGAGTAAGTTATGTCGCAATGGCGCATAATGGTGATATGGCGATGACAGCTGCTAACGGTTTTGTTAGGATTAAAGGTCAGAATATTGTGCTTGATGCTGACAATGAAATATTTTTACAGGGAAAAAAAGTAACCATAGGAAACGCAGACAAAACCACAGAGTCTACACAAATATTTGGTCAAAAAATTGTATTCAACGGTAATAATGTATATACATACAGAGGTTTTAAGAAAATAAAGAAAAAAGGTGCTGCAGCATTTTTAAGAGGTAGGAATCCATTATAAATGACTAATATAAATCTTTCAAATTTTGAAACAGGGGACAGTTCTTTTCAGGATCTTTATGTCTATGGAAAGTTAAATTATGATTTTAAAGATGATGATGTAACTGTTAAATCAATAAATGTAACCTCACCCTCTGTATTTTCTGGTGATGTTGCATTTTCTGGAGATATTACTTTAGATGAAATTACTTGTCGTAACGCAAATGTAACTGGGATTGCAACAGTCGGCACAGGGTTATATGTTCAAGGCAAATTATTTGATGGTGATGGTGATTTTGGAACAGCAGGTCAACTATTATCATCAGATGGAACAGATTTGAATTGGATAAATGCAAATACTACGAGTGTAGCAAACTCAATAAACGTAGGTACTAATCTAGACTCTACAAATGCAGACCAATTTATAACATTTGTAGGAAGCAATAGTGGTAATAATCCAATACGTGTAGATAATGATTTAAAATATAATCCAAGTACAAACACTCTAACTGTTGGTACAATTGTTTCAACAGTCGGTGGTACATTTGTTTCAGGTATGATAATATTATATGGTGGAGCTGCTGATGCGATTCCATCTGGGTTTGTTTTATGTGATGGATCAGCAGTTAGTAGATCTACATATGCAGCTTTGTTTGCTGTTGTTGGAACTACACACGGATCTGGAAACGGATCAACTACTTTTAATTTACCAGACTTAAGAGGAAAATTTGTTGTTGGTCATCATCCCAGTAATGGTGATTATGATGTTGGTGACACTGGTGGTGAAGAATCTGTTACTCTTACAGTTGATCAAATACCTCCTCATAGTCACGTATATAAAAATCAAGTTGCTATTATAAATGCATCTCAAAGACCTTGGCCTGCGAACAATAATGACTGTAGATTAGATGATGCAGATACTTCAAGCACAGGTGGTGGACAGTCACACGAAAACAGACCACCATACTATGCCCTTTGCTACATTATGAAAACATAGTTGACACGCTTGGTGTGTTTGTATTACAATATAAATATTGTGGTTAACTAAAATAAAAATGGAAAAGGAGAAGACTCCTGTAGAAAGATTACACGATGATATTCGTCGTGCTGTGGATAAAATTGAAGATGATATGGATGAAATAGTGCGTATACACTGCCACGAGAATGATGATGCAGGCTAAATAGTTTACCTGCTTACAATCTGTGTACAAACTCTCCACCAAATTTTGCTGGTTTGACGATAGTAAAATGATCGTCAAAATGTTTTTCATTAATGGAATGCCATTTACATTTGATGAACTGCCTTTCGGACACATATGGGATGAAGAGTTATGTCAAGTAGCAGATGAAAATCCTTGTTATGACCCAGAATATATGTACAAAGCATATGGGTACTTGATGTTAGAAGAATTACACCCACTTTATTTTCCAGTTGAGTTAGAGAATCCAGAACTTTTACCTGATGATTTGGAATATTTGTACGAACAGGAAGAATTTACCTAACTAAATAGATCATAGGAATATTTTGTAAAAAAATAAAGCGATGCCTCTCAATAAACTAGAGAATTTTATAAAGAATACTGAAGGTCGTATTCTGTACGTGAATCCAAATGACATTGATTCCACAGATGCAATCACGAATGAAGGTAATTCATTAGCTCAACCATTTAAAACAATCCAGAGAGCTCTGCTAGAGTCTGCTAGATTTTCATATGTAAGAGGAAAAAATAACGATTTAATAGAAAGAACAACAATATTAATATATCCTGGTGAGCATGAGATAGATAATAGACCTGGTTTTGGTGTAAAAGCAGTTGGTAATTCAGCAATAGCAGTATCACCATCAGGTGCAGAAACAGCGGCACAAACAACACTTACTCTTAATTTAACCTCTAATTTTGATTTAGATCAAGAAGACAATATACTTTACAAATTTAATAGTGTAAATGGTGGTGTAATTGTACCTCGTGGTACATCTATCGTTGGATTAGACTTAAGAAAGACAAAAATAAAACCAAAATATGTTCCAAACCCAACAGATTTATCAGCACCTGCGACTGCACTATTCAGAGTAACTGGTACTTGTTATTTTTGGCAGTTTTCTATTTTTGATGCTGATGAGAGTAAATTAGTTTATACAGATCCAATAGATTTTTCTGCAAACAATCAATCCATTCCTAGTTTCTCACATCATAAACTCACTTGTTTTGAATATGCAGATGGTGTTAATAAAATTGATAGATTTAATCTTACTGATTTAGAAATATTTTATGCCAAGTTGTCAAATGCATATAATATAGCGTCCGCAGATAAAGATATTGATCAGAAGTTTCCAACTTCAACAGATGGTTTTGCACCACAAAGACCAGAATTTGAAATCGTTGGTGCATTTGCTTCAGACCCCATTGCAATTTCTGTAATTAAATCTGGTGATGGTAACACAGCGGGGACTGTTGTTACAGTCACAACATCAACTCCACATGGATTTAGTAGTGGCACACCAATTAAAATCAACGGTGTATCTTCTCCAGAGTATAATATATCAACAAAAGTTGCAAGTATTCTTGCAGAAGACGAGTTTACATATTTACTACCAACAATTCCAGCGACATTACCAGCAACACCAACACCGACAACAAATCAAACGATTACAATAGAGACTGATACAGTCACAGGTGCATCACCTTACATCTTCAACGTATCATTACGTTCTGTATTTGGTATGAATGGTGTTCTCGCCGATGGTGCAAAAGCAACTGGATTTAAGAGTATCGTTGTTGCACAGTTCACAGGTGTATCACTACAAAAGGATGACCGAGCATTTGTAAAATATAATCCCTCTTCAAGAAAGTTTGAAAGTATAACAATTGGGTTGGCAAAAGGTGCTCAACTTCCAAAAGAATCATCATCATTAGATGTAAATAAAGTATATCATTTGGATACAAACGCAGTTTATAGAACTGGGTGGAAGACTGCACATATTTCAATGAAAAATGATGCAATCATGCAAATCGTGTCAGTGTTTGCGATTGGATTTAATCGTCACTTCTCTGCTGAATCTGGTAGTGATGCATCAGTCACAAACTCCAACTCTAACTTTGGTCAGATTTCACTCACATCTGATGGATTTAAAGAGACTGCATTTAGTAAAGATGATACAGCATATATTAGTAACATAATTACACCAAAAGCAATCACTGGAAGTCCCGTTAATGTTGATTGGCAGTCATTTGATGTTGGTTTGACCACTGCAGTCGGTATATCAAGTCACTTATACTTATTTGGTTTTAATGATGTTGATGACAAACCCCCTGTAGTAATTCAAGGTTATCGTGTTGGTGCAAAAGAAACGGATGTAATATCAGTAAATACTGGAACAGTCAAGAATGCATCAATTGTGATGACTGACTCTGTAGTAAGTTCTGCATCTACAGTTGTTACTGGTTCTGATGTAAGTAAGAAGACATTTAGAGTAGAATCAGGTCCGTCATTTGTACAAAATAATAGCACTGCTTCAAATATATTTACAATAGGAACTCATACTCTACAAACTGGTGAGAAGATAAGATTGTTAAGTGATGATGGAGATTTACCAGAGAATATTGAACCTAACACTGTTTATTTTGCGATAAAAATATCTGATACTGAAATTAAACTAGCATCATCAGTCACAAACGCAGAGAATGGTGTTGCAATCACAGTATTTAAAGGCACAAAATTATTTGTAGAGAGTCGAGTTTCGGATAAAATATCAGGTGATATTGGTTCACCGATACAGTATGATACTGTAAACAAAAATTGGTTCTTACATTCTCATACTACAAATGATATTTTCACAGAGTTTAATACAAAAGGTATTAATCAATTAGGTTCCAAGAGTAATGTATCATTTATCTCCAGAACTGTTGACCCACGTTCACTAGATGAAAGACTTTATACTGTTCGTGTTGTAGTTCCAAAAGAAGCGGCAAATGCAAAAGATCCTAATGATGGTTTTGTTATTCAAGAATCAAGTAGCACAGGTGCAAGAGCAAATACTGATTTCTCTGCATCTACAATTACTGCATCAGACGTATTTTTCAATAGAAATCCAAGATTTATAAGCACTTGCTCATCATCAGGTGGCACTGTATCAGTAAGAACAGAATTACCTCATGATTTGAACGTTAATGATAGAATCAATATTTTAAATGTAAAAAGTTCTACGAATACAACAGGTGTTGGTAACTCTGCATTTAACGGAACATTTACAATTACTGCGATTTCAAATGATAAAGAGTTTCAATACTCTACAACTGATATTGATGGGAAAACTCATACAACAGGTGATTTTACGAGTGATACTGCTACAAGGTCTATAGATTTACCTAGATTCCAAAGAAATGACCTACAATCTAATCTATACATCTATCGTAGTGAAGTAATTAGTGATTATATTAAAGATGTACAAGATGGTATATATCATCTTTATGTTTTAAAAGCAGATAATACTGTTGTTGAAGAATTTACTGACCAAAAATACAGTCAAAATGTTACTGATTTGTATCCACAGCAAGACAAGGATAATGAAAATGATAATCCACCCTCTGCTGTATCATTCGCAAAACGAGATCCAATTGGTGATGTTGTCACTAACAGTCTAAAAAATAGTATAACCAGAGAATCTACTGATAGATTATTACAAGATTTTGGAACTGGTCTTAAAGTTACTGGATTTGACTCTACAACTGGTATTACTACACTTACTTTTGATAGAGAACATGGATTGAGTGGTATTGTAACCTACTCTGATTTTACTGGTGGAACAGGATATACAAACGGAACATATCAAAATATTAAATTGTTTAATAGTGGCACATCGACATGGGATGGTGCGACTGCAAAAGTAACAGTTTCTGGTGGTTCAATCACAAACTTTGATATTATTGATGGTGGTTCTGGATATGGTGCAGAGAAATTAGAATTTGATCCTACATCTATGGGTTCACCAACTATCGGTGCAGCTGCGACATATACATCTGTTGGTTTATCATCATGTGTTAATGATATTCTTCAAGTAACTGGAGTTGGAACTATCACTGATGGATATTATCGAATTGCTTCAGTTCCATCAACCAAAACGGTTTCTGTTGCGACCACATCAGGTGATCCTACATTCTTGGCAGGTCAATATGCATTGAATTTAGGTCCTGCTGTTGCGATTGCTTCTGATGATTTTGAATCTGTGAGTGGTGTATCTACATTTACCTGTAGTTCCGCTCATGGATTAGTTATAGGAAGTTCATTTAGAATTATTGATAGTTCTAACAATAAACTTGGTGATTTTACAGTCAAAGAGAGAGTAGGAGTAAACACATTCTCTGCTAAAACAGATGCAAACTTGAATGGTGCATTTGTATTGAGAAAGGGCATGAGCGCTGCTGATGCAACTTCTGACGAAGAAGATGAAAATCTTGGTACTAGAGGTTTATCATTCTATGATAATGAAACTCTAACACTGCAAGCAAACTTAACGAGTGGAACTGCTGTTCAAGTTGAATTACCAAATTCAGGAATAGGAACTGCATTGAGATTCCCTCTTGGTTCATATATTCAAATAGATGGTGAGATAATGAGAGTAACTAGCTCTGAATTATCTGGTTCATTGGCTAATGAATTAAATGTTGTTCGTGGTGCTTTGGGAAGTAGAAAATCAAATCATGAATCTGGATCACTGATCCGAAAAATTAAACCAATACCAATTGAATTTAGAAGACCATCTATCATTCGTGCATCAGGTCATACATTTGAATATATTGGTTATGGTCCTGGTAATTATTCAACTGGTTTACCACAGGTTCAGACTAAAACTTTATCAGAAAGAGAGGAGTTTTTAGTTCAATCACAAGAGAGATCATGTGGACAGGTTGTTTATACTGGTATGAACAATGAAGGTGACTTCTTCATTGGTAACAAGAGAGTTAGTTCTGCAACTGGTCAAGAAAAAACATTTGACGCTCCAGTTCCAACAGTCACAGGTGAAGATCCATCAAGATTGAGTGTTGTATTTGATGAAGTTGTTATTAAAGAGAGACTTAAAGTTGAAGGTGGAACATCTAGAACTATTTTATCCCAGTTTGATGGACCTGTTGCATTCAGTCAAGACGTGAGATTTGATGCTGTCACATCATTCTCGAAAACAATTAATATTACAGATGATACCCAAGCTACATCAACCACTACAGGTTCTCTAATAATATCAGGTGGTGTTGGTATTGCGAAGAGTGTATTCATAGGTGGTAATTTAACAGTATCAGGTTCATTTAATGGTGGTTCTGTTGAATTTGGTAATGTTAAAATCGCACAAACAACTGCTAATACAATTGATACTTTAACTGGAAATCTTGTATTAGATTCTACAGGTGGTTTAGTTGATATTAATGATAACGTTGATATTAGTGGAACTCTAGATGTTGATGGTAATGTAACTTTAGGTAATGCTACAAGTGATGCAACTACAGTATCTGGTACTCTTGCAGTCCAGTCAACCACAAACTCAACCAGTAAAACAACTGGTGCTTTAACAGTTGCAGGTGGTGTTGGAATCAATGATGATCTTCATGTTGGTGGAGACATTACTGCATTCTCATCATCAGACTTTAATCTCAAAGAAAATATAAATGTGATTCCAAATGCACTCGATAAAGTTAATGCGATTAGTGGTAATACATTCAAATGGAAAGAACCAAAAGATTGTAACAATCAAACATCCTCATTGGCTGGAGAACTTGACACTGGTGTAATCGCACAAGAGATTGAAGCACTTGGACTACCAGGAATTACAACAACCAGAGAGGATGGTGTAAAAGCAGTTCGTTATGAAAAATTAATTCCTGTATTAATACAGGCAA
>VTLG01000294.1_pt1 | contig 14468 bp, 13 predicted proteins | sample 4694571 | NCBI WGS metagenome assembly VTLG01 (sample SAMN12604809, study PRJNA352737) | marine metagenome | biome: ENVO:00000447; feature: ENVO:00000209|ENVO:00000569|ENVO:01000036; material: ENVO:00002151; isolation source: viral sequences binned using virsorter ...
AAGTGAATCCTGTAATCTCGTTGTTGTTAACTCTGACTTTAATCTGGTCTCTATCTACATATGAGATCTCCTCCTCAACCCAGTTAAAATCGCCTACAGCAGCTGGAGATAGAGGATCTAGGTCATAGCCTACATATTTCTTTTCGCCCTGTCTGGTGCCCGTAGACTTAAGTTTAAAACCCATCACTCCTGATAGACCAACAGCAAACTTCATTCTAGCTACAGTTAAAGTAGCAGTATAATCTGTAAACTTCTGAGCTTCATCAGTTCTGACATATGTTTTAGGTAGTATAATATCTAGATCATACTTCCATCCAACTATAACATTATCTTCTTCATCTTTTAAATTCTTACCTTCTACTTTAAAGTAAGGATCACTTCCATCATCTGTAACTACAGTAGGTGTAGTAGTAAATCCAGATTCAGTAAACTGACCTGTAGCTGTAGTACCCTTAATAACTATAACAGGAGTTAATCCTGTAACATTATTCCAAGGTATATAGCACTTAGAGAATCTATTTGTAGAATCCCAATCTACCTTCTTATTAGCAGCTGAATTTTTTGCTGCAGTATATAAATCCATACAAGGATTAATTCTACTACCATCGTTATTAACTATGATAGCGTCAGAAGGACTCTGACTTAAACTTGCTACACTTAATGTAAACTGACTACCTTGTTTAGTAACAGCAAACATATCATCTTGGTCAACAGCTACAGTCTGTACTGTACCCATCAACTCCCAATTAAACCATGCTTCAACTAAGTTCTCTTTACCATCACTATATGTACGGTAAAAATAAACCTTTTTATCTGATTGACTAGACAATACCAAGAACTGATTTTGTGGACTAGCAATAAACGTATCTATTGTAGCTGGAACCCACTCATTTACAACTCTTCCGATGTCTAATACTTGTGGGTTCTCGTCTTGACCACGTGTGACCATTCCGAATATCCTAGTATAAGCTGGAGTCTTACTTATGAAATTAATATTAGTACCCATATCAACTGGATCTACATTCGTATCCATCTCATAGTTAGAAATAGTTCTGATGTTAGCAGATGTTGGTGTTAGAATTCCGTCAGCAGCAGTCATGAGAAATTGCTGACTCTTACTAAATAGGACTAAACCCTGTGTAGTAGGAATCACACCATGTAATGCAGCAGGTCGAATTGCTGAACAGCTTATATCTACTGGGTCTGCGTCAGTAACTGTTTGTGCAGATGTATGATAGAAGTTGTAGAAATCTTGTGATTGACTCATGGACACATTATCTCTTGATAAGAATCCGAGTCTGTTGTTATGGAAAAATGCTTGTTCTATTTTTTGCCCGACAAAGCTAGGGTGTGAGTTAGTTAAATCATCTCCTACTAATCTAGCAGTCCACGCTATCTTTTGAAATGTGAAAGTATTAGTAGAATTATTTATCAACTCATGTGGCATAGTTGTATCAGTTAAACCTGTAGATTTTGTAGGGTCTATTGTTTCTTCCCAATAACCTCTACCAGAAGTTCCATCTTCTGCTACAAATTTAGCCCAGTATGTATCAGCAGATAACTCAGTATTAATAACTTTAACTACTCTACCATTCTTAGATTGGAAAGGTAGTTGAGATACATTATCAACTTGATCTTGAAGTACATTTAATTTAGTGTTAGCTGAACCACCTTGACAAGTAATTGTAAAAGCAGAAGCTCTTTCTATTTCTAATGATGTTGCAAATCTAGTTACAGTTAAACCTAAAGAATGTGTAGTACTTAAGTTATCTATTTGTGTTTTTAATGAAGTTAATAGACTATCATAAGTATCACTAGTAGTAGCAGTTACTGTAGCATCTTGACTATTTATAGTAACTTTAAATACTCCTACTGGTGTATCACTTAATACTAGTGTAGCCTTAGACTTAGCAGTAAAACTTGGAGCAGCTATAGTTGTAACTGTATGTAAATTATTAGTTATAATAGATGTATCTTGTACAGTTAGTATATCATAATTTATCCGTGCTCCAGTTAGATATGCTTGTGCTCCAGTACCATAGTTAACAGTACAGGCTACTCCAGTAGCTGCATTCCAGATATCTATATCTCCATTACCACTACTAGGTTTAGGTTTAATGCATCCTATATATCTCTCATCATTATCTCTGTGTATATAGAACCACTTAGAATTATCGTAAGTAGTTCCCGTACCTAAATTAGCTACCCATTTAAAACCCGGTCTCTTAGTAAGACCGAAGGTAGGATCAGGGTAGCCATTTAAGCATTCTCTTACTTGGTTCGGTAACTTCTTATCATCGGATTGTCTAGAGACTCCCCCTAAATAGTTACTCACTCGTTGAGTAATAGCTGCCATTATCTTTTCAGTGCTTGGAATGGTTGATAGCTTTGATAGTAATTCGTTTGACCTTGGGGATGACCAAAGAATGTATACTGACCTTGTTGTGTTTCATACTCTAAAGCTAGTGCTCTTAGGTATGCTTCTTGTTGTTGTAGCATTTGGTATTGATTACCATCTCCTACTATTCTTTGTGATACTAAAGTAGCAGCTCTAGCTGTTATGAAGTCTTGTACTGGTTGAGGTATATCTACCCAGTCAAACTCATATACTACATCACATTCTATAGTTTCGTCCCATTCATCTGTATGATGTGCTCTATCATATAGTCTGCCATTTCTACGAACAGCATCATACTCCATGTTATTTGCATTCTCTGTTAACTTAAGTTGAATTATATTATTTGTTATATTTATATGTTTAGTGTCATCAGGTTTAAAGTCAACATGATACTCCTTATTGAAAGTCCAGCCTTCAGCTTGAACTTCTCTTGATACCTGTAGCAACGTATCGTATGCTATCGCAACGTCTGGGTTGGTAGTGTCCAACGTGGTTACAGGAGCCTGACCACATGACGACAGGATTTGATTTATGGCAGGTAATTCTTTTGTAGCGTTAGTGGTAGGAAAAGGCATGATTATAATTTGTAAATAAAAAAGGGAGCCGAAGCCCCCTTATATGTGCATAGATAATATATGTAAATATTAACCGTTTGCTGGATATGTTGTACCGAATGCAGCGTTGCCAGTTGAACCTGCGTCTGCACCTGCTAGTAATTCAACACAAGCAGCTGGGTTGAGGAAATCCGCACCCATTGCTAAGCGTCCGAGAATCACGTCACCTTGGTAGACCACACTAACATCTCCACTAGTAACTTGTACTTGAGGACCGATTGCTTCGACTACACCTGCAGCTTCTTTCTGGAAGATAAGTCCGCAAGAGTTAGCAAAGTCAGAATGGTTTCCGTAGTTGTTGTTGATACCAGTTACAGAAGCACGACCGTCTTCTAGACCGCCCCACTTAGCTTCATTAGTATTACCAATGAATGAACCTACATTTCCGGGTGATGTAACACCGGGGTTTGCAGCTCCAGCAGTACCGTATAGAGTACCATAGTTGCCGAAGAATGGGATGTTCATTGACTTGTAGATCTTGATACCTGCAATTTCAATGATTCCGTTTCCTTTCTGTAAGGAGTCTCCCTGCTCATCACGGTTAACTAGTCCACTAGAACCTACAGCTTGGATAAGTTCATAGTATTGACGAGGGTTTAATACACCCACTCTACCTTCAGTACTGATTCCTTTTTCATCTAGTGCAGCAGCGGCATCATAGAAGCCGTTGATTAAACACTCAGAGTCATAAGCTGCAGTACCATTAGTAACACCAGATCTAGTAAGTCTGATCTGTGTTCCACCGGGTTCTACGAAATCTGTCTTAGAGATAGGTGATGCTTGTCTAGCTCCCTTTGCAATTGCACGGAAGATAAGTCTGTCATACTTCTCAGCAAGAGCATATCCAATCTTCTTAGATATTTCTCCTCTCAATTCATAATGAGCAAGTGTCTCGTCTAGCTCGTATACGAATGCTGAACTGATTAGAAGATCATCACAAGTGATAGTCTTCTCAGCTACTGGAGGTGCTCCATCTGAGTTACCGAGGATAGGCTTGCCCGGAGTATGGTACTCAGCGGTTGTCCTACCTGTGTAGATGAACTGTAAACTCTTACCGTTTTTAAGAGTTCTCTTTTGTACTAGATCCCTAGCAATTGCATTGTTTTGGAATCCTTTGAACATCTCTCCTGAAAACAGTTTGAGATATAAAGCTCTAGCATCACTCGCACTATTCAGTTGACCCGGACGGGTTAACGACGAAGCGGTACCAGAGGCATTTTGATGTGCCATTGATTTAAGTTATTTTTAAAATAGATATGTACTTTCTTCAGCTGAAATTTTTTTGATCATTTGTTGTGGTCTATCCCACCGTCTAGACGGCTAATGGGTATCCTTCGTGAAGGGCCAAGAGCCAATTAGAATGAGGTCCGACATTGAGGTGTCTCATTCCTGTGGTAGTTCAAGTGCATTGTTTCTACCATAATAAAAAAGGATAGTAACCCGAAGGCTACTACCCATAGTTCATTAAATCTCTTCATAAAGTAGACAGAGCTTCTTCTAAAGAGATATCCTCATCAAATTTTTCAGGAGTTTTTTCATGCTCCTCTGGTTTGTTGTGATGAGTTTGAGGGCTAAAGGTCGTGATAGACGCTCTATCCCCCTCGGCTTGATGTGACATTATCGAGTGATAGTTTTGGTGTACTTGTTGCCACGATACACGTAGGTTACTTTGATTGACATAGTAAACTCCTGTACCTAGCCCCCGTTCCATGGCTAGCTGTCATGCGTCCAATAAAGGATGAACGGACGTTGATTTATTTTTTAGGGGGTCTTCCTTTTTTAGTACCGTATGTACCTTTTCCTCTAGGCATTTTGGATCACCTCCTTTGCTGCAAGATCTAGTGGGAAATTGTGAGCATTACGCTCGTGCATTACTTCCATGCCAAGGTTAGCACGGTTTAATACATCTGCCCAAGTAGGGACAACCCTACCACCTGTGGCTAACACGGACTGGTTGAAGTTGAATCCGTTGAGATTAAAAGCCATAGTGGAGATTCCCATACTGGTAAGCCATATGCAAACGACGGGCCAAGTAGCAAGGAAAAAATGTAAGCTACGGCTATTGTTAAAGCTGGCATATTGGAAGATAAGTCGTCCAAAGTAGCCATGAGCCGCAACAATGTTATACGTCTCCTCTTCCTGACCGAATTTATATCCATAGTTTTGAGAAGTAAGCCCAGTCGTTTCACGGATGAGCGAAGATGTAACGAGACTTCCATGCATAGCAGCGAATAAAGCTCCACCGAATACCCCTGCAACGCCGAGCATATGGAACGGATGCATAAGGATATTGTGTTCTGCCTGAAACACAAACATGAAATTGAAAGTCCCTGAAATACCAAGAGGCATACCATCAGAGAAACTCCCCTGACCGAATGGGTATACCAAGAAGACAGAGAATGCTGCAGCTACAGGTGCGGAATAAGCGACACAAATCCATGGTCTCATTCCGAGTCTATAACTAAGTTCCCATTGCCGTCCCAAGTAAGCTGAGATACCGATGAGAAAGTGGAACACAATGAGTTGATATGGTCCTCCGTTATACAACCATTCATCGAGGGTTGCAGCTTCCCAGATTGGGTAGAAGTGAAGACCGATTGCGTTAGATGACGGGACGATAGCCCCTGATATGATGTTGTTTCCATAGAGTAGAGAGCCAGCTACTGGTTCACGTATACCATCTATGTCAACTGGTGGAGCAGCTATGAAAGCTACTATAAAAGCTGTTGTAGCAGTTAAGAGTGCAGGGATCATTAGCACACCAAACCACCCCACGTAGAGGCGGTTCTCAGTGCTCGTAACCCAGTCACATAAACTCTGCCAGTTGGTATTTGGTTTTGTTAGTGTGGCTGTAGTCATTTATTTAAAAAGCGAATTTAGCACCTAGCTTGGTACCATAAGAATTGTCTATATCTTCGTCAAAGAAATTTGCAAAAGATACTTCACCGTAAACATCAAGTTTCTCGGTAGCGGAGACAGACCCGCCTACTTTTCCTGACCATGTAGATTCAGAATCAGCTTCTAACCATAGATCATTATCAAATGAGTCTACTGTTCTACCTCCTTGTGCATACCAATCAAGTACGCCAAGAGTATTCTGATAACCTATGTGGTAATCAGTTGATCTAGACTTATAATCAGATCCTGTGTAAGAAGCATTTGTTTCTAAGTTAACATAAGCTCCAGCTAGTACTGGAGATGAGCAGAGCGAAGCTGCTGTTAGTGCTATAATTTTTTTCATTTAGAATACGCCGGGTATGATTTGACCTGTTGTAGCGTAAGCTCCAAGAGCTGCCCAGATGCCAAGCATAGCCCAGCGTCCGTTTTGTACTTCTGCGTTCTCGTTCATTGTATATTCAATAGGAGGTTGTAATGCGATAACTTCTGTATCGTTCATTGTTTATAATGTAAATTGACCGAGGCGATGATGAAGGTTCAGGTCGCCACGGATACACTACGCTTTTGGATAATTTGCTGCGTGTTTAATAAGCATCTCTAAAGTAGGTTTTTTAAAATCTCCATGTGGATTTAAAATAGCATCTGATGCACCATACTTTCGTTTGTCAGCACCATAATTTGGACCAGCCATCTGACCTAGACCACCTCCAGTAAATGCTGGTAAGAATTGTAGTATCTTAAGTAGATCAGCTGGGTTTGGTTTTGAATTTATTACTGTCTTTAAGAAGTTAGGTAGATCAGTAGCAGAACCTCCTTTCTTTTGTAATTTCTCTCTAGCAAGATCTGCTCCTTGTTGACCGCTATTTGATCTATCTCTAAGTTTATCTTGTAGACGTTTTTGAGATTCTGTAAGAGGTTTCTTATTAGGATCTATTTCAAAGCTTTTAGACTCAAGAGGTTTAGAAATATCTTCCTCTGTTTCAGGATCTTTCAAATATCCCCCTGATTTACCTAGCAGCTGTCCTTCAGTTGGTCTTGTTGGGTTATTTATACGCTTATATTTTTCATTAATTTTCTTGTCTCTATATTCAGGAGACTCCATATTAGGCTCTCTTTGACTCGCTACCATTAACCCATATTTTAATAGATTATTCTGCTTAGTTAGTTCTTCAAGTTGCCTGTTGATTTTTAATGTTTCTGCATTATGTTTTTGATCTCCAAATGTTATTGCCATAATTAAAAGTTTACATTGGATCGTTCGAGCTTCTTCATTACTTTCTGTCTGAAAGCTGGGTCTCTATCATAGCGAGGATCACTCATAGCCTCTACTACTTCTGCTTGACTTTGGAACTGATCACCATCTGATCTTGGTGCTCTACCTGTAACCATCTTACCATCATAGCCTTTAGCATCATTGTATCTATAAGCTAAAGAGCGTACTGCAAAGAAAGCTGCGAGTGGGTTTCCTTGATCCATTACTGCATCAAACATTTTCACTTCTTGATCTGATAAATTATTAGTTGCCCATTGTAACATCTCACCATACTGCTGCTCACCACCAGCTATATTTTTTAATTCTGTAACATGTTTTTCAGTCATTTGAGGTTGAGATCTTTCAACTTGTTCACGGAATTTAAGATGAGCATCCGCTATTTCGACTGGGCTTAGTTTATTTAATGCTTCAACAGTTTCTTTTTGATATGATTCTTTTGTATGAGCTTGTTCCCAAAGTTGATCTAAGATTCCATTGCTTGCAGTATTTTCCTTAGCTTCTTTCGTTTCTTGTTCACTTTCTTTTGACTCCACTTGTTCACTATCTTGGGAGTCCCCAGCTTCCGAGCTATCTCCAGAACCTTTGTCTCCAAGTTTCTTTTGAAGTTCGACATAAGCTTTTTCTAATTCTTGTGCATCTTTGTATTTACCAGCTAGAAGATTCTCTTGCTCTTCTATCATTGCTTCTCCTACCTGTAGAGAATCCTGCTCATCAGCATTAAGATTCTCCATGGTAGTAGTTTCTGTTGTATTTTCAAATGTTAATGTTTCTGCCATTATGCTTCAGGTGGTGCTTGTTCTTGTAATCGTGCTGCTAATGCAGGATTCTTAGATGGATCATTCATAGGAGCTTTAGCCATGTTAGGTGCTTGCTTCATTTGTTCCATCTGCATTGCTTGCTGTTGATTCTGCTGTCTTTCTTGTTGTATTTCTTGCATACTCTTAACAAGATTAAGAACATCAATACCTTGAGCAGCAGCTAATCGTTTGATTAGTTCATCAGGATTAATGTATTGTTGAATAGCTTCTGGACCCATTGTTTGAGCAAGGGTTGTTAAGAAGTTACCTAATGCTTGTACGTCTTGACCACGACCAAGAGAATTAATACCTGCTACAATGATTGGTTTAACCATTCCTTTTGGTATCTTAGGAATCTCTCCAGTCTTTTGGAATACACTAAGCTTTCTATTTAAATATGGTACTAAGAATTCAATAGTAAGTAAACCAAATAACCCACCAAGTTGTTGTTCCAACTCCATCTGAGTCATCTGTACTTCTTGAGCAGTAGTTCTTTCACTATCTCTTACACTAAGTATAAGGAAAGCTTCATTTAATCTACCTTCTAATGTAGCCATCAATTGATAAGCAGTCTGGAAGTCAGCTGTCTTACCTACTTGTACTACACCTATGTCATCTGGTCTACCTTGTACTATAGCTCCGTTGCCTGCAGAAGCGAGTGTCTGAGGTTTAGTTGTGCTTGAGGGTGATACAACGAAAACAACTTTTGCAGCTGCTGCAGAGCCTTCTACGAGTGCCTGAGAGAGTGCTTCAAGGGACTTAAGATCCCCAATGAATTGACCTACTCTTCCTCGACCATAAGCTTCTCCATCAACGGTATTGAATCTAAGTGGTAGCCAAGGTGTAGTTTCAACAGGAGCTTTACCTTTACTTCCATCTAGTTCCCTATCGAATACCTCTTGATGCCATATAAATCTGTTGTTATCTCTAGTTATATGTGTATAAACATCACACTCTTCTTTGTCACCAGTAGTTTCATCAATAGAACTTTCTGGACCTTCTTCTTCTGAGTACAGTACCTCTTCAGGTATCTGATTCTCTATTAATTTTTTGTTGATTCTTTCTTTTGTGACTATTTCAATCACGTTGCCGTTACCATCTCGTTCTATCACGAAGCGGTTCAACGGGAATAATTTCAAACCATCTTTACCCATAAAGATGAGAGCATTACCAGCTACTACTAAGTGCTGCAATGCTTGGTGTATTACTACACGATCATCTGATGCAGCAATAGCATCTAGAATAGTTCTCTCTATCTTTGCAAATGATAAATCAAGTTCTGATTTTACTCCTGGTGGAAACTCCTGCCCTAATTGTGACTCATCTAATTGTAACTTAAAGAAACTAGTCTGGGGTGGTACAAGACTGAGTGATAGTTTACTTGCTAAAGCTACAACTCCTTTGGCTCCAACGGATTGCCAAGGAGTATTGAGTTGTTTCATCCCTTTAGTGTTCTCTTCGTGTCCACTGATGAGATAAGGTAGGGTGAGTTTCGCTGCGTCTTCTGCTTCTGTTAGAAACTGGGAACGATCACTGGATAAATAATCATACCTAGATTTCGCTGTCATTTTTTTATGCTACATTTAGTGATGAAGTTTTCAATCGGGAACCTCCCCTATTGAAGTGACCTCTTGTTCCTTTGAACTTAGGTGAATATCCGGGTAACTCATTTAATGTTCTAACCCCTTTAACTTCTCTATTAGCTGTCTTTTCTCCATAAGCAGCTTCTTGATAACGTCTATTCGCTTCTGCTTCATCTCTTCTTTGTTGATAAGCTCTTTGATCAGCTTGCCATTGTGTTTGATCTTCTCTAAATCTATCTATTAAACTCTCATTACTTTTTGTAAAGTCACCAAAACTTGTCTTTAAATCATCTAATCGACTACCAAAAGTATTTGAGAATTGATCCTGCCATCTTGTTTGATTTTGTGACAAAGTATTAAACTGATCAAACATACTCTGATTCATCGTATTAAATGTATTACTCCATAAATCACTCATGTTATTCATATTACTCTGATTGCTTGTTATAATTGAATTTATAGTCTCCTGATTAGCAGCAGCTTGAGAAGCCATTGCATCATTTAAGAAAGACTCGAAATCAATACCTCCTCCTGTTCCAGCAGCGAAACTACTAGGATCTTGATAAATTGGATTATCAATTGAAGGACTATCAAATAATGGTGGTTGAGCACCTGGGTACCCACCCCAGGGATTATCAGGTGACCAGCCACCAGCGAATGGATCTAAACTGGGATCAAGAAAAGACATTGGATCTACACCTAGATCTCCGGGGGACATTTGCGTTGGTCCTTGAGCTACCTTCCAATCTTTATAGTCTTCTGTATTTTTAAATGCCTCTTCTAGATATCCAGAAATTGTTCCTCCTATAGGGATAGCATTATCAGGATCATATAGTAATTGATTTAACCAATAATCTAGACCCTCTTGATCTATCTCTTCACCATTGAAAACATCTTTATAAGTAGACTGAATATAATCTGTTAATTTAGGTACGGATTTACTTTTTAGATCTTCTAAGTAAGGACCATAAGTTTCATCTCCTTTTCCAATAAGATCATAAAGGGATTGAACAATATCATAATTAGCACGGTTTAATTCATGAGTATAAATTTGACTATCTTCACCTTCTGGGATTTGATAAAAGTCTGGTGGATTAAAATCTAGTCCAGAGAAGCCTTTACCTACAGTATTTTTAGCAAGTTCAATAAGTTTAGTTAAGTCTTTTTGTTGCCATGCTCCTTCTGTCTCCCTTTTACCAATCGTTCTGTCTCCCCTTTGAGCTTCTTTTGTAACGTCCCATTCGTGACTTAATTCACTAGGATCTAAGCCTAGATAATCAGCTATCTCCTTGATTGCTCTATGTATATAATCAGTCTCATAAACTCTATCGATCTTAGACTTATTATCTTGATTATCCCAATCTCCACTAGTATACTCAAAACCCTCTAATTGACTACCACCTTGTTCTGTAAATGTTTGAGGAAAACCACCAGTATAGAAATCAAGTCCTCTTGGATCTATCTCAGGTATAGGATTAGCAGCAGCTTCGTCCTGCATCGTTTTCCATGCCACATCTCCTGATTCGATTTCTTCAGGTGTACGTTCAGGAAATCCTCTTCTATCATATCCTGGTACAGGAAGTCTATCTGTTGTTTCAATTGAAAATGGATCAGATCCTTCAGCAACATCTAGTTTAATATTTGTGTTAGAAGCTGGTGGTAAAAATGCATCTAAATTAACTGAGCTATTTGTAGGTGCTCCGAAAAGTGAGGCATAGTCTTCTGCTGTTACCTCTTCACCTGCAGCTTGTTTCTGGTTTATCTTTAGTAAAGCCCGTTCTCTTTTCACCTCTGGTGAAACACCAAAGATTCTATCATATTCAGCCTGTTGTTCAGGTGATACTTCTATCCCAAATGGATTTGTAGCCATTGGTGACACACCACCTGCAGCTTGTTTTGATTCTATCTTTAGTTGATTACCAAATGGAAAAATGCTACTTAATTCTTTTGTAGTAGCTGGACTATAGGTCTGTCCTTCTAGTCTAAATGGAATCTGTACCACTATTTATCCTCCTTTATTCTATTGTTTAACCACTCAATAACTGAGCGTTGTCCTGATTTGTACATGATTGATCCTATCTCTTCTTTAGGATGTGGGTTAACTGGTGGAAATTTTTCCTCCAGTTCTAGGAGGAGTGATTCTATGTTTGGCCCAAGTAAAGGCTCAAGCATATTGGGGTAGGTTGACATTGCTATGCTCAAAGAAAGCTGGCATCCTTGCTGACCGTGTATCAGAAAGCTGTGGAGCTTTTCCTTCATACATTAATCGATCGCTTGAATCCAGCCAAAATTTTTTGTCTAAATATTTATCGGTAGTATTTATACCTAGAGGTTGGAATATCCAATTAATGGTGGCCTTCCTAAGTTTGTCCAAAGAATTACTAGGGCGTAGACCCATAGCAGAACATACGAGAGAATTACAGGCAACATGAATTTGCTCGTCTCTTGAGATATCTGCCGAGGTCGTGCGTAGACCAGCATCACCACAGAACCTAAAAAAAGGTAAGATAACAAAGAAGATTGCACGTTCAGCTACTAATGCTTTTAATATAGTGTGGTCAGGGTGAGCTTCCCAAGCATCACGTAACTTGAGAGCCTCGTATTCTGCTTTCTCATCAACGCCTATAGCGTTCGTGATATATCCAAGGGCGAGATCATGTTTAATCTCGTCCTTTACGTTTGATTCTAAAAGAGTCCGTGCAGATTCGGGAACCTCTTTTTCAAGTGCTTCTGTAATAAATTCGCCAACTGGTAGCTCCATATGGCGTATTGCGAGAGCACGGTAGATGGCTTCTTCAGCTCCATGCTTAAGTTGTCCAGCGGATACCTGTACGGGTGTCCATGTTCTCTTTCTATTGAGTAATTTTTCATAAGGGTTTTTCATTATTCTTGGCAATCACATGTGATAGGGTTTTCTTGTAAAATACCCTGCAAGTAATCTTGGACATCATCTTCGTCTAACGCTGCATATGCGTCGCTCTTATCTTGTGTGTCTCCCATTACCTGAAGGCTGTAATATAAGGAGGTTTGAGGCGATGCCAACCACTCTTCCACGAATTGCTCATCGTATTCTATAACATCACTCCAAGAGTTGAAGCTATAGCCATGAAGAAGTCCTGTTTTATTATACATTATCATTATCTCATCTGCTACTCTCTTGTAAGCTTCCCAGCCTACTTCGCTTGCTATTTCTACTTGTCCATATTCATAGGTCTGCACTCCGAATGTCCCACTATCTCTGTCCACTGTTCGAGAGATTGGGGGTGCAATTTCTGGGGTACTCGTAAAGCCATCCAAAGTCTTGCTTCTGTAACTACACGAGGCTGTTGGAGCAATGCAAAATGCTCTAGCCATATTATTAGCCCTAGCCACTTCAGCGGCAGCTTCAATACCATATCTAAGTTCACTGGCAATGTGCTCTGCTCTGGTAACGATAGATCCATGATTGTTTACTACTGATAATGCTCTACCAAACTGTTCGTAAGTTACGCTATGTCGTGCAAGGAGGTTCGCGAGGCCGAGGATACCGAGGCCAACTTGTCTGTCGATATCAGACGACAAGTATTCTCCAGTTGCTCCAACACCTGTCCGGCTATGGAGGCTGCACAACTCGGACATACCTTTAACGAAACCCTCTCTGATGGATTGGGTTTGACAGGCTGAGAGATTGACATGCTGTAACAAGCAAGTTCCACGTGAGGGCAAGTAAACCTCAAGACAGACGTTGCCATAAATTCTTTCTCCGTTTTTATCGTGTTTAATTTTATTTAGCCAGATATCACCTGACTTAATCCCATATATTAACGCATCTTTTGTTATCTGATCAGCGTCTTTCCATTTTTCATCATCAATGTCGACGCACCTTTTGACCCATGGGAGTTCTGATCTAGGAGTGGTAATGTAATCGACAATGTCAGGATGATCAAGATCCAAGTGAAGAACGATCGCTCCATTTTTGTATGTACCCCCTCTACGTAGAATTTCGTTTAATACTGAGTAAATTTTTCCAAAAGATACTGGACCACTAGCTGTCAGGCCACGGCCATTATCAGCTCCTTTTGGACGCAACTTAGATAAGTGTATAGCACACCCTGCCCCGTTGCGAAGGGCATGTGATGCAAATCTCCAGCTAGCCTCAATGCCCTCTGGACCCTCCATAGAGTCCTCGACAACAAATACAGTACAGCTCACTGGAAGTCGTGATTCTGGGTTATCCAACCATGATTGGACCCGACCAGTGCGGGAGATTAATTCTGTCATTTATATAAGATCCATTAATGTTGGTGGTTCGTAATCTGGTCCTTTAAGAACCTTTCCGTCGTCTCGGTAAATTGGTTTACCATCTCTACCTAGTTTAGACATATTACTTTGATGTACTCTGTCTAATGCTTCATCCAAGAACCAGCCCATGTTCTCGGCATACTGATAACATACATAAACTAGATCAGCTAATTCTTTCAGAGCTTCGCTTGGGTATTCAGGGTGTTTATGCCATAATTCTCCTTCAGCTTCTAAGAACTCTTTAAATTCCTCTACGATCAGATTCTTCTGATAAGTACGCTGTTTCTTGGTAGGGGAATTCTTTAGATTGTACTTGGATCGGAATTCCTTCGCCTGATTGGATAAGAATGTTTTCTTCATGGTGGAGTTCATTTTGTAAATAGTGAATAGCTTTTTCTAAGTCTTCGCATCGTTTGAGCTGACCACCTTTATGACCAGCTCTACATATATATTTTATTGCATTACCTAAGTGGAAATTTAAGTCCTGATCACGAACGAAATCCCAGACCTCGATGCTGCCTCTTCTATAGTAGTCCATTTTTTGAGTAGATTGGAGAGTGAATTACCTAATACAAAATTTTGTTTCTGCAAGGCAAGGAATAGAGTTATTATATCATCTTTGTG
>VTLG01015926.1_pt1 | contig 14468 bp, 14 predicted proteins | sample 4694571 | NCBI WGS metagenome assembly VTLG01 (sample SAMN12604809, study PRJNA352737) | marine metagenome | biome: ENVO:00000447; feature: ENVO:00000209|ENVO:00000569|ENVO:01000036; material: ENVO:00002151; isolation source: viral sequences binned using virsorter ...
CCGTTTCTTTTTCGACCTCTGGTGTTTTGACGACCTTTACGCCGTCCCTGAGTTCTTCAAACGCGCCGGTTTTCTTTTTCTTTCGTCGTTTTCTCGGGCGTGGTTTGAATGGCTCTATTGGCTCATAGCCCTCAACGGGTGCGAGTTGGATCGAAGTAGTCGAGCCACCAGCCCCCAAACGATAGGCAACCTCAACCGTTAGAAAGTCAGCGTCTAATCCGCTCAACTCATCAACAACGGTGACCATTTGATTAGGTTCCCATAGCTGCCCGTTACCTTGTCGCCACCCCTGCACCGTGTAACGTATCTTCAGAGACTTCCCATACCTGGCCGCCGCTTCCCATGCTGCCCGCTGCTTACACCGTGCTTTGCTGGCTCGGGCCTCTGCATCCAATACAAGGATCCGCGTTCTATCGATGGCGGTGTCGCTGGCCTCCCCATTGGTTTGGAGAATGTCTCCATAATCGTTGTCATCCCCCGCGCGCTGTCCTTTGATCCGGTATTCGCTGAACCGCTCAGAGACATCAAAAGAAACGTTGCCCGCTAAGACGTTTTCACCCACCACGATCGCCGTGTGTGCGTCGGTTGTTCCTGTCTGTGAAAACGTTAGCTCTCCTTTTTTGTTCGTTTCAAAATGCCCGGCGCGAGTCAGGAGCAAATTGCCCGCCGCGTCATCGGTAACAAGTAGCGCCCGCAACCGGGCCATCCGTTCGATTGCATCAAAGACCGTCTCCCCGCGCTGCGTCTTGTGGCGTTTTATCTTGCTGCCAGTATTGACTACGGTCTTGACTGTGATTCCGTACGTTCCGGCCAGTTGTGTAGCGATGTCCTCAAGCTTTTGATTTCGCCATGAGCCACCCGCCACGGCTGAACAGTCAACGAGATCGGAAGTCTTAGACCGCCCCGTAACGGTTATTTTGTGATCGGTGGCTGAGTAATTGATATCGAGGGAATCAATATAGCCGTTCATGACGCGATCAGCGCCTAAGTAAACTTCCACCGGCGATCCAGGCTTGAGTCTTAGCGGGTTTGATTCACCGGGGAACCGCTCCGAAGCCCTGAACGTAAACGCCCTGGCGCAGTTCTCAAGGCTTGCGACCACCTCCAACTCAGTCCACCCGACAAACTCCCGGCCGTAGACCTTGAGGCGTGCCAGTTCTGTTTCCGGCGCGAATAGTGATCGCTCCGACTGGCTCACGAGGAAAGCACCCGAACCGACCCGGCAAAGGCGCTGCCGTTGGGGATCTTGTTTCGTTCTATGATTTCATCGCCGCGCTCTCTATCGTTATAAAGCTCGTAGGCCATAACGAGCGCCGCGCCGTCGTTGGTGGTGACTGTTCGCAGCTTTGCAAGCGTTGACGCCTTTTCCGTTATGTCCTCAAAGACTGAGGTTTTCAAATCGGTCAACGCCTCAAAACTCTCGTTACTGCCGCCCGTTTCGGCTTCGGTTGCTATCCTGTCGGCTATCTTGTCTCGGACTTCGATCGCGTCGTCGTAGCTTGTAAAGTCCAGACCAGCCAAAGCCAGCGCCGCGCCTGCTAAAGACGAGCGCCAATAGAGCCGCTGTAATGCGAAACGGTTCTCTTCTTGCTGCTTTTCGCCTGGTGTCGTTTGGTTTGCGTTCGCCGTGTCGCCTTCGGTCCCGTCGCCTAAAATGTCATCGTATGCCGCGAAGTCATCAGGGGCACCTAAGATCGCTTGAAAGTCATCCACAAACGTTGCCGGGGTTTGAAATAACGTGGCAGCACTCGCAGCCAGTGCCGTTGTTTTTTCCTTGATGGTAACCACATCAGCCACCGCCGCCCCTGGTGCGTTAAGTGCGTCTTCTACGTGTTGAAGCTTGTGGTGTAGATCATCAACAGCCGCCTTGGTTAAATACAGGTATTTCGTCAGGCTAAAGTTGTTTGTAAAGTCTGTTTTCGCTGCCGCTTTGACGGCATCGGCTGCGCTTTCAACCTTGCCCTTTGTAAGTGCTGCACCCGTGGGAAAGGTAAGTTCCCCCGCCTCAACAAAGGTGAATTCTAACGTTGCCATCCGGCCGTCTGTTGTTGTCTCGCCTAAGCTGAACGATTCACAGACAACCCGCATCCGCCCAAGGTAAGGATGGATCAAAACGCCGGGGCCTGGTTTCTCTGCCGCTGCTATCAACTGATCGCGGCGTTGCATGTATCGATCGCCAATGATGAACGCGGAGATCGTCAGCTCTCTTGTAGCGCGCCCCATGTCCTCGATCGCTGGGATGTCTCGTTGTGGGTATTCGTGCCGGGCTACTCTGCGCCAAAAGGTGCCAGATGTTGCTTCCACCTCAAAAGCCACACCGCGCCAGCTTGCCGGTCGTAATGAATCGCGCCAACTCATCTAATCCCCCACCCGCCGGGTTCCACGTTTCTCAGTTCTAACTTTTGTGCCTTCGCCCTCTCTATCTATCCTCACGTCGGTACCTGCTGGCGCATTGACAAAACGGACGGTGACCTGTGACTTCGACGGCTTGAGAAAGCTCCCCCCCTGGATACCACTACCGCCAACAGTGGGCGCACCTTGCCCCGCTCTTAACTGGGCGACCTTTGGGATCAACGTCGGCCTTTTTCCTGAACCCTTGCCAATCAGTGCGAGCGTTTCCGACATTCGCTTATCTTGTGCCGCTTCGATCTGTCGTTGGGTCTCCCTTAAAGACGCCTCTGCATTTGTCCCAAAACGTCCGCCTGCATCCATAGCAAATGCCGCCGACTGACTAACCGGCTTACCTGCTTTGTCAACCATGCCAGTAAACCCGCCGCCCAATGATGCCGCGTCAAGTCGTGCTGATTCTTCTTTTCGTCTTTGGGCGCTTTGATCTAGCCCTCGCTTAATGATGGCCCCCGCAGTAATTGCCGCCGCCGCTGCCAATGCAAACGCGCCACCCCATGCACCCCCGGCAGCCTTTCCGAGTGCCGACATTTGGCCCAGTGTTCCGAGTCCTGCGGTAAGCTTCGCGACCCCGCCAACAGCCGCCATAATATCCAGAACAAAGGAACCCGCCATCAAGGCCCCCAGAGCCATCAACGCGGTCTTCACTCCTCCGATTGCATCCAGTGCAGAAACAAACGAGGCATGGAACTTTTTTACGTCCTTGGCGATCTGGTTCCAATCAATTTTAGACAACCACCGCCACAACTGCCGAACAAATCGAGCCGCTGTCTTGAACACGTCCTGGAGCCGCTGAGATATTAGCGCGCGGTTTGTAACAATGTATTTCCTGGTCCGGTCTGCGAGCTTAGTTAACGACGGGGCAAGTGCTTTGCTCAATTCGAGTACGATCCCGCTGATGGCCGTCTTTAACTTCAGCACCGCTGTCATATAGTTTTGGGCGCTCTTAATTGCCTTACCATCTAGCTGTCCGCCGAGTTGTCGGAACTCCCGGCGCATACCTAAGATCGATCCCGCTGATTCATCAGCCAACCGGGAGATCACCAGGGCAGACCCGCCGAAAGCTTGATTTGCAAAGGCTGCACGGGCTGCCGGATCTTCGATCTCGCGCATTGCCTCCACCAAAATCTCAAAGGCTTCCCCGGTTGTTTTGGCCCCGTCTATTTGCTTGGTTAGCGCCCTAGCTCCGACCTGCTCAAGAAAGCCATAGAGCGATCCAGTTTTGGCTCTGAGTTCCCCAACTCGGATCCCCGTTTCCTTCATGCCGTCCCGTAATAGGTCCTCTTCAATACCCAGTCGGCGCGCAACGTGGGTGTATTCCTGAAGCTCTGAAACCGTTAAGCCGTATTGCTTGGCGAGCCGTGCGGAAACATCGATGGCCTTCATCGTGGAGTCCACCAACTTAACCACACCAACCGCGCCAGCCATGCCCATAGCAGCGCCAGCGGCGGCAGCTTTTAACGCCATCTTACCCAGCCAGATCGTCGCCTTACCGGCCGCCTTGTTGACCTTGCGCAAGCCCTTCAAAAGCTTACCAGTGAGAGCGCCGCTGATTCGCCGGATCGGGCGGGTGGCACGGTCAACCGCCTTGATGGTGGTTTTTATGGAGTAGTTAACAGCCATGTTCCTGTTTTCTTATATCTCCCAGAATTCGGTCCGCCTCATTGTGCCACATAACGATCTCTTCAGGTGATAACAAATTAAGCTCCGATGGACTCCAGTGAAAAACATAAGCCAGCTCGGCCTGTAGTGCTGTCAGGTCGGACAGATATTTTTTTAGGTAGGGTCCGGCTGGTCCGGTTCCTCCGCTTTCCTTGGATCTGGCCCTTCACCTGTGAGGTATTCCAAAAAGACCCCGATAGGCCCCATGTCAACGAGATCGATCGCTTCGATCTCTTTCATGGTGAGATTACACAACCGCATTAAAAGAACGGTCGTGATCGCAATCTCCCCTTTGGCTTGCCGCTCTGCTGCGCGTAAATCGCCAAGGTTCGCCCGTCGGTAAAAATGCAGCTCATCAATTTGCTCACCGTCACCGTAAATGGTGATCGGGTGGTTCAAGCTAATCGTGTGAATGGGCTGTGGCTCACTCTGCCGTCGTCCCATCCTCTATAGCTCCTTGCCTTCCATACCCTCAAAACGAACGCCAACTGTGCCTTCAGACGCGTCAATTTCAAGAGCCGAAGTACACCAAGCCTCTCGAAGTAAATAGATTTTACCGTTAGCCAGTTCAACCTTGATCGTGGCGTCGGTGATCTGCTCCAGGTCGGCGATTTTTAGATCTGCCGTCGTATGGACGTCACCCTCGACAAAGGGGATCCGGGGCGTTTCTTTATACCCCGCAGGACCTGACAACCCCGCCAGCCCCTCACGCTCTGTGTTACTTGGGGAAACCGTCAAACGACCAGCCAACGTGTATTGAACCCCGTCAGCTTTTACGTATGCGGTCCCCGCTATTCTTTGTGCCATTGCTAGCCTCCTAAGTTATGCCGTAGCGGCGTCAGGGTATTGAAGACGAAATTGGACCAACGTACCCACAACGCGCAACTGGTTAGCCAGATCAGGCGGGTAAAGCACGTCAACCCGGTTTGGATCGCTGCCGTTACGCTCAACCACCAGGTTTGTGATGAATGCATCGACATTCTCAACCAGTGCCAGCTTTTCAAGTTGCAGATACCCCGCCACTAATTCCGCTTTGATTGTGGACGGTGAAACAACCGCCTGACCGGCCCCAAAGTTGGTACCGTCGTTGACAAGCTTGTGCCGTGGATACTTGCTCTCAATACGGCTTTTCAAAAACCGTAGGATGTATTGCAAGGTTGCCAGTGTGTTGTAGTCCAAAAAGCTCGAATCAGGATTATCAAAAGCATCCTTTTGAAAGGTTGTGATTGCTCTAGTGATCCGAACCTTCCCGCCGCTGATAAACGTGGTCGCGATGCCATCAAACAACAAAATGTTTTGCTCTGTTACTGTGAACGCGTCGCTTGCCTTTGGAGGTAAGATCCCCTCCAGCGGCAACGTCTGAAACGGTCGCGCTGGGTCAATCTTTGCGCTCTTTGCAATCGCACCCGCAGCCGCTGCGGCTACCTCTTCAGTTGGGTTTAGAAAATGGTCAAACCCGAAGGTGGTCATGTGCGGATCGTTGCGCCCATTGCCATAAGTCGTCAACGCGCCCTGTGTGCCTCGCTTCGCTGAAAAGACGTGCCCATAAACTTGCTTGAGTGGACCCCACCGATCGGCCATTTCTGTCTGCAGTAAATCCGCCTGTGTTGTAACGCTCCAAGGCATCACAATGTAGTCGTAAGGGGTGTCCCCCATCGCCGTGATCACATTGGTCAGACTTGGATCGCTTGCGCCCGTTGCAAGGTGTGCCGGTGTGCCGTCGAGGTCATTACCACCAGCGGTTACCGTCACACCGTCGGGGTATTTCTCCCCACCAGCCAGTCCGGCATAGTTCGCGCGTACGTCAATGTCGTTGCCCAAGGTGCCCGCGTTGAGTGCGTTGACCTCAAAGGTATTACCAGCGGCAGCCACCAAAGCACAGGACAGACCGTCCACCTCAGCGGCAGCGTTTACCAATGCCGTTCTGATAGTGGCGGCACTGTCACCACTTGCAACAGCGCCTTGGATTAACTTGCCGCCCACATACAAAGAAACGGTACCCGCTGACGTTGCTGGTCCTGTGACGGTGCAAGTCAGGTTGCCGTCGCTCGCTGCGCCCCCTGTCGGGTTTGCGCTGGGGATTGCCCACACCTCCCCAAAGGGATCATTTGCAAAGTATGCCGCCGCCATTCGGTGGAGTTGTGAACCCTCACCAAACAAGCCGCGAGCCGCTGCCGCGCTTGTGACCTGAACCTCAGTCTCAGCCGTTGCGCTACCTGCGCTTAACATGGTGCCAAGTAGCAGCGTTTTGGGGTTATCGGAACCCGTCGCCGCCGCGCTATTGTCTATCTCTACATAGAACAGCGGCACTCTTAAATTGTTCGGAATCTGTGAAAATGGGACGCCCATGGTTTACGCCTCCTTTTTTGTTTTCTTTGTTGGCTTTTTAGGTGTCGGCTTTTTTGCTGCCGCCTGTTTCAAAACTTGAACGCAGTCACCACAACGAATTTTACGAAGCCAATAACGACTGACGGGAACCTCAGCGCCCTCAATCGGGACGACCTTTCCACCGTTCGCGCCCGCGCTTCCGTCCATTGGAAACCGGATCATTCGGTCAGCCGTTGGCTTAATTTGCATCGTGTTGGTCTTTCCTTGCATTGGTTAGCCTCCTAAGTATCCAGGCCGGTAATATCCAGTTCCGCGTCTATGTCGGAATCCGGAGCCGTGCCGTTTTCGATCAAGTTCACGTCGATCTGCATCTGTTCCAAATCGTCCGGGGTTGCCGGGTCGTACTGCGCTGTATGTTTGATGTCGAAGCTCAACCGACACAACCCGCGCCGACCGTCGCCCGATCCATCTAAAACAACTTCCGATCGGATGGTGTCGATCACCTCGTACAACGCGAGGAACGCCGGATCGGTCATAAGCGCCGATTGCACCACCTCCGCGAGATCGTCCAGCTTGCCAGCCAAGGACGCATCGTCCGCGCCTGCATCCCCCGTCGGTGTCTGTGTCTCGAAACATTCGATATGTAGTTTGTGAATCACATCGAAGAAGATCGCCGCGCCCCGTCTGCGTTCTTCCGTTTCTGAGGTGTATACGTTCAGCATTGGCAACTGACCCACAGGGATCACCGTTGTGATCCGTGAATCGTAGATCCTCGCCGTTGGTACCTTTGCAGTCACTGTGCTCGCTGCTTTTAGACGTGTTACCACATCCTGCCGCGCTGCTTTCCTGTCGTTCTGTGCCCCCATACATCACCCGTGCAAATAAAGCTTTACGGACCCGCGCCCGTCTGGCTCTACTTCCTCCACTGTGTATGAGGTGCCCCCGTCTATTGTGAGCGTGTCACCGGGTACGGGTGTTGTACTGCCGGAATTGAGATCGGCCAGTCTGAGATCTACGACCGGCCGCCGTGACGCAATGCCCTGTTCGGCCGGTGACAATTGAACCTCTACATACGGACGGTCAAAAACCGCGCTGAATGAAAACGGACCCCCACCCGCCGCAGGCGTGTAGACGATTGCCGAGGCAAATTCGTCCCGCGCTGCTAATATGGCGGCGTCGGCGAGGCTCCATCCCACAAGCTACCGTGCGACCCCATCAAGCCGCCCGCTGATCTTTGTGTCGCCTGAAGCACCGGCCTCAACAACAACACCAACCAAAAGCTTTGAACTGTCAGCGGTCATCTTCTCCGCTGAATTGTCCCAGAACATCTTATCCCCAGCGTCGAAGGTTTGCCCGGTTGCCTTCGCAAACTCGAACACACCAACCACAGCACCAGAGAATTTCTTAGTTGCTGCAACGGTTGCCAGCGGCACGACCAAAAGATCGTGAATCAAGACTGGCTCGCCACTGGTCACGCCCCCGCCTGGGGCCACCAATGTCAAGACATCACCTTTTTGTTCATAGTTAAGCATGAGTCAATCTCCCTTGTATGGTTACGCGCCTGCGTTTCGGTACATGCCACGGTGATCAATGACGCCAGCGCCAAAGTCCAAACGGGCCTTGATTTCCACACCATCAACCTCGAACCCTGCGCGGGTTGAAGTCTGAACCCCTTCCTCTCCAGCGAGGTAGGCATACTCAATCGTATCGATGCGCGACGGGTCGGCCATCATGTACCAAATGTTAGTGCTGTTATCGTCCAACCTTGGCTCCGCAATCGGAATCAAGGAACGGATAAACGGTGGTACGGCGTTCGATGTCGTGGCAGCCACAATATCAACCAATTGTTTGTCGACGGTGTCCTCATGGGCTACCGGAAAAATGACATAACGGGGCGCGATGTTGAGCAACCGATCGTTGTCGAGATCGGTTTGTCGCTTCATCTTTTGGCGACCTTCGCCGAATGCTGACGCGCTCGGGGCCTCAACGTGATCCGCTGCAATATTGTTGTGACTGGAGTGGAACAAGGCCACACCGTCAGCCATTGCGGCATTGTTGATCAACAAGTTGTAAACCACATCGGACTCAAGATCGGCAGCCGCTGCGCCATAAATCTGGCTGGCTCGGCTGAACGCGTCCAGGTCATCATTGACCAGCGTCTGACGGGTGATAGCTACGATGCGCCCGAAGGTACTAATTGAGTAGCTCTCTTGCCCCTCGTGTGTCTTGGCATAGGTGAACTCTGAGCCTTCAGGTACCTCAGCCAGTGCCATTCCGCCAGACAACTGTAGGCGGCGAATGGTTTTAAAATCGTTCGCAGTCACTCGGCGCGTCCAGGGTAGAAACGTACGCGGTGTTTGCTCGTATCCTGCACGCAGGCTTTTGTTTGCTACGTCAGCAAGTACCAGCGGAAAGTCAGACGTCGAAATCATACCGGCGGCGCGTGTCTGGGCGTTACCCATACCGAGCGCCATCTCAGCAATCTGCCCCCGGCTCATAAACCGAGTATCTGTGCCGTGTCGTTCCAGGCAGTCGCGCGCAATCTCCATCAAAGAGCGGTGCATGTACTCCGACTCTAGTGACCCAGGTTCAACTTTGTTTTGACCAGGGGCCGAACGGTGCATCAGTGCGTTACTGATAGCCTCACCACGCTTTTGGCATTCTTCACGGCCGATCGTGATATCGCTCCGGGTGCTTGCTGTCTCTTGTGCCTCGTCACGTGCTGCAGCGGCATCAATCAGAATCCCCCGCGCCTCGTCGAGTGTTACGCCGTCAACCAATACTTTGGTAACTGTTGCGTGATTGTCATCAAATCCAAGGGTGCGCGCGGCGTGTCTAATTCCCGTCTGCCGTTCGGCTTCCGCCTTGACCCCTTGTGCCCGTGCATCGGCTGCGATTTGCTCGCGTTCCTCTGCGCTCAAGTTCTCTGTGTTGGTTGTCTCAATTGACATTGTTTCCCCCTCGGGTTTTTGATCTTCGATTTGCCGCGCAGCGAATGCCCGCGCCTGCCGTACGGTTGCGCCCTGGTCGGCACCAATAGGCACTTGAGAAACCTCAAACGGTTTCCAACGGGTGGCCGTGAGTTCCTCAACTGTTTGTGTTTTGTCGTTGGCTTCTCTGGTTATTTCGTTGCCCTCAATACTGAAGCCAACAGAAACGTTTCGAAGGATCCCGTTTTTGACTGAACGGAAACGCCGTTCTGCTAAATCGGTATCATCAAAGCGGACCCGAACGCGGGCCTGTTCCCCCTCGTCAATTTCCAGAGAGCCGCGCTCAATCACGCCTAATACAGCGTCGAGCGATTGCGAGTTGTGCGAATCAAGGAACGGAGCCGCGCCACTGTTTAGAAAGTCGCTATCAATAGCGCGCTCCGAAATTTCCAAGCTCTGATCGTATTCTTCAATGTCCCACGTGTTGGGCTTCCACCGCCACCGCCGAACGGAAGCGCCAGTTGAAAAAATCACGTCTATGGTACGTGCTTCCTCGTCAATGGTCTGCGGAGCAAACGCCCCCCGGAGTTGGAGAGGTGGGGGCGTGGGTCGTTCGAATGTTCGCTTTTGATCAGACATCACAAACAGACTTACACGGATCGCAATGTATGCGTCAATGCTTATGATTTCAGTGGTTTAGTGTAAATTTCGATCGGATCGAAAATTAAGATCCGGCCATTGTGGCGACGTGCAGCGAATAGAAAAAAAGTTACGCTGCCGCTGTTTCTTCGTCCTCTTCGGGTGCTTGTTCTGTGGGTTGTTCGTCGATCTCTTCGGGCGCTTGTTCTTCGTCTTGTGCTGCCATCGGTGCCGATGTGCTACCACCTGACAACCAAGGGAATGAGATCCCGGCTTCGCTCAACCGCTCGCGGGTTTCAATTTCCTCGGCGATCCATTCTTCAAAATCGATCCCCTTGCTCGCCAACTGTGACCGGAACCCGCCCGCGCTAGCAAGCTCTTCTCGGTCTGCTTTGGCGTCCTTTTCCCGGTCCACTTCCTCGAACCTTGGCGCGGTCCACTTGACCCGGTAAACGTCCTCAGTGGTACCGGCGATCGGTTTCGGTAAACTACCGTCCGCAATCGCTGCTTCAATGAACCAACGCCACACGGGATCACACATCATAGGAATCACCAGATTCGCACGCATTGCGGACACCATGCGCCGGAACTCAATCAACCCGGCCCGGATTGAAGAGAAGTTAACTTTTGAAAGATCGCCGCTTAAAAGCTCGTAGGTCATGCCCACAGCCGCTGCAATGCTTTGAAGCTCTGCCCGCTTGTATGCGTCATACCCCCCAACGCTGTGGGGCTGGTTAAATACAACCTGTTTGCCCCCGCGTGTATAGGCAATCAACCCCGGTTCCAGTGTTTCGATCGGGTTGCCATCTGAGTCTTCGACTTTGGGCGCGATCCCTTCCTCGGCTTCCTCGTCACCGATGACAAACGCAGCAACGCACGCCTCTACTTTTTTGCGTACCAGTTCCGCGTCTTCGTAGTCATCGAGATCACGGAAACGACGGATCGCAGGGGCCAGCCATGGCACCCCGCGAACTTGCCCCGGTCGTTGTGGCTCGTACAGATGCGCGATGTCTTCCGCAAAAACCCGGACTACCTCCCGGCCGTTCCGAAGTTGAACCACTGTCTCCCCTGGATGGTTGCGGAGAATGTGAAAGGCCACCCGGCGTTCCGTCGGTGAAAACTCAACGCCCTGGACAATGCGCGCCCCTGAATCGTTCAGGACCTCGTTTTTTGTTGCGTCCAGTTGGTCGGCTTCCAAGATTTGGATCTGCATCGGTACCGGTAACGCATCAACGCGCCGCCGTCTACGACGCCTCAACAACACCTCGCCAGACTCAAGGAATGACCGAACAGCTAACGCCTGGAGGCCATAGAACCCGACCGGTAGTGTACCACTGGCGACCCGTTCCCATTGTTTCCAGAGTCTATCAACTTCCGCGTCCAGTTGTTGATCGCCGGTGTTGCTTTTGGGCTTGATGCCGTCACCAACGATGTTTGAAGTAAGCGCCCTAATTGCCGCCGCCGCGTATGCATTGTTTCGCAGTAAGTCCCGCGACCGCTGACGCAATAGCCCGGCATGTGACCCCACCAAACTGTTCGCGCTGGCGCTGGTTGTGGTCCACCCGTCATGTCTTCGGCCTTTCCCGGCCCCTTCGTAACTTCGGGCCTTTGTTTCCTTTTTGATCCAGGTCGCAGGATTCCACCATTTAACGCTCATGAGATCCCCCGCTTCGTCGATACAAAGCCGTAGTTTTTAGGGCGCGATGTACCAGCAAGCTCGCGTTTCATTTCTTCGATGGTTGCACGCATCTCACGCCGTGATCGATACACTACGCGCTTGTCGCCATGTCCGACCGACAACACCCCGCGCCTGTATGCGCTCTCAATCGTGTCTATTTCCTCTTGTGTCACCGCTGCCATTTTGCCCCCTATAGCCAATTACTACGCCGTCGCTTTATGCCGCCACGTTTCCCCATCCAAGAAGAGCGCCGATTTTTAGCGCCGGTTTTCCGTGTATTAGCCTCACCATCGGTCCCCAATGTGTCAAGTGCTCTTTCTATTGTGTTGCGGTTCGACTTCCACCCGTGCAACGCTGCTAAAGCATAGACTCGAAGGTCAAGGGCCTCGTTTCTTTTCCCGCTTGGAAGTTCCCAGTAGCGGACTTTGAACCCACGGTGGAACCTTGTTTTTAACCGCTCGGCTGTCAATTGCTGGAAGTAGTCGGGATCCCTGTCCTCTGGAAAATGACAATACCCCGGCCCTGGCTCTGTTTTGCGTAACCGCGCATAGATGGACTCTTTCGCGACATCCACCCCAATGATGTAGAGATCGATCCGGCCTTTGTTCCGCCGTGTCGGTGACCTGGGCCAAAGCTTCGATCGGTTCGCTCGACCTTTCACACCCCACACCCGGCGCTTTTGTCTGGGCTTTATGAAGGCGTAAGCGTTCAACGCTTGGAACCCCGTATCAATACAGGCCGCAGCTATTTTCAACTCCAGCCCGTCAGGGTTCTTGTAGGTCTGTGACAACGCGCGATCCAGCTCTTTCCAAATCGAGCCGCCCGATTTTGGATCGACGGATGGATCGCCATAAATCGAGAAGTAATCAATGGACCATGATTCCTCACCCAGTCCCCAGCCGACCACCTCCACCTCAAAACGATCGGCCTGGATATCAACGCCAGCCGTCAATACGCCCACGCCATGCGGTACGTCAGGGCCTTTGCACCCCGGCCCGAAGTCTTCCCGGCGTTGCAATAAATCATCGTCGTTGATGCTTTCGCCGTCGTCTAAACTCCACGCCTCGCCAAGAATAGTGTTTACAAAAACCCTGAGTTGCTCCGGGTCTTTTCGGCAATTTAGGAACGACCGCACGACCTCCGGCCACGACAGCCAAGGGGAATAAAGAGAACTCAACCAGTAACCCACAGCCCGAGGATCACGCTTGAGCGGTGGATCGAATTCCTGCCGGGCATGTTCTGCGGCGTCCTCATCCTCTGCTATCCACTCGCCATGCTCCAACATCCAAGGCTTTTGATGGTCTTCGATCAGTTGTTCGCAGTGCTCGCACTCATAGCGCGCCGTTTCATAGTTGCCGTCTGTCCATTTGATCTGCTTCCACATAAGCACCTGATGAGCACCGCAGAACGGACAAGGCACGTGGTATTTTCGTTGGTCTGTCTTGGCGTACTCTGCCTGGATCCTCGACTCAAACTGAACGGTGGGCGTTGAGACTTTGAGTAACTTTCGATTGTGGAAGTTGTTGGTTCGTCTAGTGGCTATTTCCACCGGGTCACCTTCACCGGGGATCGACTTGATAAACCTGTCGATCTCATCGAGTACCAAGATCCTAATCGGATTCGCTGCCAAGTCTGTAGCCGACTGACTACCCACCAAAAACAGAACACCCCCAGGGAACTCTTTCGCCTTTAATGTGTTGGCTGAGTCTCTTGATTTCCGTTCCGCTACCCTGTCCCGTAGTGTTGGCGACCGCTCAACCAGTGGTGTGATTCGCTGCCTGGAGAATCGCTCAACGGCCTCTTTTGTCGGCTGCACCATCATCAGCGGGGCGGGGCATGCGTCGATGTAGTAGCCGATCGCATTCATCACCCCTTCCGATTTTCCCAACTGGCTCCCGGCCATAAAGACCACCGACTCGCAAGGATCGTTGGGTCCCATCCTGTCCATCACTTCGACCAGGTACGGCGTGCGCTCATTTCGCCATGGCCCCGGTTCACTTGATGACCTGCGATCAAGGACTCGACGCGCTGGGATTTCTCTTGCAGGATCACCCCCCGCCCATTGTGAAACCGTTAGCTCTGGGGGTGGTCGAATCGAACCCGTGATAATTGCATTCAGTGTTTTTAATCCGTCAACCATTGGCTATTCCATTTGCGGCATCTGTCAGCGCCGCTCTGATCTCGTCGTCTAATCTGCGTCGTATTTCGGCCGGGTCGGTTATCGGTGCCAAGTCCGGACCCATGCGATCTGCCAACACATCCAAGCGACGGCGCAACGTGCTGAAAACGTCCGAACAAAGACGCCCCACGTCAGCCACATCAACCAACTCACCTCGGAGTTTTTTCAGCTTCAATTTTGCGGACTCAGCTTCCGCTTTTACCTTGGCCGCCCTCGCTGCCTGGTAGCGTGCGGAAACACTGCGTGGCTCGTTGTCGTCTGTTGTCTCTGTTGTCTCTGTTGCACCCTCTGCCGCTTCCGCTTCGGCCTTTGCTTTGGGTGGTAACGGTGAATCGATATAGACCGCCGTATTTTGTGCCCACTCTCTATCAGCCACATCCCGATTCAACAGCGTTCGCCGGCCGCGTCTGACCAGGCAGCGCTTCAACTTTCCCTTGTGGATTGCCCTGGTCACGGCGCTGGGCGTACAACCCCTGTGCCGCGCGTACTCTGTTCTCGTTAGATACGTTGGTTCTGGTTTCTTCTTACTGGTGGCCATCTCGCCCCCTTTGCCTTTTTGTTAAAAAAACTAAAATAAAGCCCACAATCCCCTTGACTTTTTGTAAAAAATACTAACTAAAAAATTCAAGCGCCATCCAGCGGAACC
>VTLG01003748.1_pt1 | contig 14467 bp, 18 predicted proteins | sample 4694571 | NCBI WGS metagenome assembly VTLG01 (sample SAMN12604809, study PRJNA352737) | marine metagenome | biome: ENVO:00000447; feature: ENVO:00000209|ENVO:00000569|ENVO:01000036; material: ENVO:00002151; isolation source: viral sequences binned using virsorter ...
ATGATAAAATAATTGTAATAGATGAAATACAGATATACAGTAGTAATACGAATGAAATGTGTGAAGAAATTAGAAACAGATACAAAAACAAACAGATAGCTGTTTACCCCGACCCTAGTGCAAGACAAAGAAAGACTTCTGCGGGTGGTGTTACAGATTTGGCTATACTGAAAAATGCTGGGTTTAGTGTAAGGACAAGAAACACAGCCCCTTTAGTCAGAAACCGAATAAATGCAGTAAATTCAAAATTAAAAAATGTTAATGGAAAAAATTCTTTGTTTATTGTAAAATCATGTAAAAATGTTATTAAAAGTTTGGAAAGACAAATTTATAAGGAAGGCACAACACAGCCCGATAAAGACAGCGGTTTCGACCACATGAACGATGCCTTGGGTTATTTAGTGGAATATTTATTTCCATTGCGAAGAAACTTTGTGCCTAGCCAACCGCAAAGGTGGAGTTAATGAACAGAAAACAATTACAGCAAAAACATGAATTATGGGAAGCCAATATAGCAAATTGGGAGTTTTACATAAGAAGTTATTTAGGCGGTAATGATTACAAAAACGGATATTATTTAAACAGATACATTTTAGAAAGCCCCGAAGAATATGATGCTAGGGTAAAACATACACCTGTTGATAATCATTGTAAAAATGTTGTTCAGATATACACTAGCTTTCTTTGGAGAGTACCGCCAACACGAGATTATGGCGATTTAGATGGTGATGAATCATTGTTATCTTTTTTAGATGATGCAGATTTAGACGGAAGAAACTTTAATACTGTTATGCGGGAAGTTCAAATGAACGCTAGTATTTATGGTAATTGCTGGGTAATTATTGATAAGCCACAAACTGTAACAAAGACTAGAGCAGAAGAATTAGCACAGGATATTCGACCATATATTTCTATTCTTACCCCCGAAAATGTTGTCGATTGGAATTATGCAAGGGCTTCAAGCGGTAGGTTTTATTTAGATTATTTAGTTGTAATTGAAGATATAAATGCAGAACGGGCAATCGTCAAAGTATTTACAGAAGAATTAATAAGTACATACGAAGTTGAAGAATACGAAAAAGAGTATGAAGAAGGAAGTGCAAAACTACTTGAAGAAATTGCAAACCCGATAGGCAGAATTCCAGCAGTAAATGTCTATAACCTCAGAGGACATAAAAGACCTATCGGGATAAGTGATTTAGCAGATGTCGCTTATTTACAACAATCTATTTATAATGATTATTCCGAGAAAGAACAATTAATCAGATTATCAAATCACCCAAGTTTAGTTAAAACACCGAATGTCGAAGCAAGTGCGGGTGCTGGTTCTATTATCGAAATACCCGAAGATTTAGAAGCTAGTTTGAAGCCTTATATTATCCAGCCTAGCGGTCAAAACCTAGACGGGATAATGAAATGCATACAAATGAAAGTTGATGCCATAGACCGCATTACACACATGGGAAGCGTAAGGGCTACAGGACAACAGATTGCAAGTGGTATAGCCTTACAAACAGAATTTCAGCTTTTAAATGCACGATTATCAGAAAAAGCAGACTATTTAGAAAATGCAGAAATGCAGATATGGTCATTGTTTGCCACATGGCAAGATAAACAATGGAATGGTCAAGTTAATTATCCCGATACATTTGATATTCGTGATTGGGCTAATGATTTACAATATTTACAAATGGCTAAAGCTAGTGGCATTAAATCAGAAACATTTAATAAAGAACTTGATAAGCAAATTGCAGAAGCGGTCATTGATGATAGTGAAACAATCCGAACTATAAATGATGAGATTGATGCAACAAGAGCAGTTAGAGGGCAATTTCAAACAACAGAAGTGGAAGGTCAAACAGTTGGCGAAGAAGAAGCGGAAAGTTAGACGAGTACCCAAAGACAAAGAAACCAAGATACCTAAAAAATATCTTGCTGGTTTAAAGGGTGCAAAACGAAGGGCTAGGGCTAGTTTAATAAAACAAGTAAGTTCTTTATATCGTGCTGGTTTAAGAATACCTAGAAACTTATTAAAGCGAAGGACAAGGACATAATGGCAGTAAGAAGAAAACCTTTATCAGCAAAAGTAGTCGCAAATCTCAAAGCAAAAGCAAAGAAATCTAAATTATTTAACTTAACAGATTTAAAAAGAAGTTACAGAAAAGGGCAAGGTGCTTTTCTAAGTGCTGGAAGTAGACCTAGAATTCCTATGTCGGCTTGGGCTATGGCAAGGGTAAACAAATTAATTAAACTGGGTAGAAGGGCAACATTTGATAAAGAGATTATTCGTTCTGCTACCAAAAGGAAAAAGAAGTAAGTTTGGTTAAACTTTGTATTAGGTGCAAGGTTGCTTTGAAGGAAGTGATTAAAAAGGTTTGGAAATGTCCAATCTGTAAAACAATTATTAACGATAGGTTAAAACATGGCGAAGTATCGGGGCAAGGAAGTCAAACTAAATAAACCTTTTAGATTGTCAGCAGATGAATCTAAAAATAAAAAGTTTGGTGTTTATGTGAGAAATAAAGCAACAGGCAAGATTAAGAAAGTCACTTATGGTGCAAGGGGTATGTCGATTAAAAAGAATATACCAGCAAGGCAGAAATCTTTTTTGGCTAGAATGGGCGGAGTTTTAAAAAAGGTAAAGGGGCAGAAGTCTTTATCCCCCGCATTTTGGTCTATTAGGGCATGGAAAAAAAGTTCCACATTATAATTCATGTCAAAAATTTTAGAAAAACTAGCCGACCAGCATGAAGAAAGAATAATAAATGTTCTATACAAACTTGAAGAAGATGTTGTCAAAGAAGTTACAAGAGCAACAAAAGGGCAACTGGTTTCACAAAGATTAGCTATTCAATTACGACCAGCTATAAAAAAACTCATTGATGAAAGTTTTTTAGATGAAGCAGATACAATAATTAATCAAGAATATAACAAAATAGCAAAAGAAGTTTTAGATAGATTTGGAGAAATGCCAATCCCAAATAAATTCAAAAGCCTTACAGAAGTTGACCTTAGAACCATAAATGCCCTTAAATATCAATCATTTAGCGGATTTGAGGACATTGCAGAAAGATTTCTTAAAGTTATTAATGATGAAGTTTACCAAAGTACAATAGCTGGTAGACCTTTTGAAGATATGGTGAGCAATATTAGGTCACATATAAATGGGGTTTATAAATCGTCAAATAGTGCAGAAATAAATGAACTGGTAGATTTTATAAATGAAAATAAATTTGATAATGCAAAGAAAGCACAGGTAGAAGAAGCGGTCAGAAAATTACACACACAATATGCAAGTGATAGGGCTGGGAACAATTTAAGAAGATATGCAAGTCAGATAGCCCATGATTCAGTAATGCAGTTTCACGGACAATTTACAGTTGCAAAAGCAAAAGAAGCTGGGCTTACTCATTTTACCTACACAGGAACTTTAGTTCGAGATAGTAGAGAATTTTGTGTTGGTATGCTTAACAGGACACTTACAGAAGAACAAATACGAGAAATGTGGAACAGAAGGTCTTGGCAAGGTAAATCAACTGGTGACCCTTTTATTGTAAGGGGTGGTTATAGATGCAGACATACTTGGCTACCAACAGACCCAGCGTGGGGCGAAGAAACTGTTGATGATTTACCTACAGAAGAAGAAGTTCCACCACCACCACCGCCAAGAACAACTGTTTCAGATGTTTCTATAGGATTTTTGCTTAATGCTGGATTAAGGTCAAAACCAAGTGCAAAAAAAGTGAAAGCATATGATGAAGATTTTAATTCACAATTAACAAATCAACAAAAAAGAATTGTTGAACAGCTACCAAAACCCAAAACAATAAGAGATAGCAAGAAGGGTTACTATCTTCCCTCAACTGGTCAACTTAATGCAGAATTAAATGCACAAAATGGAAGATTAACACCAGTTAAAAGTTTTGTTATAGCCCATGAGTACGGACACCATGTGGATTATGTTACTGGTAAAGATAGAAAATTTTGGTCAGAAATAAGCATTAATTTTAGAAATGCGATAGCTAAAGATAAACAAAAATTTAAAGGTAAAATGGTTGGCAAATCATTTGCTAGAGATGAAGCAGAACAGGTTATAAAAGATTATAAGATTGATGAATCAGAAATGAAAAAAATGTTTAATAAATTAGCTTTTTATGAAACAAGAGAAATTACCGATAGAAATAATCCAAGTGTTGTAATTGTAACTGATAAAGCAACAAGTTTAAAAGGCGATGGATATGGTGAAGTAAGTGATATATTTGATGCCTTAACAAGAGGAACATTTAGACGAGATTATAAAATGTGGGGGCATACAACAAGTTATTGGAGAGATAGGGGTGCAGTAGAAACAGAAATATTTGCTAATTTGTTTGCAATTAGACATAACAAAAAAGCATATGATTTGGCAAAAAGTTTTATGCCGAATACAGTTAAAGAGTTTGAAAAACGATTAGACTTTATCGAAAAAAATACAAGAGGTTAATATGAAATTATCAAGAACACAAAGAATGAACGAATTAAAAAAAGCAGAAACGGGCAAAGATTATTTCGATTTATATGAAAAGGTATTCGGTGAAGAGTACCCCGAAACTGTTACCCGTGACCCAAACGAAGATATAGAAAATATAGTTCAAGCAATTTACGATAATATACCAGTACAAAAAGTTGAATTACCAAATGATGCAAAAATTTGAATTTATTGAATAAATTTGATATAAATAATAAAATGGAGGACATAAATGTCAGAAGAAAATAAAGTAGAACAAACAGAAGAACAGGAACAGGTTACACAGCCCGAAGTTACTGAAGAAAAGCCAAAAGAAAGAATGTTTACAGAAGCAGAAATGCAAGAGATTGTCACAAACAGAATGGCAAGAGATAGAAGTGCTTTAAATAAAAGGTTAGGTGTAAAAGATTTTGAAGAAGCTGTTTTGGCTGTTAAGCAACAAAAAGAAGCCGAAGAAAAACAAAAAATTCAAAAAGGCGAGTTTGAAGAAATTATAAAAAACAAAACCCAAGAGTTTAACAGGGAAAAAGAAGAATTACAAAACCAATTAAGAGATATAAAGATTAATAAAGCATTGTTATCGTCTGCTTCAAAAGGCAGAGCAATAAACCCCGACCAAGTGGTTTCACTTTTACAAAACCAAATCAAACTAAATGAAAGTGGAAATGTTGAAATACTTGATTCAAAAGGTTTACCAAGATATAACAATAATGGGGAACTCTTTACAACCGATGAACTGGTTCAAGAGTTTTTGACACAGAACCCGCACTTTGTATCACCAACCCCTAGCGGAAGTGGCACAAGGTCAAATGTGGACAGACAAGAACTCAAATCGTCTTTTAAACTTGAGGATTTAGATTTTAGTAACAAAGAGCATAGGGATATTTACCGCAAATATAAAGCGGAAAGAGATTCCAAGCCTAGAGTTATTAACATAAACAAATAATTTAGCTTTTTTTAAGGAGTAATATATGGCTAATGAAACAACCAGTTCAACCATTTCGGAGTTGTATACCGAGATAGTTGCAGAAGCATTGTTCATTGCTAATGAGCAATCAATTATGAGAAACCTTGTCAGAAACTACACTATTGCGGGTGGTGGTAAATCAGTTGAAGTTCCAATTTATTCAGCAGTATCAGCGTCAGCAGTAAACGAAGCTACTGATTTGAGTAATACAGCAGTTAATCCAACATCAGTTACTATAACAGCTTCAGAAGTTGGTATTATGACAACCTTAACAGACCTTGCAAGAGATTCAGCTTCAAGAAATGTCGCTGGAGATATTGGAAGATTATTTGGCGAAGCTGTTGCGAAAAAAATAGATAGTGATTTATCTGCATTATTTAGTGGCTTTTCAACAGAAAAAGCGGGTGGTGCTGGTCAAGAACTTACAGTTCAAGACTTATTTGAAGCAAGTGCAGAACTTAGAACAAATAATGCCCCAGCCCCTTACTATGGTGTATTTCACCCAAAGCAGATTTTTAATGTTAAGAAATCTTTAACAAATACATTTGCTGGTTTAAATACAGAATTATCAAACGAAGCTATGCGAAGTGGTTTTGTCGGTCAAATTGCTGGTATTCAAATTTTTGAATCAAGTAATATTTCTGTTGATGGTTCAGACGATAGTATTGGTGGAGTATTTTCCCAAGATGCATTAGCTTTAGCAATGATGCAAGACCTAAAGATTGAAAGTCAAAGAGATGCTTCATTAAGAGCAGACGAAATCGTTGCAACAGCAGTTTATGGTGTCGGTGAATTACACGATACATATGGTGTTAAATTAACAGCAGACTCAGTTGCAAGTTAAAACTTATGGGGTGGTTTTCCACCCCTTTTAATTAAGGGAAAGATTATGGATAAGGTAAAACTTACAAAAGACGATAGAGTTATCGAAAGACCTAAAGTAGATTACGAAAACAATATTGATATATGGACAAGAAGGGGTTGGAAGCTAGACGAAGGCAAACCAAAAGCCCCGCCAAAAGACCAAACTATTATTGAGGAAAAACCAGCCCCAAAACCAGCTAAAAAGGATAAATAATGTCCTCAACAGTTTTTAGTGTGCAAAACACTCATTTACAAAAGATACAGCCCGATATTTTAGAATTTGGCATTACAACTTTTGTTGACCAAATACAATTTGCTGAAAATGATGTTATAAGGCGAATTAGGGAAGAATGGTGGGAAAGATACAGGCACACAGTTCGTTACAAAGATATTACTAAAGTAACATCTGTTGAAATGGAAAATAGTAAACTTACACCCGCACAATTTGAACTGGCAGTAGTTTATTTGGCATTATGGAAATATGTTTATCCTCAATTAACGAAATGGCGTGACCCCGACACAGGCGAAGGTAAAGACACATTTCAAGTTCAGATAGACTTTTATCGGGATAGATATGATGAAGAATTTAATGCTATTCTAAGAGATGGTGTTGAATATGATGAAGATGGTGGCGGAACTGTTAGTGATAGTGAAAAAGAACCAATTCATCATTTACGATTAGTCAGATGATACAAGCACAAGCCAAAGTGAACACAATAGAGGTAACAAACCTTTTAAAAAGAATTGGCAGAAAACAAAGGGCTGTTATTAATAAATCACTTAATAGAGTTTCAAACATGGCTGTAATGATGATTACGAAGCGTACACAGGCTGGAAAACTACCCGATGGTGGTCAAATGCGGTCATATGCAAAAGGTACTGTCAGAAGTCGAAAAAAGAGGGGTAGACAAACAGGTTTTGTTGACCTTACAGACACGGGCAAAATGTTTCGCAGTTTAGATTTCAGAACAACAGGATTTAAAAGCACATTGTTTTTTTCAAATATGGAAAGAGCAAAAATAGCTTCTTATCACGATACTTTCGGTGTTGGTAGAAGAAAAATTACACGACCATTTTTTTCCATTGGAGATAAAGAAGAACTAAAAATAAAAGCTGAATTTTCAAAGTTTTATTTTAAAGAAATGAGATTATGAGCAAAAGAGAAAACATAGCTGGTGATATAATTACAAAACTTGATGCAGTTACAAGCCCTATCGAGTTTAAAAAGATTACAAGAGAACCTTTTGAAGTTGAAGAATTAAGTGATGCACAATTCCCAGCATTATTTGTGCAATCGGGTGACGAAACAAGGGAAGTGTCAAGCATAGGTGATACAGGTGCTGGAACTTACAGGGGTACATTAGATTTTTTGATTGTTGCTTTTGGAAAAGGCACAACAAGCAATATTGATACAGTTAGAAACCAAATTATTGAGGTTATCGAAGAAACACTTGATAATGATGTAACAAGAAACGGAAACGCTATTGATACACAGATTATTGAAGCAACAACAGACGAAGGAACAATTTATCCCTATGGCGGGGTAAGAATAACTGTTAGAGTAATATATGAATTCACAAGAGGGAGTGCATAATGGCAAAACAAATCACAATGTCAAAAGATGATATGATTATTCGTTGTTCAGAAGACCATATAGAACATTTTAAAAATCTTGGGTACAAAGAACAAAATAATACTTCAAAGAAATCCGAAAAAATGTTAAAACCAAAAGAAGAAGAAAAGGAGTAAAGCATGGCTACACATCACGGAAAAGAAGGTGTTGTTACTATAGGTGGAACGACACTTGGTAATGCAACTGGATTTACAGTTGATACAACACACGATGTTGTTGAAGATACAGCGTTAGGGAGTTCAATGAAATCTTTTTTAGTCGGAAGGGGTACATTTACCGCCACGATTGAAATGAATTTTGATGAAACCGATACTGGTCAGACAACAATGGTACAGGGTGCTGAATTAACATTTGCATTTTTGCCCGAAGGCAATGCAAGTGGCGATAGAAAATTTAGTGGTTCGGGTATCGTAACTGGAATGTCAGTTGGTGTACCTTTAGATGGCGTAATAACTAGAACTGTTAATATTCAAGGCACAGGTGGTCTTACAATCGGCACAGTTTAATTTAAGAGTTAAACATGGCAGATAACAAGATTGATTATTTTAGTGGTGTTCGTGACCATTTTAATAGCCTAGAAACACAAGTTATAGAAGTACCCGAATGGGGCTTGGTAGGTGATATGGCTATCCATACCAAACCTTTTAACATGATGGAAAAGCAAAAATTGTTCAAAGGTGCTACTAATACTGATTTGTTAGTTTTGATTGATGTAATTATTACAAAGGCTTTAACAAAAGATGGTGAGTTAATGTTTAATGCAAGTGATGCTTTAAGTTTTAAGAAAAAAGCAGACACAAACATTATTGCAGAAGTTGCTACAAAAATAATGGGAACAGGAAACACCGATGTTGATGACTATAAAAAAAACTGAAGAACGATAATGAACTTCACAATATTTTTAGTTTAGCCGAAAGATTACATAAAACAGTTTCCGAAATCTTGCAAATGCCAGTAAGTGAATTTTATATGTGGATTGCATATTTTGAAATTCAAAACGAAGAAAGAGAACGTGAAATGAGATTGGCACAGGCAAGAAGATAAATGGCAACTAAACAAGTAAATATTGACATCATAGCGAAGGATAAAACCCGACAAGCTATGCAAAGTGCGACAACTAATGTCGATAAAATGAAAAGTGCAGTATTTAATTTACGAAATGCACTTATAGGATTAGGTGCTGGGGTTGCAATTAAATCTTTTATTGATGTTGGTAAACAAGTTGAATCTTTACAAATCAGATTAAAATTTTTATTTGGAAGTGTAGATGAAGGTGCGAAGGCTTTTGATGTCATGGCAAAGTTTGCTTCTAAAGTACCTTTTAGTTTACAGCAAATCCAACAGGGTGCGGGTAATCTAGCTGTAGTAAGTAAAAATGCGGAAGAACTACAAGAAATGCTTCAGATTACAGGAAGGGTTGCTTCTGTTACTGGCTTAGATTTTAGAACTACAGCAGAACAAATTCAAAGGTCTTTTTCTGCTGGTGTGGCTAGTGCCGATATTTTTCGTGAAAGAGGTGTTAGAGATTTACTTGGATTTAAAGCTGGTGCAACAGTTACAGCAGAAGAAACAGCCGAAGCATTTAGAAGGGTTTTTGGTGCAAATGGTAGGTTTGCAAACGCTACAAAGGATTTAGCCAATACATTAGAAGGCACACTTTCGATGATAGGCGATAAGTTTTTTAACTTTCAAAAAGCTGTAGCCGAAGCGTTTTTTGTAGGATTAAAAAGGGAATTTGGGGCATTAGATAAAGCCCTTGAGGACAATCAAAAAACTATTGATGACATTGCGAAATCTATTGGTGAAGGTTTATCCACAGCAGTTATAAAAGCTGGAGAAGCAGTAAGATTTATTAAAGATAACTTTGAAATATTAAAGGCACTTGGTATAGCGATAGTAGTCGGTAAAATTGCAACCGCTTTTTTAAATTTAGCAAAAGCAATTACAACAGCTAAACTTGCTTTATTATCATTTTCAAAAGTTTCAAGAACTACGATAATTGGTGCTTTTGTAGGTATATCAACAGCTATTTTAATGATGAATGACGCTTTTGCAAAAACAGAAAAGCCAACAAATAAATTAAATGAACTTTTAAAAAGAAAAAAACAATTAGAAGAACAACTAGCAAAAAGCGGAAATGTTGTAAGTAATTCTTTAAAAAATCAAATTAAGTTTATTGAATTACAAATTGAAAAAATAAAAAGCGTGGAAATTGCTCATGCAATGGAAGAAGCTGGTAAAGCTAGAATAATTGCTCAATCAAAAAATTATGTAGATGCGATTATGAGGGAAGCAAAAGCACTTGAAGCAGTAAAAAATGCAAAATCAAAACCTACAGATGGAACAGCTTTTGGAATTGATGCCAGTTTACCAAGTGTTAAACCACAAGCATTAATAGATGAAGAAAAATTAGATGCTGTAAAACAAATGGCAAAACTTGAAATGGATATTATGACTCAGCTTCATAATGACAAAATTAAATCAATAATGGAGAATGATGAATTACAAGCTGAACTTGATAGAATAAGAGCAGATAAAAAAATACAACTTGCACACGATACAGCACGAAAAGAATTAGAAATTCAAAAACAAGTTATGTCACAAACTATGCAATTATTAAAAGCTGGTAGGGCTGGTGAAATAAATGTTGAAAAATTAACAGGTGAACAAAAAACTGATTTAGCAGTTAAGGTTGGAAGGGAAGCATTAGCCGAAATGGCAAGACATAATGAAAAAGCATTTAAATTAAACAAGGCTTTTAATTTGGCAGAAGCTATAATGTCCACAGCTAGAGGTGTTGCTAAAGCATTGCCGAATATACCATTAGCCATTGCAATAGGTGCTTTAGGTGCGGTTCAAATAGCCACGATTGCTAAAACAAAATATCAAGGAAGAAGGCTTGGCGGTAGAATGAACAGGGGTGAGCCTTACATGGTAGGTGAAGCTGGTGCAGAAATGGTTGTTCCCGATGCCCCAAGTACAGTTATACCAAACAGCAAGTTAAATTCAGTAAGTCAGCCCGTTACAGTAAATTTTAATATAAATACTGTAGATGCTAGAGGTTTTAATGAATTACTGGTAAATAGTAGGGGTACAATAATAAATTTAATAAATAGTGCAGTTAATGAAAAAGGTAAAATGGCGATAGTATGAGTGGGGCATTACCAAACACAGATTTTACAGCGATTAATCTTAAAAGTAATCAAAAAACTTTGTTTAGTGAAACAGATAGTGGCAAGACTTTTAGAAGGCAAGTTCAAGGTCAGCATTTTAGTTTTACAATACAATATCAGCCAATGACACGGGCAGATTTTGCCCCGATACAGGCTTTTATTATGAAACAAAGGTCAAGAAAAGAAAATTTTACAGTAACTTTTCCTAGCTATTTAAATGCTTTAGGAAATGAAACTGGCACATTACTTGTCAATGGAAGTCATTCGGTTGCAGATACTACAATAGCCATAGATGGTTTTGCTGGTGATGGTGCTGGTAGATTAAAAGCTGGTGATTTTATTAAATTTGCTCATGATAAAGTTTATATGGTTGTTGAAGATGTAACATCATCAAGTAATTCTGCAACAGTAACAATAGAACCACCATTAAGGGAAGCATTAGCGGACAATAGTGCGGTGACTTATGATAGTGTGCCATTTACAGTATATTTAACAAGTGATGTTCAAGAATTTAACACAAGTTCAAATGATAAAAATGGTAATTTACTTTTTTCTTATGAATTTGATGTTCGAGAAAGTTTGTAAGTGGCTAGAGGTCTATCAAGTGCGGTAAAAACAGAACTAGCAACGGGTAATATTGAACCTGTTATGTTAGTTGAATTAGGTTTTGGCACACCTGTTTATTTAACAAATGCAAGTTTTGATATTGTTTCAAATGTTTCGGGTTCATCAAGAACCTATTTGGCAAATGGACATTTAAGAGGAATAACAAATATTAGTGAAACAAATAAGCCAACAAAAAACAGTTTATCATTAAGTCTTTCGGGTGTTGACCAAACTTATGTGTCACTTGTGTTAAATGAAAATATTATTAATGATGATGTTTTTATTTACAGGGGTTTTTTAGATTCTAATATGGCATTAATATCAAACCCTTTTTTACTTTTTTATGGAACGATTGACCAGTTTAAAATTACAGATACGACACAAACAGCAAGTGTAGTTTTAACAATTACTTCGCATTGGGCTAATTTTTCCAAAACTAGCGGAAGGACAACAACAGATAATTCACAAAAAAGATTTTTTAGTTCAGATAAAGGCATGGAGTTTTCTGCCCTTACTGTAAGAGATATTAAATGGGGTAGGGTATGACAAGCGTACATTTATACCAAGCAGAAAAAAAAGATTTTCAAAACATTTATGATTTATTGGTAGAGTTCAAAGAAGTTGATTTAGTAGACCTAAATTTTCCCGATATTGATAAAGGAAAACTCACAACTTTTATAAATACAATATTACAAAAGGGCAAAATTATTCTTTTAAAAGATTTAGACAAAAATGTGCTTATAGGCTGTTGTATATTTCACAAATCAGAATTTTGGTTTAGCAAAGGGCAAATGATAAATATTCATGTAATTTACATAAAGAAAAGTTTTAGAAATTACAAACTTGTAAAAACTATGATTGAAAGCGTAAAAAAGATTGCAAATGGGTTGCCGATTGTTTTGGGTGTTACAACAGGCTTACAAATAGACCCAGTATTCAAAAAACTAGGGTTTGAAAATATGGGTAGTAACTGGAGATTGCTCTAAATGTGCGGTTTTGTTGGAGATATTATTGATAGCATTGTCGATATTATCGAAGATGTTGTCGAAATTGTTGTTGATGTTGTTGAAGAGGTTATCGGTTGGCTTGTTCCAATGCCCGAAATACCCGAATTCGGGGATAATTTTGCAGAACAACAGGCAAAAGGTGTTTTGGTCAATAAATTCACCGCAAATGCACATATTCCTATAGTTTACGGAACAAGAAAAGTCGGTGGTAATGTTGTATTTTTGCAAACATCGGGAACAGATAATCAATATCTTTATATGGCTATTGTTTTAAGTGAAGGCGAAATAAATGACATAACAAAAATATTTGTAAATGATAAAGAGGTAACATTTAGCGGGGATTTACAAGACAATGTTCAAAGAACTGTTGCAAGTAGTGATGTAAATTTTTTTGATAGTTCAAGTTTGATTACTGTTGAACCGCATTATGGAACAGACAGCCAAACAGCTTCATCACTATTATCAACCTTAACTTCATGGACAAGCAACCACAGATTAAGAGGTCTTGCGTATTTAGCAATTCGGTTTGAGTGGAACGCTGATAAATTTGGTTCATTACCAACTGTTCAAGCTATTGTTCAAGGAAGAAAAATATATAACCCAAACTTAGACAGTACAGTTACAGGCGGAAGCGGTAGTCACAGAAAAGATGACAGCACTACATGGGAGTATTCAGATAACCCAATACTTCAATTATTAGATTATTTAAGAAATGAAAGATTTGGTATGGGAATACCTAACAGCTATTTTGACAGTAATTTTGCAGATTGGCAAACCGCAACAGATGTTTGTGATACAAATATAACCCCGTTCAGCGGTGCAAGTCAGATTGATTTGATGGACAGCCATACTGTTGTCGATACATCGGTCAAAGCAATAGATAATGTCAAAAACTTTGTTAGGGGTTCAAGGTCATACTTAGATTTTAGTTCGGGTGTATATAATATTTTAGTAGAAACAAGCGGTTCGGCTTCTATTTCTTTAACCGAAGATAATATTATTAATGGCATTAGTATTCAAAGTAAGAATAAAAATTCAAGATATAATAGAGTTATTGTAAATTTTATAAACCCCGATAAAAATTTTCAATCTGATACAGCACAATTTCCACCAGTAGACGAAACTGGTTTGGCAAGTGCAGACCAACACGCTACTATGAAAACAGCAGATGGCGGGTTGCTTTTAGAAGGTAGGTTTGATTTTTCTATGTTTACAAGCCCATATCAAGCCCAAGAGATGGCAGAAATCATTTTAAGAAGGTCTAGGTCAAGTTTAGATATATCTCTTACAGCAGACGCTACAGCCCTTGATTTGTCTATTGGTGATATTGTAAATATTACCCATGCAACACCAGCATTTTCGGCAAAGCCATTTAGGGTTCAAGGTTTGACTATAAATTCAGACCATACAGTAAGTTTACAATGTTCAGAACATCAAGATAGTTTTTATACATTTGGAACACAACAAGAAGTGCCAACCATACCCGATACAGTTTTACCAAACCCTTTTAGTGTATTACCACCAGCAAGTTTAACTTTAGATGATGAGTTGGTGGAATATGCAGACGGAATTGTTATAACAAGATTATTGATTACGATTGGTGCTTCAACAGATTTATTTGTCGATAACTATGAAGTTCAAATCAAACAAACTTTAGACCCAAGCGGTAATGCTGTAAGCGATGAATTTAGAGAAATAGCAGTTGGAAAA
>VTLG01011755.1_pt1 | contig 14460 bp, 22 predicted proteins | sample 4694571 | NCBI WGS metagenome assembly VTLG01 (sample SAMN12604809, study PRJNA352737) | marine metagenome | biome: ENVO:00000447; feature: ENVO:00000209|ENVO:00000569|ENVO:01000036; material: ENVO:00002151; isolation source: viral sequences binned using virsorter ...
TAATGATAGCAGTTACAATTTTGAGTATTTCAAATAGTTGATAAGAATAAAGTAGTTACAAAATTAGTTGGACTAGATAGAGCTTCAGTTCTTAAATGTCTTAATGTACCTTTTTGTCTGCGTTTTTCTTTATCCGATAATCTTTTTATTTTAGTATGTACATTTTGGTAATGTTTCCATAACACTTGTCTTTGTGTAAATTTAATTTTTTTTTTTTCTAATGATAAAACATAACGGTTTTTAACTTCTTCTGGATCTAATAAACCCCACTCACATACTTTGCAAAAATCATGGCTCATACCTATCAACCAATTATGTGCAGCAAATTTTATAAGAGAAGATTTTCTATCCGACTGATGTATCATAACATCTTCAAAGGCATTGACTAAAACATAAACATATAATTTTTCTTCTGGTCTTCTTTCAACAAACACTATTTCTCTTGCTATACGGTAACCTAAAATTTTTAAGACTTCATTGTTTGGTAAATACATTAATGCCCATAAGTTTTTACAAGATAAACTAACAACTCCTTGTACCTCTCACTATATGGACTACCCTTTTTTTTATACTCAATGTAATCTTCATAAACTGACTCAATAAATAAAACTCTATCTTCTGGATCCATGTTTCGTGGGTCGATAATCCTGTCCAATTCTCCTTGAACCATTTCATACATTAAGTCATAAAATGACATATATTTCTTTCTGTTTGTCATTCATCATACTATCTAGATTAGTTTTTACGATTTTTTAATCTGGTAAGACACCTTACAGTTAGAACATACCAATCGTAAATTTTCTAACCTATTATCTTCAGATATACCACTTATGTGATCTAATACAAGCATAAACTTTTTTTGAGGAATTAAGTTTACATCACACAAGGAACATTTTTCGTTATTTGATGACACACTTTCTTTCCAGGCATCATCAAATATTCCCATATTACACTCTATTCTTGATTACTTAAAAGTTGTTCTTTTAAATCACCTAACTTAGTCTGTTCTTTTTTACTCATATTAATTAAGTAAGCCTCAATAATTTTAGCTATCATATTAGAGGGATTACGGTGCGTTATATCACATAACCCTTTTAATAATTTAAAACTTTCTATTCTTATTGCGACTGTTCTCCATTTAGTTGTATCCATTTTTGCTCCTATAAAGTTAATAACCAAATATACGCCCATACCACTAAGTTTACAGACAATATAAATGTAAGTATTGTTTTACTCATATTATGATTTTAGTGATATGATAAGTAAAGTCAACAATAATATAAAAAGATATAAAAGGATTAGATAGTTTCACCAAAATTGTCGCCAATCGCTACATCAACCTTCATTGGAATTAAAAAATCAACACAATTTTCCATAACAGTTTTTATTTGCTCTATTTGTTTTGTATCTGCAATGCTAAAACATAATTCATCATGGATCTGTAGCAGTGGTAAGTGATTAATCTTAGAACATTCTAACATTGCTTTTTTTGTAACATCAGCAGCACTACCTTGTATCAACCTGTTCAAACTTTTATATGTGTATGCTCTTTTAATATTTTTTTGACCATATTTTGCTGAAGCATTTTCAAATCTTTCTGGAGTATGTATACCCCAATCTTTAGGCTCCCATAAATCAAAACGACACTTTCTCCCTAACTTAGTTCTAATAACACCTTCACTATTTGCTTTATCAGCACACTTATCTGCTAACTGTTTTAAGAACGGTGCTTTGCGATTATATGTATTAATTAAATTACTAGCCTCATCAAAAGTTAACCCTAACATATTAGCTAACTTATTCTTACCCATACCATACATCAAACCTAGAGATATACTTTTAGCACTTTTTCTGTCTATGCCACATAGTTCAGCTACAGACTGATGAAAATCACCCTCACCCTCTTCATACGCTTTTGCTATTTCTTTAGCACCATCAAACTGTAAGGACAAACTATAACTGGTCGCTATTCGTGGTTCCTGTTGCGAGTAATCTAATGCTATAAACTTCTCACCCTCTTCTGGTAGAAACAAACCTCGTATTAAGTTACCGTATTCTTTATTACGAGCTGGGAGCTGTTGTAAGTTAGGATTGTTCATAGATAGCCTACCACTAACCGTTCCACCACTATCACTGCGTAATTGATTTATCTCAGCGTGTATTCTACCCTTATGTGTATATTTCAAAATACTATTAATAAAAGTATTATGAAACTTATTTAACTCTCTAGCATTTACGATTAGCTTTGATATGTCGTTGTCGTTTTCATTTAACCACCCTTGAGTAAAACTAGGCTCACTTGTTTTTGAAGTTCTAGGATATTCAATACCTAGTTTATCGTAAGCAGTTGCGATACTTCTGGCTGCCCATATGTCTATCTCTTTGCCTACCATTTTATTGATCTTATGTAGCATGTCTTTTTCTTTTTGTTTAAAATTTACTTTTAATTTTTCTGCCTGTTCTATATCAACACGAATACCACGCTTTCTCATTTCTATTAGATAAGGCAAAAGATCTCTTTCTAACTGCCATATGGTATCTAAGTTTTGTTTATTAATTTCATGTTTAAATCTTTTCCACAAGTCATAGGTTAGTCGTGCATCTTCTTGAGCATATAATCCAACAGACTCTGATGGTAGTTTCCACATTTCACCCTTTGGATTAACGCCAAACATTTTAGCAGCTTCATTTAAATCTGTTTCTGCTTTGATCTCACCAAGATAATCTTTAGCTAAAGCATTAAGAGAATAGGAATATCTGTTCTCATCTAACAAAGCACCTGCTATCATAGTATCGACTATTTCTCCATTGACCTTAATACCATAAGATTGCAACCACCCAACATCATAGGCAGCATTATGAAATATTTTTCTGCAAGGCAAAGCACATATATCATGCATATATTTTAAAACTTGTTCTTTAATTAAATTACCACCACCCATATGTCCAAAAGGATAGTAAGCACTGAACCCTTCTGTTGCTACAGCAATACCTATGATCTCACCTTTATTAAATGCCCAACCAGCTCCTAAACCGTTGTTGATACCATCATCTCTTGTTTCTAAATCAATAGCTATTTCTGTTGCTTCCGATAAATCTTTGTATTCTATCGGTGGCGACCACATAGTTTTTTTCTGTAATGGAAAAACTAATTGCACTAAGTATCTCTCTTTATTATTTTTAAAGACTCTTCTTCTGTTTTATTTACTAATATTTGTAATAATAAATTAGTAGCTACAAAAGGGTCTGGACAAATTTTAAAAGTTTTCTCACAAAGATAAAACCCTAAAACTTTTATTATGTTATGTGGGGATACCTGCGATTCTATTTCCTTCATTGCTTTAATTATTGCTTTTCGTACAATAAACATTTCATCTAGTTCTTTTTTGTTTTCTTCATTTTTTTTATTGTTAAATAAATAAACTAATTTATTATCATCTTTATTCATAATCTCTCTCCATAATCATTTCTAAGTAATGTATTGCTTTCTTAATATCTTCAGCTTTACCTTTATGTGAATGTCTACATACATACTTAATCACATTACCCTCAGCAAATTGTAATTTATTTTCATTAATAAATTGTGAAGGTTGTATCTTAAAATATTGGTAATGCTTTCCTCCTTTTTGCCACAAGTCTTTTTTCTTTTTCATGTTCCTCCTTAGTTTTTAATACAAAACCATCTCTAATTAAATTAAATAACTTATTTTCTACCTCTGACTTAGTAGGTCTAGTTCTAAATTCTAAACATATATTTATTTTATAACTCATAATATACCTGCATTTTGTAAACCAATTAAAGTGCTAATAATTGTATAAATCCATATTATTTCCATAACTAAATATCTCCTAAAGGTAAGTTATAAACTTTTCTTGCTTTTACCATAAGTTTAACACTGGGTTTTCTTTTAGAACTTAATATTAAATCTGCGTAAGTGTAAGATATATCTAAATCTCTTGATAACTTGTGAGCATCAAGGTTTCTTTCTTGTGCTATTTTTTTTAAATTCATATATATTATCCTTTCTTTTTTCGTTTTGTTTTGGATAGTAAACCTCTACATAACTACCACAATTAGGGCAACTTAAATTAGTCACCATCACAAATTCATCATGCTCTTCTACATCATGATCTCCACCCCATATTAATTTTGTATTACAATGCCAACAATTCATATTTATCTCTTGTTAAGTTAAAAAGGTTGTAAACCACACATTGATCTAGGTAAACCTAAAAAAGGTCTTCCATCAAACTTATTTTTATCTGCACCTTTTGTATTTGCATTATTATAATGAAAAAAAACTTGACCACAAATGTTACCAGTAAATTTTTCTCTCCAATGCTCACACATATGTCCTTTGTAAATCATCATATCACCAGGTCTAAGGATTACTTTTACTCCTTTTGTTTTACCCTCTTGATAAACCATCATTTGCTCTAATTTACCTTCATTATAAACTCTTACATTTTCTTCTTCTTTGTAATAACCAACACTAGGATCTGGCTCTATGTATATAGCCCATTCATCTCCACCTAAATTCATAGTGGTTGATATTTCACAACTAAACCTATCTTTATGTCGTTCTAAAACATTTCCTTTTACATATAATCTAGCATAAGAGTAAGTAGGTAATATTTTTTTATTTATTGCTTTTTCTATGACTGTTGCACAAGACTCTAGTAAAGTTTCCATAGCTATATCTCCATAATGAGAATATGAATTAGGTACTTGAGGATCAAAAAAATGACCCCAATACTCCTTGTCTGTCTTTTTATGTTCCCATATCCATTTTGCAATTTGTGACTTTTTTTTAAAATAACTGTAAACAAATTCACATATTTTACTATCAACAACTTCTCTAATAATCAGATAATTATCTTTTTCAAATAAATTCATTTTTTTTCCTTTATAAATGTTAAGTAATCAACACCCATAGGATAATTATACCTATGGTCTGTTCCAAGTAAATGTAATCTTTTTTTAGCTCTAGTAACTCCTACATAATATACTTTTCTTTCTTCGGACTTTTCTTGTAAGTTTTTATTATGAAAAGAACTAATCCAATTAGTTTTTGAAAAAAGTAAAACATTATCAGCCTCTGATCCTTTGCAAGAATGTATAGTGTCTAATATTATTTGTGGATCTTTATCTAAAGTCTTTTGACCATATCTTTGTAACAATCTAACAAAGTAAGTAACTTGTGGTATGTGAAAATTTCTTTTTAAAATTTTATACCAAGGTTTGTTATGAGCTTCATCATTTAATTCTAATCCACACCAATCTATCAAACCATCAAAATCATATTCTTGTGTGTCTGGTAAACTCAACCAAAACTTTATGGATCTGTAAGAACTATCTTTTACTTCTCTAATATACTTAAACATGTTTTCTGCTTCTTGTTTCGTGATACTATTACCGTTAGCAATTTTAGTCCAACTTTTTATTGCATCCCATTGTTTTTGATCAAAAGATTTATTACCACGATTATCAGAAAAATATAAACCAGCATCTTTTGCCATCATTCGTAATTCATTAACCACTGAGTTTACTCTACCTAAAATAAACCAAGTACCTTCTAAGTTAAGAGGCACCTCTCGAAAACTTAAATATCTTTTTACATAACTATCTTTATTAGATGGATAGTATTCTTTCTCTAAACTATCTATAATACCTCTTCTTATTATCTGTGAGAACTGATAGATAGCTTCTCCAAATCGTTTTGTTTCTCTTAATATAACTTTGCGACCAGGAAAGTAAGTTGTAAAATATTTATGATCACTACCATTCCAACCATATATACTTTGGTCATCATCTCCTGCTATAATTATTCTATCTACATTGCTAACCATTTTATATATTAGCGACCACTGTAAAGGAGTAAAATCTTGAGCTTCATCTAGTATTAACAATTTTAAATTAGGAAAGTCTACTTCATTAATAGCTCTTTCTATCATGTCAGTAAAATCTATAAAACTATCTTTTTTGTAATGTTCATAAGTAGAGATTTTTCTTAAGTAAACATCTAATGAATCTTTTTTATAACTTTCTTTTTTGTAAGTGAGTACAGGATCTTGCATTGTGTTTCTTGCTTTATCATAAATACCTAAAGACCAGTCTTTATATATAAACCCATCATCTGCTAAACGATTATCTGAAGTTTTAATTATTTTATTTTGTAATGCAAAATCTATCATACAATTTTTAGGATCAAATACTTCCTCTTCAAAATATCTTCTTGCATATTTATGCAGTGTTTTAAATCTTTCAAAGTCTTTAATGTTAAAATTAGGAAAAGTATTTATTGCTCTATCTATTGCTTCATTAACTGCTTTGTTAGTAAAACTTATGTAAGCAATATCATTAGGTGATACCCCTTTTGCTAAATACCTTTTTAGTATGCGTTCAATTAAAGTATATGTTTTACCTGTACCAGGTGGTCCATATATTTTAATAGTTTTTTTGTGTATCGCTTTCTGTTTCTCTAAGCCTAAACTCATTTTCTATTTCTCACATTACAAAATAAAGTAGCTTTTTCTTGTTTAATTTTAAAAATAAATCTCCATATCGGTTTAATTTTTCTACAAGATAATAAACTTGCTAATTTCCAATCCCTTAGTGCATAATCTGTAACTCTACCAGTTACATCTCCTACTGTAGGTCTATAACTACCCCAAAAATTTATAAAATGTTGCTCAGTTATTCCATTAATATTTTGTACTCCTAGTACAGGAAATGTAAAAATTAATAATCCGTCATCTTTAATCATTTCAATTATCATTGGAAAAAATTTAGAAGGATAACCATAACCATCTATATCAATTACATCATATACTTTTTTCTGACTTCTTAATTTATAAATGTATTCAAAACTGTCTCCAGTTATCTCTTTTGTTAAAGGAGTAACATTACCTAACTTTTTATAAAAATTAGTTAAATTACCTTGACCAGCAAAAACCTCTAATATATCTCCGTAGATAAAATTTTTAAATTCTTTTAGTTGATTTACTTTTTCTAAAGGATGGTGATGACTATTAGAATTAATTTTTTGTAAATGTCTTAAATTTTTATGTTTTAAACTTGTCATGATACGCTTCATCTAACTCCGTTATTTTATCTTTTGTTTTTGGTTTAATACTTTCGTGAGATATAAACTCTGGCAAAGTTACATGCCAAATATTTTTCTCTCCTTCGTGATAATCTTTTCTTCTACAACCTAATAAACGCAAAGCATCAGTTGTAGTATTGAATATTCGTGCTGCATTTTTTTTAATGAATTTGTCTAGTGTTATCTTTTTAAAATAACATATGTTGCTAGAGGTATCTAATACCACATATCCATCTTTTAATTTATCGTAATTATCTTGTTCAATATGACTTTCAAAAAACTTTTTAAGTGTATTATATTTTTCTTCCTCTAAAGTATCTTCAAACTTATGTTGGGAGTCTTCTATAGATCTTTCTACTACACCCTTCATTAATAACTCAAAAGGATTAGGACCTTTTTTACTTTTAGGTAATGTCATCCAAAAAACTCTATAGCGTAATAATCTAGTTCTAAATGTTTTCTCATCTTTCATATCTTCTGGTTGAACCGTTATGCGTTGTCCTTGATAGTTGAACTCATACCAAATAGTTTTTGTATCTCTAATAAAAGTAATTTCCGTAAAATCATCAATGATTTCTGGTGTAGCTTCACCAATACCTAATCTTCTTTGTTTACATAATTCTTTATTACATATCGGTGCATACTCTGGATGTTTAGGTGGACATTGAAAATCGTAATTACTTTTGTGTACACTTTTAGATAATTGTGTAACCTCATTGCGTGGTAAAGGATTATGAAATATTTGACTGTTTCTACTATGAGCAATCTCCTCTAACTCAGCAACCGTATTAGCATTATTTTTTTTCATCTCTAACACCAACACATTAAATAAATAATTATTTCTGTTGTTACCTTCCCATCTCTCTTGTATTAACTTTTGTACACAAGGTGCATAAGTATTCCACATACTTTCTGGTTCATATTCTTTTATTCTTAGTTTATAAAAATCCTCTGGTGCTATTTTTTTCGTTTCGGCAATCTCAATAAATTTTTGAATTAATACAGGATTGTTATTATCGTCATAAGCAAACTCCATACTACTATCCATATTTTGATAAGGCATATTCAATGCTTTGTTACAAGGAAATATTTCTTGTGCTAAAAAGTATTTATCATTTATTCTTTTAAGTTTATCTGCCACCCTATCAACTTCTGCCCACTCTGAGAAAAATACAAATATGTGTAACCCACCAGATTTTGATTTTACTGCAACAAGTGGTAGCTTGTAATTTTTAATTATGTCTACATATTTTTTTTGTGAATAATTTTTGTAGCTATTAGGATCTACATCAATGCAACCCCACATACATTTACCGTTTTGTTCTGGTTTAAAACCAATCCTTATTTTACCACTCAAGTGTTCTTTCCATTGTTTCGTGGTTACTGGTTCGTTAACCGTAGTATAAGAGGTGATCCTCTTACCCCTATCATCAAGCTCTCCTGTTACAGAGGACTTGATGTAAGAGTCAGAGTTCCCTTTGAAAAGATCAAAGAGTTTCTGCATGATACTTTAAAAAGGATCGTCTTCAGATTGTGAAGTAACCTGTTCCTGTTTAGGTTCTGGTTTTTTTTCAGTATCTTCTATTTCAGATTCATAATCTACTTTTCCAAAAATATCATTTTTAGAAACTGTCTCAAAAAAAGATTTATAAACTTGCATAATTGTATCATCTTTACCTTCATCCAACCATTTAACAAATTCAATTGCCCATCCATGCCACTTGTGACCTTTTTGTACATTCTCTTCTTTTACTGTAGATAGTTTATATACACTACTCCATAAAGGTGGAACATAACTTCCTAAATCATCTGTTCTTGACTTTGTTGTAGTTGTAGTATTCCAAGCAGTAGATTTTTTCTTCTGTGATGACTTCATAGTAATCAATACAGATTCAATTGGCTCAAAAGTTTTAGGATCAACTATGTAACAAAAATGATTACCAGTATCTTCAACATAAGTGCCACTACTTGTTCTGTCTTTACCTTCATCATCTCTTGTTGTATTTTTTTTCATATCATACTTTAAATGAATAGTTGGTCTACCTACTCCTTTACCTCTGTCTTCCCATTCATTGTAAGTGTTGATATAAAAACAAGGTACAACCGTAATACTTTTTCCGTATAAAGTATTTGTAACTTCATTATATATATCACCTATTTTTGCTCTTTCATTATACATAGGATTACCATCATCTAACACTGGACTAGATGAATGTAATAATTTTAATATTGGTAATTTCATATCTTTAGCAGATATTTTTTCCATACCTTGTCCAGCATGTTCCCTTAAACTTATTTTAGTTTTAGTAGGTAAACTTTCTTTTTTCTTCATAACTGTATTCATATTAACTCCTTATTATTTTAGTTTTGTTTGATTGAAATATAGAAAACACATCACTAGGAACTGCTTCACCTTTTTCTAGAATTAATTCTTTAAAAGTTGCAGTTAAAGTATTTGTGTTAACTTTCTCTTCTCGATTAACATTTAACCCTTTTGACTTCAAATCCTCATAAATATCTGAAGCCATATTGTCTTCACTTTTTTTAAAGTTAATTGCTAATTGATTCTTAATAATGTCTTCAAACCCATTATCTCGTAACCACTCAAAAGCTCTTTCTTGATTTGCTTTTGTAATAGATGCTTTGATAAAAGGTTTCACTTGAACTGTAGCACCGTCAGTAGTTTTAATTTCTGTAACACCAACTTGATGCAATAAATTAGGAATCACTTCTTGAGATAAATTTCTTTCTTGAGCTTGTAACTCTTTTAATCTATCTTCCATCTTTTTTATTTCGTCTTGAAGTGTCATTAATTTATTACATTCAGAAGTTATGTCAGCTAAATTATCTGTACTAAGTTCAGTCTTTAACTTATTAGCTTCTTTTCGTAAGTCCATTAGACCTCCTTTCTATTTTATTTTTTTAAATCATAAAATGGTTTTAGTCAAACAAAAAAAAATATAGGGTGCAAACCTAGAGAAAACATAGCACATATTTTTAAGATATGATTTGACATTATATACGATTTCGATTAATATTGATTCGTAAGACAAATTTTTTACAAATAACAAAGGATAAACAAATGAAAAAATATAAAGCAAAACAAACAAGAAAAGAAATCATTAACAAAGCTGCTGACAGATTAAAGCAACTTTTAAAAACTGAAGGCAAGAACTGGAAACAAGGTTGGTCATCCACAATAGCAGAACTACAACTACCAGTAAAAATATCTGATGGCAAAAATTATCATGGATTTAATATTATTAACTTAGCAATAGAGGCTCAAGAGAATGGTTACGAAAGTAATTTATGGGGTACTGCTAATGCCTGGAGAAAAAAAGGATATTATGTTAAGGCAAAAGAAAAAGCACATCATGTATTTTTCAACGCACAATTAGAAGTAGAGGATAGAGATTTTGGCATCATCACTGACAGTGGAGAATTAAAAGATGTTAAGAAAAAAATTTGGTACTTCAAACCATATCCAGTCTTTAATGCCAGTCAAATTCAAGACTATGTAATTGAGAAAAAGACTGAAGAAGTTAAAGTTTCTAAAATAGATATATTAAAAGATGTTGAGAAATATGTTGCAAACACAAAAGCAAAAATAACTTTTGGTGGGAGCAGAGCTTTTTATTCTCCTAAAGGTGACTTTATTAAACTTCCAAATGTTGAAGATTTTCACGACACAGAATCTTATTATGGAACATTACTTCACGAGTTAGTACATTGGACAGGTAGTGACAAAAGATTAAAGAGAGATTTTTCTGGTAGGTTCGGTGATAATGCTTATGCTATTGAAGAGTTAGTAGCAGAATCTGGTTCAGCAATCTTAAGTGCGTTGCTAGGTATATCACCAACAGTGAGATCTGATCACGCACAATATATTAATGGTTGGATTGAGCAACTTGAAAATAAACCAGAGCAAGTTTTAAAAGCAATCACAAAGTCTACACAAGCAATAGACTTCTTAGACAATCTTCAAACTAAACAAAAAAAGGAGGTGGCGTAAGCCACTTCCAAAAGGAGAATATTATGATAGTAAATGGTGTACAAAGAAAAGTTGCTTTGACTATGGCATTTAAAGAAAAGGTGGCTAGTGACATGCGAGTTCTAATTGAACAAGGTCATAATACTTTTGGTAAACTTAGAAAAAAATTACCACAGTATGAGGACAATGAAATCAAATCTGCACTACGGTATGCAAAGACTAATGCAATACAGTCTGCAAAATCTGTAGGCACAAGAATGAACTCAAGATTAGTTATTAGTAGTTATTTAATTGTTAAACCAAAAAGTAAAAAAACTTATGAGGTAATAAAAATATGAATAAAAATATGAAAGATATGGAAACAATAATAAAAAATTACGGATATATAATTCGTAATCCTAGACAAACTAAATTTATGAATAGACAGTATGGTAAGGCTGCATTTTTAAATAAAAATAAACATCCATACAAACAAATGATAAATGACCTTAATATGGATTTTATCAACTCAAAAAAAATATTGGTTACTAAAAATTTAAAAGATAAATTAGATTTAGGTAAAATGGATATTAATATTTTAAAAGAAGATTTTTTGCCATATTATAGTAACCAATTATTGTTGATACAAGGATCATCAGGATTAGATGATGATTCTTATGCAGGTTATTGGGTTAGAGAGAAAAAAACGCATTATGTAATATCTACATTCTATTATGTAAAAAATGGTGAAAAAACACCTTATAAAGGTGATGTAATTGAAGGTAGAGGATTAATAAATACTACTGCTGATTGGTGTTTATCTAAAACAGAAAATTTATGGCATAGTCATTGGCAAGAGAGTAGCACTACGCATGGAGATAATATGAATTTGTTGCACTCTTGGTTTAAGGATAAAAATATGATTGACTTTTATTTGTCTTATACAAAACCATTGCAACATTGGGCATTAAAAAATGCTGCTGATAATCCTCAAGTTAAGGAAATAGATTTTCAATTAGCTGATGAAATTTTAACACCTATTAGAATACTTTATTTTACACTCACTTTAAACAATTTAACTAACAGACAAGAATGTGTAGAGATAGACTCAGAGGAAAGATTAGCTAATTTACGAAATAAAAAACCTTTAGCTTATCAGTATAAAGTTTTAGATATAAATAAATCTAGTAATTATACTAAATGTATATACAACAGAAGTGTTAACAAAAATAGGTTTCATGATGTTAGAGGATTTTATAGACATTATAAGTCTGGAAAAAAAGTATGGATAAAAAATCACACTAGAGGTACGAAAGAATTAGGAGTAATAGAAAAAGATTATGTCGCATAATTATAAGACTCAACCTTATGATCATCAAAGAGTAGCACTTAGAAAAGGTGCTACTCAAAGTGTGTTTGGTTTTTTTATGGAACAAGGAACAGGTAAAACAAAAGTTACTATTGATAATGCAGTATATTTATATAATGTAAATTTATTAGATACTGTTTTTGTTTTAGCTCCTAATAGTGTGTATACGAATTGGAAAAAAGAAATAGAGGCACACTCTTCAGCAAACAATTATATTTATCAACATAAGATAGATAAAAAGTTTTATCCAAAGAAAGATAAATTAAATTGGTACCTTATGAACATAGAAGCATTTAGTCATAAGTCTGGTTACAACAAAGGTTTAGAATTAGTAGAGCAAAAAGGTTTAACTACTATGATGGTAGTAGATGAGTCTACCACAATAAAAAACAGAACTGCTAAGAGAACAAAGCATGTAATAAAATTAGGCAAGGGTGTTCGTTATAAGAGAATATTAACAGGCACACCTATTACAAAATCTCCTTTAGACTTGTGGAGTCAAATAGGTTTTTTAAATGAAGAATTATTAGGTTTTAAATCGTATTATACTTTTCAAGCTCGATATTGTTTGATGAATAAAATATCTGTTTCTGGAAATAGAAAGATAGAGATACCTGGTAAGTTTATAAATTTAGATGACTTAGAACATAGGATATTAAATTATACGCACAGAGTATTAAAAAAAGATTGTCTAGATCTACCACCTCAAGTGTGGCAAAGAAGAAATATATTTTTATCTAATGAGCAGCGTAATGCTTATGAAATATTAAAACAACATGCAAGGGTCGTTATACAAGATAAACAATCCTCAATACACAACAAGTTAACCGAGATAGGAAAACTACAACAAGTTTGTTGTGGTTTTTTATATTCTGATGATGGTAAGTTGATAGAATTAGATAATGCAAAACTAAGAGAGCTATTAAGTATTCTAGATGAGATACAGGGCAAAGTTATTATCTGGTCTTCTTTTCGATACTCAATAGAATTGATTGCAAGAGAGATAGCAAAGAAATATAAAAACAAAAATATTGTTGCGACCTTATACGGTGACACAAAGAAAAGATCAGAGGTTGTTGATAATTTTAATGATCCTCGTGGTGCGAGGTTCTTGGTTAGTAATCCAAGTGTCGGTGGATATGGATTAACTTTAAATGCTGCAAGTGTACAAATATTTTTTAACAACTCTTATAATCTAGAAGAAAGATTACAAGCAGAAGCTCGTAATCATAGAAGTGGACAGAAAGCAGATAAGGTTACATACATAGATCTTGTAGCTATAAAAACAATAGATGAGTTTATTATAAAAGCACTCAAAGAAAAGATCACCATATCGGCAAAAACACTTGGTGAAGAAGTTTTAGATTTTTTAGGATAGAATCGATTCGTCATTTGTAAATAATTTAGTATTTGTAAAAGCCTAGTTTTCTGCCTATTATAGGTGTATATTTGCATATCACATCTTAATGTGCTATATTTATTATATAAAACAAAGGAGAAAAAAATGACAATAAGTAAAATAAAATTAGTAAAATTAACAAATGATAAAGTTATGGTTATAAAAACAGATGGCACAATTTGGGGAACTAAAAGTGTAACAGAATTATCTGGAATATTAACACATAATTTAGAGAAACAATTTCCAGTATTACATAATGATTATGTATTATTTCATTCTCATAAGGCTCTTAAATTATGGAACAACGCATTGAAAAAAGCAAAGTTATCAAATTTTAATTATTTGCCTAAAAGCCATTCTTTAGATAAAAAAGATTATAAAAAATTAGAAGCAAATTTGACAAATTAAAATATTAATAAAATTTGAAAGGATAATTTCATGACTAAAAAAGTAACAATATATCAGTTAGATAAACAAACTAATGAGGTAAAACCTATAGTTTTGTTAAGAGAAAATTTTATAGATACTAATACAGACATTATGTATTTTGCAGATAAAAATGTAGCAAGGTCTTATGCAGAAAAAAATAAAGGAGAAAAATAAAAGGGAGACTACT